>Ga0224505_10000939_pt1 | contig 19468 bp, 15 predicted proteins | sample SF_Jan12_sed_USG_FD_169102 | JGI IMG/M metagenome (GOLD analysis project Ga0224505, IMG submission 169102) | Sediment microbial communities from San Francisco Bay, California, United States - SF_Jan12_sed_USGS_4_1 | ecosystem: Environmental > Aquatic > Marine > Sediment | place: USA: California... | reverse complement strand
CCCACGCGATCTCGACACCCATCCGCTTCGCGATCTCGGTGGCGACGTCGATGTCGAAGCCCTCGTACTGATTCGTGTCCTCGTTCAGCTCCGACTGGGGTGGGTACGCGGGGTCGGTCGAGACGGTGAGCACACCCTTCTCCTCGATCGACGCCAGCAGGTCGTTCGCGCTCTCGTCGCTTCCTCCGCACGCAGAGACGCTGAACGCGAGTGTCAGCATGAGCGTTAGCACTGCGAGCACTGCAGGTCGACTCTTCATCATCGCCCTTCCTCTCTCGTGGCCGCACGGCCGCACGGACTTGACCGCTGGCCCTAGTCGCGGAAGTTTGTTCCGATTCGAGGAGGGTACAACGGAACGCGGCGGTGCGTTCGGGTTTCAGGCGACGATGCGCCCCGCCTCGATCCAGCCGGACGGCGCGGGCCGGTGAGACGCGGTCGCCTCCTCGAGTGAGACATCCGATATCTCGTTGCCGTGGACCGCGGCCATCCGACCCCACGTCCCGGCCAAGGCGAGCTCCGCAGCCTTGAGCCCGAGGCGTGTTGCAAGGAGCCGATCGCGAGCGGTTGGTGTGCCGCCCCGCTGGGTGTGCCCGAGAACGGTCACGCGAGTCTCGAAGTCGGTGAGTCGCTCGATCGCGTCGGCAACGGCTTGCCCGATGCCACCGAGTCGCGCATACCCATACCGATCCCGGTCCTGGATGACAGGCGCATCCTGCTCTCCCGAGCGGTGGGTCAACCGGTAGCCCTCGGCGACGACGACGATCGAGAAGTCCCGCCCGTGGTCGTGGCGACGCCGAATGTGGTCGCACGCTTCCTCGATGGCCGTGGGTGCCTCCGGCACGAGGATGACGTCCGCGCCACCGGCGATGCCGCTGGCAGTCGCGATCCAGCCGGTGTTGCGCCCCATCACCTCGACGACCATGACCCGGTTGTGCGATTCCGCCGTCGTGTGCAGCCGATCGATCGCCTCGGTGCAGGTTTGGACGGCTGTGTCGAAGCCGATCGTGACGTCGGTTCCCGCGAGATCGTTGTCGATGGTCTTCGGTACACCGACGACGGGATAAGCGTGCTCGTCGTGGAGGCGCCGCGCGACGATCAGAGTGCCTTCGCCTCCGATCGCGACGACTCCGTCGATCTTCAGCGCTGCGGTCTTTGCGAGGAGGGCCTGCACACCCGGCTCCTCGCGAAACGGGTTGTATCCCGACGTTCCGAGAATCGTCCCGCCGCGCGGGAGGATCCCGGCGACGGCACCCCGCGTGAGCGGCACGATCGAGTCGCCGACGAGTCCGCGCCAGCCGTTCCGGATACCGACGACGTCGTGATCGTCTGCCATGAGCCTGCGCGTGACCGCGCGTATCGCCGCGTTCAGCCCTGGGCAGTCGCCGCCGCCGGTGAGGACGCCGAAGATGCTCAATAGAGGAACATCGGCTTGCCGAGGACGTGACGGACCTTGGGCCGGTACTCCTCGGCGTCGTACAGCTCGTCCACGTCGACGCGCTTGACTCCCTCGCGCATCGCGGTGATCGGGACGGTCGTGTACGTGCCGTTGCGGAGCGAGACCATCCGGCCGCTCTCGCGCTCGAGCGCGAGGTCGGCAGCCATGACTGCGAAGTTCATGGCCACCATGAGATCGAGGGAGTCCGGGCTTCCGGAGCGCATGAGGTAAGCGAGCTGCTGGTAGATGATGTCCTCGCCCGTGCGCTCGTGGAGCGCCTCGCCGAGGAGCTGGCCGATCCCGCCGAGTTTGCGGTGGCCGTAGGCGTCGGCGTCTCCCGTGACCATGAGCTCACCGCTCGCGACCGTCGCGCCCTCGGAGATGGTGACCATCGCATAGCGGGACGGGTTCGACCGCTTGTCGGCGACCAGGAGATCGCTCAACCGGTTGGGATCGAACGGAACCTCCGAGATCACCGCGCGGTCCACTCCGGCGAGGTACGCCGTGACCAACGAGGTCTCACCCGAATAGCGCCCGAACAGCTCGATGACCGCGAGGCGCTCGTGGCTCCCCGCGCTCGTTCGGAGGTTGTGGATGAACTGAACGCCGCGCGTAACCGCTGTCGAGAACCCGATGCAGTAGTCGGTTCCGTGGACGTCGTTGTCCATCGTCTTCGGGATCGCGATGACCGGCATCCCTTCGTCGTGGAGCCGCAGCGCATAGGAGAGCGTGTCGTCCCCGCCGATCGGCACGAGCGCGTGGATCCCAAGCTGCTCGATCGTACGCAGGACGTGATCGGTGAAGTCGAACGGGCCTTCGCCGGTCACCTGATCCCGAAGCGCGGCCGGCGCCTGGTCCGAGCTGACTCGACCCGGATTGGTCCGTGAAGTGTGCAGGACGGTTCCGCCCGTGCGGTCGATCGTGCGCACGAAGGCTGGGTCGAGCTTCAGCACCTGCGCGGCCGACGCAGGGTCGCTGGCGTCGTACTGGAGGAGGCCTGCCCATCCGCGACGGATGCCGACGACCTCGTGGCCGGCCGCGGTGACCCGGTTGACGAATGCCTTGATGCACGGGTTCAGCCCCGGAACATCGCCACCACCCGTGAGAACTCCGAGGCGCATCGTCTGGTCAGACTAGCCCGCCTACCACTGACGCGAGCCGGAGTGGCGGGAACTCAGCGCTCCGAATCCTGCGGATTCCGAGCGACCAATGCTCGCCAGGTTGCTGCGGGCTACGATCGGACCAGCCGGAGTGGCGGAACTGGCAGACGCGCGGGACTCAAAATCCCGTGTCCTTCGGGACGTGTGGGTTCGACCCCCACCTCCGGCATCGTGCGCCTCTCGGTTGCGCTTTTCAGCCTGAGGGAAGATACTTGCGCGACGCCGCCGGCAGGGCCGGCGCGGAATCGGTCATCCCACGTGAGGAGGAAGAAGTTGACTGCAAGGAAGAGCGTGCTAGCCGTCCTCGGGTTGCTCGTGGCCGCGCTTGCGCTTGTCGCCACCGGCTGCGGCGGCGGAGATGACAGCAAGACCCTGAAGATCGTCTCCGACCTGCCGCTGCAGGGCTCGAACCTCGTGCAGTCGGGGCAGATGGTCGAGGCGATCGAGTACGTGATGGAGCTCGCCGACAACAAAGCCGGCGACTACACGGTCGAGTACGAGTCGTTCGACGACGCAATTGCCTCCACGGGTAACTGGGACGAGGCGACCTGCGCATCGAACGCGCGCTCGTACGCGGACGACGATTCGATTGTCATCAACATCGGCACGTACAACTCCGGTTGTGCCGCGATCGAGATCCCGATCCTCAACGAGGCGGGACTCGCGATGGTCAGCCCGGCGAACACGTATCCGGGCCTGACGGTGTCCGGCTCCGGAACGGAGGCGGGAGAGCCCGACAAGTACTACCCGTCGGGCGAGCGCAACTACCTACGTGTCGTCGCGCACGACCTGTTCCAGGGCTCGGCCGACGCCAACTTCATGAAGAACGACCTCGGCGTCAAGAGCGTCTTCATCCTCGACGACAAGGAGCTCTACGGCAAGGGCGTCGCAGATGCGTTCGAGGGCTCGGCCAAGGAGATCGGGCTGGGGATCGCAGGCCACGAGGGCTGGGACAAGGACGCTCCGAACTACACGGCCCTGATGACGAAGATCAAGGCAACCGGCGCGGACGCGATCTTCATCGGTGGCGTCTCGCCGAACAACGGCGGACAGCTCGTCAAGGACAAGGTGTCCGTCCTCGGGGACAACGAGACGGTGAAGCTGGTGGTCTCCGACGGCTTCGTCCTCGACTCGCTGTTCAAGGATGCGGGCGCGGAGAACGTCAACGGCGCCTATGGCAGCGCACCGACGCTGCCGGCGAGCCAGATCACCGGAGCCGGAGCGGAGTTCCTGAAGGGGTTCCAGGAGAAGATCGGAGTCGACGAGGACATCCAGGTCTACACGCTCTATGCGGCGACTGCCGCCCAGGTTGCCCTCGACGCGATTGCCCGCTCGGACGGAACACGGGCGGACATCATCGCGCAGTTGTTCGCGACGAACCTCACCGACGCCGCTACTGGGTCGATGTCCTTCGACGCGAACGGAGATCCGGCCGCCGGGACGGAGCAGCTGTTCCTAGCGGACGGTCCGAAGGGAACGTGGGTCTGGAATAAGGCCCTCGAGTCGACGAGCTAGTAGGACAGGATGTGTGAGAGGGTCGGCTCGACCGACCCTCTCACCTGTTCTATGGAGATAAGTGACAGAGACGTCGGTCCCCTCACCCGTCGTAGTTCACCGGCGCCCGGCCGTCTCTGACCGCCTGCGCTGGATCTTCGGCGCGCTCATCCTCCTCGGGCTCGGCTACTGGCTAATCTCGGCGGCCGTCGACGAGCCCGAGCGCTTCGCCCAGGTCACGGTAATCGGGCTGTCGAATGGGATGATCTACGCCCTCGTGGCGCTCGGCTACACGCTCGTCTACGGGATCATCGAGCTGATCAACTTCGCCCACGGCGACATCTTCATGCTCGGAACCTTGCAGACTCAGTCGATCTTTGCCGACGGGTCTCTTCAGATTCCGCTCCTGTTCTTCGTGATCTCGGTTCCCCTCGGCACAGCGGCGACCGTCAGCTCCTCGGGACTGGAGAAGACCTACGCGATCGCGATGGCCCTCACCGTCTCGGTCGTGTTCTGTCTGGCGATCAACGCGGCGATCGAGCGGATCGGCTACAAGCCGCTCCGCGGCCAACCGCGGCTCGCGCCGCTGATCACCGCCATCGGCTTCTCCTTCATCCTGCAGGGGATCGGTCTCTCGTGGAAGGGCGAGGGGCGCATCGCTATACCACAGCTCATTCCCGATACCGTGCTCATCGGGGAGGGCGGCACCCTGCTCGACTTCGGGAGCTTTCCTTACTACACGGTGCGCGACCTGATGGTGCTTCTGATCACCGCTCCCGTGCTGATCGCTCTCACGTTGCTGATACAGAGGTCTAAGCCCGGGAAGGCGATGCGCGCCACGGCGCAGGACCGGGACGCTGCAGCCATGATGGGGATCAGCGTCGACCGGACGATCTCGTTCACCTTCGCGCTCGGCGGCGCGATCGCGGGCGCCGGCGGCGTCGTCTACGCGCTGTACGTGGGGACGACGTACTTCCAGCTCGGCTTCCGGCTCGGCCTGATCGCCTTCACGTCGGCCGTCCTCGGTGGCATCGGCAACCTGTCGGGAGCCGTCCTCGGCGGCGTGCTCATCGGACTCGTCGCGGCCTACAACGACGGCTTCGGCGATGCTCGCTGGACCTACACGGTCATCTTCACGATCCTGATCCTCATCCTCGTCTTCCGCCCGTCGGGCCTCCTCGGCGAGCGCACTCCGGAAGGCCAGTGACGAGCACAGAGGCCACCGGAGCCCGCGCGCGGGTCGGGGGGGTTCTCGCCAGCTGGGAGCGATGGCTTCCGTGGCTACTGCTTGCCATCGCCCTGACGTACCCCTTCTGGTACGACGTTTGGCCGTTCACGATCCTGACGCTCGACGCTCTGGGGCTCGAGCTCGACGTCGTGATCTTCATGGTCGTCTACGTGATGCTCGCCCTCGGACTGAACGTCGTCGTCGGCTTCGCCGGCCTGCTCGATCTCGGATACGTCGCGTTCTTCGCGCTCGGCGCCTATTCGGTCGGCTGGTTCGCCTCCGACAAGTTCTCGGGCACCGAGTTCCACCTGCTGTCGAACGCGGCCGAGGGGGCCGCTGGGATCCACCTCAACCTGTGGCTCGTCCTGCTCCTGGGAGGTGTGATCACTGCAATCGCCGGCGTGATCATCGGCTGGCCGACGCTTCGCCTCCGGGGGGACTACCTGGCGATCGTGACACTCGGTTTCGGCGAGATCATCCCGGACGTCTTCCGCAACGCCGACAAGCTCCCGGTGCCCGGGGGAGTCCAGGCTGGGCCTCCGTTCATCGACTTCACGAACGTCAATCTCACGAACGGTGTCCGTGGAGTCCGGAGTCTCGACCGGCCGGGCTTCGGCGACAAGCTCGACTCGCTCACTGCGGGCGCCCTCCCCGAGCGCTTCTCCGGCATCGAGCTCAAGCCGTGGTACTTCACGATCGTGTTCATGGTGCTGATTGCGGTGTTCGTGATCCGCCGCCTCGAGCGGTCGAAGATGGGACGGGCGTGGGTCGCCGTGCGAGAGGACGAGATCGCGGCGTCGGCGATGGGCGTCCCGCTCATGCGCACGAAGCTCTGGGCCTACGGCATCGGGGCGATCTTCGGCGGGATCGTCGGCGCGTACTACGGCTCGTTCATCGGCTCCGTCTTCCCGACGAGCTTCTCGTTCGCCATCTCGATCCTCGTTCTCGTCATGGTCGTCGTGGGCGGAATGGGGAACATCTACGGCGTCATGCTCGGTGCGCTCGTGCTCGAGTACCTCAACTTCAAAGGCCTCCAGAAGATCGGCGACGGCATCAACAACGCCATCGATCTCGTCGGGATCGATCAGACCGTAGACATCCCGCGGTACAAGACGCTCATCTTCGGGCTGCTGCTCGTGACCATGATGCTATTGCGGCCCGAGGGCATGATCCCGAGCGCCCGGCGAAAGGCGGAGCTGCACGAGGAGGAAGATCTAATCGAACCGGACGTGTACGACGACCTCTACGACGTACGACGCGAGGGCGCATGACGGACGGGGCATCGAACCTGCTCGACGCGCAGAGCGTGCGCAAGGAATTCGGCGGACTCGTGGCCGTGAACGACGTCGACTTCTCGATCCCCGCTGGGTCGATCGTCAGCCTGATTGGCCCCAACGGAGCGGGCAAGACGACCTTCTTCAACATTCTCACCGGCGTGTACAAGCCCACCGCCGGCGAGATCTCGTTCCATGGCATCCCCATCACAGGGCTCCCTCCGCACAAGGTGACGAAGCTGGGAATGGCCCGGACGTTCCAGAACATCCGTCTCTTCCACAACATGACCGCGGTCGAGAACGTGCAGGTTGCGATGCACAGCCGTTTGCAGGGCGGCGTCCTGGCGTCGATCCTGCGCACGCCCCGAGTCAAGCGCGAGGAAGAAGAAGCCGAGGCGCGGGCGCGCGAACTGCTCGTGTTCTCCGGTCTCGAGGCCAGCCAGTTCGACGAGTACGGAAAGAACCTGCCGTACGGTGATCAGCGCCGGCTGGAGGTCGCCCGCGCGCTTGCGAGCGAGCCGGTGCTCCTCCTGCTCGACGAGCCCACCGCGGGCATGAATCCGCAGGAAACGGCGGACTTCATCGAGTTCGTGCGACGTCTCCGCGACGAGCGCAATCTGACCGTCCTTCTCATCGAGCACGACATGAAGGTCGTCATGGGCGTCTCGGATCGCGTGAGCGTCCTCGACTACGGTGAGAAGATCAGCGAGGGAACGCCTGCCGAGGTGCAGAGCGATCCCCGCGTCATCGAGGCATACCTCGGGAAGGCGGCCACGGCGTGAGCGAACAAGCCGCTACCGGCGGCTCGAATCTACTCCTCGAGCTCGACGACATCCACACCTACTACGGCTCGATCCACGCTCTGAAGGGCATCTCGCTCAACGTAGGTGAGGGCGAGATCGTGACACTCATCGGCGCCAACGGCGCCGGGAAGTCGACGACGCTCCGCTCCGTCAACGGCCTCAACCACCCACGCAGGGGGACGATCAGGTTCCGCGGCGAGGACATCACGACGAAGCCTGCACACGAGATCGTGAAGATGGGAGTCTCGCAGTCGCCGGAGGGAAGACACGTCTTTCCGCGCATGTCCGTGCACGAGAACCTGGAGATGGGGGCGTACCATCGGGACAAGCGCAAGCCCGAGTACAAAGAGGACCTCGAGCGCGTCTTCACCCTGTTCCCGAGGCTCAAGGAGCGCGAGTCCCAGAAGGCGGGCACGCTCTCGGGCGGGGAGCAGCAGATGCTCGCAATGGGTCGAGCACTGATGGCACGGCCCTCCCTGCTCCTCCTCGACGAACCGTCGATGGGCCTCGCTCCGATCTTCGTCGAGCGGATCTTCGAGATCGTCGTGGAGATCAATCGGCAGGGGACGCCTGTGCTCCTCGTCGAGCAGAACGCGCTCATGGCACTCGACGTCGCAACACGTGGCTACGTCATGGAGACAGGCCACATAGCGCTCGAAGGGCCGGCAGGCGAGCTCAAGACGAATGAGCAGGTCCGCAAGACCTACCTCGGCGAAGACTGAGCTGACCTCTGCGCAAGACCCGAATCCGCTGGCGCGGATTCCGGTCGCGCCACATCCCTGAAGACGCCCGCTTTCGCGGTCGCGATGCTGATGTCGCCATCAACCAACGAGAAGGGGGGCGTACGGCGGGGCGAGCAGGATCCCGACCCGAGCCTTGCCCTCCGCAACTCCGTGCGCCATCTCGAGCGCGCTCGAGATCGAATGACTCGGAACGAAACCGAGGGCCCGCGCGGCGATCGCGTCGCGAGAGCCGGCAACGATCACCCGGCCGACCCGAGAGAGCACGGGAGCGCAGCCGGCCCAGTCGGCATAAGGCAGGAGCGGGTGGCAGGCCTTGCCTGCCCGGTACGCGGAGAGCGCCTTCGCATCTCCTGCGGCTCCGGCCTCCGAGGCAGCGAGCGCGGCGGTATCGAGAGCCACCCGGAGGGCGTTGAACATCGCGGCATACGGCGCCTGTGTGCCGGGGGCAAACCCGCGCGTCAGCGGATCGCACAGGATCACGGTTCCACCCCGCCGAATCGGAGGCTCGCCGCGATGGAGGCGCAAGGCCAGTCCGAGGACGACCGCGGCGGTGGTGATCGGGTTCGCGGGCTCGCGCGGGATATGCGGGCCAATCCACGGCGCACCGACGAGCAGTGCGTCGACAGGCTCGTCGATGCGTGCGCCGCGCAGCTCGACACCGCGCACGAGCGCCTCGGCGTGTGCGATCGACGGACGACCCGCGAACGCCGCTGTCGCGGCGAGGCGGTGGTCTCGGGTCGCGAGAATGTCGCGCCGTACGAACGCAGGCAGGCGCGAGAACACCCCGCGAAGTGGTGAGTGCGCCACGCGGTCCGCTGCGAGCACCTCATGCGGATAGCCACTCAGAGCGCCTGTGAGGCGAGGAAGATCGAGCACCAGCGAGACCCCGATCAGCGCAGTTCGCTGTGCGAGCGCGGTCTCGACCTCGAGGCCGCGGATCCAACTCTCGCTTCCCGCCACCTCGAGAAGTGAGCTGCCGGCAGTCGCGGCGCGAACCGTGGCGGCGTCGCAACAGGCGATGAGTGCGCTGGGGCCGCCGTGCAGAACCGTCTCGGCCGCACTGACGACGACGACGAGATCGGTTTCGACGAGCGCGGGGTGAATCCGAGCGGAGTCGGAGATCGGGATGAGCCCGTCGTCAGCCACGTCGTGCACCAGGACGCTCCCACGAAACGCGCGCGCCTCAGCTGGCGGCAGCAGGCGTTCCAGCTCACGCTGGCCCAACCGTTGACCCAGGCCGCCCGCGACGAGGATCGTCTGTCGTTCATTCCGCGTGCCGCAGAGCTCGAGTGCCCGCATCGTTGCCGCGAGCGCTTCCCGGCGAGGATCTCGCTGCGCGCCGGGAACGGGCAAGGCCGGCGGCTCGACGACGATCGTCGCCCGACCTCCGCGCACGGCGATCGACTCGAGAGAAGGGCCGGAAAGAGGGAATCGCAGGGCGTCGCGAACCGCAGCGCCCGTATCGACGATCCGCGCCGGCGGAGGCGGCGGACGAATGATCACGTCTTCGTCGTCGACGGGAACGACGACGACGCGCGAGCCCGAGAGAAGCGGTACGCGACGCATAGGCGTACTCTTGCGCAAGACCGGAATCCGCATGCACGGATCCCGGTCGCGCGAACATCCCTGAAGGCGTCCGCTTTGCGGCCGCGATGCTTGCTCTGCGTCAAGCCTCCGCCCCGTACAGTTGCGGGGTGAGTCCCAAGACCCTGACGGGAGAGGAGCTCGAGCTGGACGACTCGCCGGTCAAGGACGCCGAGCTCTTCCTCGTCGACGGCAACAACCTCGCCTACCGCGCGTTCTTCGCCCTCCCCGAGGAGCTGCAGACGACAGACGGGCAGCCGACGAACGCGCTGCTCGGGTTCACAAACATGCTGTTCAAGCTTCTTTCCGACTACCAGCCGCGCGGCGTCGCCGTCGCCTGGGACACAAAGCCCGTGCACCGCAAGGAGATCGATGCGGAGTACAAGGCCGACCGCCGTCCCATGCCCGACCTCTTGCGCGAGCAGTTCCCGCACTTTCGGCCGATCGTCGAGGCGTTTGGGTACCGGAATCTCGAGTTCGAAGGTTGGGAGGCCGACGACGTCATCGCGACGCTCGCGACGCGGGCCGACGAGGCCGCTATCAAGACGTGCGTCGTCTCGACCGATCGCGACGCATTCCAGCTCGTATCCGAGAACGTCTGCCTGATGATGACTCCGCGGGGCGTGGCGGACGTCCAGGTGTACACGCCCGAGCGCGTCGAGCTGCGCTATGGAGTTCGCCCCGACCAGGTTCCCGACTTCATCGGGCTCAAGGGCGATACGAGCGACAACATCCCGGGCATCCCTGGCATCGGAGACAAGACGGCGGGACAGCTGATCGCGCAGTACGGCTCGCTCGAGGGAGTGCTCGAGCACGCCTTCGAGCTGTCTCCGGCGCGCTCGAAGGCAGTCGCCGAGAACGCCGACCAGGCGCGGGATTCGAAACTCCTTGCGACGATGAGGCGCGACCTCTCACTTGGCGTCGACGCCGGCGATCTCGTGTCACAACCGCCCGACCGCTCGCGCCTCAAGGAGATCTTCAGGCGGTTCGAGTTCCGCTCGCTTCTCGGCAGAGTCGACACGCTCGACGAGGCACTCCCCGCTGCGGAGCGACCGAGAGCCGAGGCGCAGGCCGTTCGGTGGCGCAAGGGCCAGCTCACCGAACTGCGCGGGCGCGTCGGCGTCGCAGCGGACGCCGACCGCGTCGCCGTCGCCACCGAGAGCGGCGAGGTGATCGTCACGGTATCCCCAGGTGACAAGGTGTCACAAAGCGGCGAATCCGCACGAAATGGGGCTTCTCGCTCGAGGTACAAGGTGTTACAAGCTCCTGACCTCGCGGTCGTCGCCCACGATTCGAAGCCGTTGAGGCTCGGTGTGCCCGCAGCCGACGACACGATGATCGCGGCCTACCTGATCGACCCCGGGCGGGCCGAGTACCTGCTCGACGACCTGATGGCCGAATACGGAATCGAGCTCGAGCCCGATCCGCCCGCAGAGGAGGAGACCGCGTCTCTCGTCCGTCATGCCGAGGCGACTCGCCGACTCGCCGAGCCGCTCGCCGCGAAGGTCGTCGAGCGCGGCTCCGAGCGCCTGTATCGGGAGATCGAGCTGCCTTTGACGGTCGTTCTGGGCGCGATGGAGGACGCGGGAGTCCGCATCGACACCTACCGCATGGGCGAGATCACCGCGCGACTGAACGACCGGATCGAGGAGCTCGAGGCCCGCGCCTACGACCTCGTGGGCGAGGAGTTCGTGCTCGGCTCGCCACAGCAGCTCGGGCGGATCCTCTTCGAGAAGCTCGAGCTCACGCCCGGACGCAAGGGGAAGACCGGCTACTCGACCGACAGCAAGGTGCTGCGCGCGATCCGCGCCGATCACGAGATCGTTCCGGTGATCGAGGAATGGCGCGAGCTGACGAAGCTCGTCAACACGTACCTAGGCCCTCTCCCGACGCTGATCGGCGAGGACCTGCGCCTCCACACCACCGTCAACCAGACTGTGGCGGCGACCGGCCGCCTCTCGACCTCGAATCCGAACCTGCAGGCGATCCCGATTCGGACGGAGCTCGGCCGCGAGATTCGTTCGGCCTTCGTCGCCGAGCCAGGGCGCCGTCTGCTCTCCGCCGACTACTCGCAGATCGAGCTGCGGATCCTCGCGCACGTCTCCGGTGAGCCGCGGCTGCGGGAGGCGTTCCAGCGCGGGGAGGACATTCACACTGCCACCGCAGCCGAGGTGCTCGGCAAGGATCCGGCGACCCTCACGAAGGACGAGCGCAACGTCGCCAAGATGATCAACTTCGGGATCGTCTACGGGATCTCGGCCTTCGGTCTCTCCGAAAACCTCGACATTCCGAAGGAGCAGGCCCAAACGTACATCGACACGTATCTCGCTCGCTTCCCGTTGGTACAGGCGTTCATCGCGCGCACGATTGCGCAGGCCGGCGAGGACGGGTACGCGACGAGCCTGCTCGGGCGACGCCGCCCCGTTCCCGAGCTGCGCGCCTCGAACCGCCAGACGCGCGGGTTCGGGGAGCGCATCGCCGTCAACTTCGTCATGCAGGGCTCGAACGCCGACATCATCAAGGTTGCGATGGTGGCGATCCACGATCGCCTGCGCGAGGAGGGGAGAGGAGCGCGACTGGTGCTCCAGGTGCACGACGAGCTGCTGCTCGAGGTGCCCGAGACAGAGGTCTCGGCAATCCGCGACCTGGTTCGGGAAGAGATGGTGGGCGCCTATCCGCTCGACCCGGCGCTTGCGGTCGACATCGGTGTCGGAGACGACTGGGCCGAGGCGAAGCGCTAGCACGGCCGGGCACGGTAGAAGAGGCTGGATTTCGCAGGAACCTGGCTATACTCCGCGCTCCGATGGCCAATAACATCGCCGAGAAGCCTGGAGTAACCGGCGACGGAGTCTGGATAACAGGCCCGGACGGGGACCTCATCCCCGACTACGAGTCCTCGTTCCCCGAGATCAACGAGGGCGAGGTCGTCCACGGCACGGTCGTTCGGGTCGACAAGGACGAGGTGCTCGTCGACATCGGCTACAAGTCCGAAGGGGTCATCCCGGTCGCCGAGCTGACGATCCGCCGCTCGGTCAACCCGGCTGACGAGGTTTCCCTCGGCGAGGAGATCGACGCGCTCGTCCTGACGAAGGAAGACGCGGACGGGCGGCTCATCCTCTCGAAGAAGCGCGCTCGCTTCGAGCTTGCGTGGAAGCGCATCGAGGCCGCCGCAGAGTCGGGCGAGCCGGTCATCGGCAAGACGATCGAGGTCGTCAAGGGCGGTCTCATCCTCGACCTCGGGGTGCGCGGCTTCCTGCCCGCCTCGCTCGTGGATATCCGCCGCGTCCAGGATCTCGACGAGTTTCTCGGCACCGAGCTGCGCTGCAAGGTCATCGAGCTCAATCGCTCGCGCAACAACGTCGTCCTCTCGCGCCGCGCCGTGCTCGAGGACGAGCGCAAGGAGATGCGCCAGGCGATCCTCGACCGACTCAACCCGGGAGACGTGATCGAAGGGCAGATCTCCAACATCGTCGACTTTGGCGCGTTCGTAGATCTCGACGGAATGGACGGCCTGATCCACATCTCCGAGCTCTCGTGGAGCCATGTGAACCATCCGTCCGAGGTGCTCGACATCGGGCAGACCGTCAACGTGAAGGTGCTCGACATCGACCGCGACCGCCAGCGGATCTCACTCGGCTTGAAGCAGACGCAGGCCGATCCCTGGCAGCAGGTGCTCGACTCGTATCGCGAGGACGACGTCGTCGAGGGCCGCGTGGCGAAGGTCGTCACGTTCGGGGCTTTCGTCGAGATCCTGCCCGGCGTCGAAGGACTCGTGCACATCTCCGAGCTCGCAGCGCACCATGTCGAGAATCCGCGCGAGGTCGTGGCGCAGGGCCAGGCGGTCAACGTTCGCATCCTCGAGATCGACGGCGAGCGCAGGCGGCTTTCCCTCTCGCTGAAGCGCGTCGAGGAGGGCGAGCAGCCCGTCCCGCGCGCGGATGGGGCGGAGTCGGTGCACATGACGCCCAACCTGATCCTGTCCGAGGAGGCGTTTCCGCCCGACGGGGCTTCTCCTGAGTTCGCCGAAGACTCTGTAGCCGAAGGCGAGATAAGCGACGCGGAGGAGGCTGAGCCCGCGCCTGAGACCGAGCTGATAGCCGAGGCCGAGGTCGTATCCGAGGCGGCAGCCGAGGTCGAACTGATGGGTGAGCCCGCGCCTGAGACCGAGCTGATGCCGGAAGCCGAGGTCGAGCTGGTGGCCGAAGTGGACGCCAAGGCTGAGCTCGAGGATGGCGACGCAGAGTTGTCGGAGGAGGCGGCCACCGAGGTCGTCTCCGAGCAAGCCGAGTCCGACTAGAACCTCGCCTTGAGCCGTCCCCTCGCGGTTGCGATCACCGGTGGGATAGGCGCCGGGAAGTCGACGACACTCGAGTGCTTTCGCCGTCACGGCGCGGCGACCGTTTCGAGCGACGAGATCGTCCATCACCTGCTCGCGACGGATCCGGATGTGAAGCGCGCGCTCGTCGAGCGGCTGGGCGAGGAAGTCCTTGGCGCAGACGATGCGCCAGATCGAGAGCGGATCGCAGTACGCGTCTTCAAGGATCCAGAGGCGCTCGACTTCCTCGAGAAGCTGCTGCACCCGCTCGTGTCCCGTGAGTACATGGCGTGGCGCGAGCAGCTCGGCACGCTCCCTGATCCGCCCGCTGTCTGCGTCACGGAGGTCCCGCTTCTCTTCGAGGTGGGCGCTGACGAGCGGTTCGACAAGGTCGTTGTCATCACTGCGCCGACGAAGCTGCGAGAAGCGCGGCGCGGTGGCCGTAAGGACGACCGGGAATCGCGGCTCATCCCGGACCGCGAGAAGGTGACGCGGGCCGACTTCTCGTACGTGAATACCGGAACACCAGACGAGCTGGACGCCTGGGTCGCTGGGGTCATGACTACCCTGGCCGGGGCAGGTCCAGCTCCCAAGACCTCCAGATTGCCACGTGACGCTTTGTCACCAGGCCGTCGCTCGAGCACGTGAAGATTCTCGTCTTCTCTTCCGTCGTCATCCTGGCTCTGGCTGGGGCACTGGCATGGGTCCACGAGTCCGAGCCCGACTGGTACCTGCGGACCCGTTACCCGCTCGAGTACGACCACATCGTCCGGGGCCACGCGAAGAACCACGATCTCGACCCCGCACTTCTTGCTGCGGTGATCTATGCGGAGAGCCGGTTCGATCCGAACGCGCGCTCCGAAGCCGGCGCCCTCGGCCTGATGCAGCTCCTTCCTGAGACGGCGAAGGGCATTGCGCTCCGGACCGGAGGGAATCGCTTCGTCTTGGCCGATCTCCGCGACCCTGAGATCAACGTCCGTTACGGGTCGTGGTACCTCGACAACTTGCTCGACCGCTATTCCGATACGGAGCTGGCGCTTGCCGCGTACCACGCCGGCCAGGGCAATGTCGATCGCTGGCGGCGTGAAGGCCTCGGCATTGCGTTTCCCGAGACTCGGTCGTACGTCGACGAGGTCACGCGCCTTAGGCGGTTGTACGCGAAGGCGTACCCGGCCGAGCTCGGCCTCCGATAGCGTCGCCGAGGAGCGCGAGGACGAGCTCGACGGGAGGGAGCTCCTCGCCCGATGCGCGCTGCAGCGCGAGGCCGTTGAGGACGAGGTTGACGAAGAGCCCGACCTGCTTGGGCTCGAGGTCGTCGCGGAACTCGCCCGTACGCTGCGCTTCCTCGATCCGCGCGCGGTTGGCTGGGGCGGCCTCTTTCTGGCGCACCGCGATTCGCAACCGGAAGTCGTCGTCGTTTCGCACGCGCCGGAACAGCTCGAGGTAGACCGAGAGCCACGCCGGATCGAGCTCCATGACCTCCCGGACGACCGCCTCGAGGCCTTCGCTCACCCAGATGTCGGACATGCGCGCGCTGTCGCGCACTGCGAGCTCGACGAACAGCGCTTCCTTCGACGGGAAGTAGTTGAAGATCGCGCCGCGGGAGAGACCGGTTGCCTTCTCCAGGCGCACCACCGTTGCGCCCTCGTAGCCGTGCTCGGCGAAGCAGCGGCGAGCGCCCGCAAGGATTTGCTCGCGGCGCTCGGTTCTGCGTTCTGCGGAGATCTTCGGCATCTGACGACGTCGTACTTTACAAAACCGTACAGACGTTTTATATTACTCCCGCGATGGAGCAAGCAGAGTTGATGCCCGTCAAGAAGAGCGCCATCAGTGCGCTCATCCTGGCCGAGACGATCTCCGTTCTTGGCACTCGCATGACGTACCTGGCATTGCCATGGTTCGTCCTCGTCACGACGGGGTCGCCCGGGAAGATGTCGCTTGTACTCGCAGCCGAGATCCTTCCCATGGCGATCCTCGGCATCCCGAGCGGCACGGTCGTCCAGAAGCTCGGCTCGCGAACGACGATGCTCGTCGCCGATTTCGCCCGCGCACCGATTCTCGCCTCGGTCCCCCTCCTGTACTCGGCGGGAGTGCTGAGCTTCGGGCTCCTGCTCGGGATCGTCGCGCTCCTCGGCAGCTTCATGCCCCCGTACTTCGCGTCGCAACGGACGATTCTCCCGGAGATCGTCGGCGAGGACGAGACGCGCATGTCGCAGGCGAACAGCTCGATCGAAGGCGGCACGGCGTTCGCTGCGCTCATCGGGCCGGCCCTCGCGGGTGCCCTCATCCCGTTCATCGGCGCACCTAACGTCCTCTACGTCGACGCGGCGACGTACCTCATCGCGTTCGTGCTGATCCTGGCCTTCGTGCCGCGGCGGAAGCCCGTGACCGCGGCGGTGCAGCATGGCGTCCTGGCAGGTCTTCGCTTCCTCCTCCAAGACAAGCTGCTCGCGCCGATGGCGGCGATCGTGGTCGTCTTCGGGTTCCTCGGTGCGGGCATGTCCGCCGGGCTCCCGGTATACGCGTTCGACGAGTTCGACGGGAGCTCATGGATCGCCGGTCTCTTCTACGCGGCCCTGGGCGCGGGTGCGCTCGTCGGAAGCGTCTTCGCCGTCGTGGTGGTGAAAAGGGTCGCTCCGCTCCACCTGGCAGCGTTCGGGATCCTGGCGTTCTCGATCCCGCTCTGGGTGCTGCCGTTCCTACCGCCGTGGCCCGTGGTCTTCGTCGCGCTGTTCATCGCCACGTTCTTCACGCCGCTCGTGAACGGTCCGATCATCGCGGTGCTCACTGCTCGAACGCCGGAGTACCTCCGCGCAAAGGTGATGACCGCCGTCATCTCGGTGAACACCCTCGCGGCGCCCCTCGGCTTTCTTCTCGCCGGGCAGGTGCTCGAAAACTGGGGCGTAGTGCCACTCTTTGGCGCGGTTGCGCTCGGCATCACCTGCATGGCGATCGTGTTCGCCGCGTTCGTCTGGCGGCAGGGCGACGTCGTCGCTGCTGTCGAGCTGGCAACACCCTGAATCGCGCCGAACGGCGGCTACGCTGCGCCCGTGCGCGAATTCCACGCCTCCGACCTCTACGCTCCCCTGGGCGACCAGCCGCGCGCGATCGAGGAGATCGCGACTTCCGTCGCCGAAGGCAACCGCTTCCAGACGATTCTGGGCGCGACCGGAACCGGGAAGACGGCGACGATGGCGTGGACGATCGAGCGCCTCCAGCGGCCGGCGCTCGTCATCGCGCACAACAAGACGCTGGCCGCGCAGCTCTGCAACGAGTTCCGCGAGTTCTTTCCGGAGAATGCGGTCGAGTACTTCGTTTCGTACTACGACTACTTCCAGCCCGAGGCGTACATCCCGCAGGCCGACCTCTACATCGAGAAGGACTCGTCCCAGAACGACGACATCGCGCGACTGCGGCTCTCCGCCACCTCCTCGCTTCTCACTCGCCGTGACGTCGTGGTGGTGGCCTCGGTCTCGTGCATCTACGGGCTCGGGTCACCCGACGAGTGGCGCGAGCGGGTTCTCATGCTCGAAGTGGGGGAGGAGCACGATCGCGACGAGGTTCTCCGCAAGCTGATCGAGAGCCAGTACGTCCGCAACGACACGGTTCTCGGGCGCGGGCGCTTCCGGGTGAAGGGCGACCTCGTCGAGATCCAGCCAGCGAATGTCGAGACCGCGTATCGCGTCTCGTTCTTCGGCGACACGGTCGAGCAGATGACGCACTTCGACCCGCTGACCGGAGAGGTGTACGCGCGGCTGGACAACCTCGTCATCTGGCCGGCGACGGAATACGTGACCTCGAAACCGACGATCGAGCGCGCTGTCGACGAGCTCCGCGCTGAGCTCGACCAGCAGGTGGCGAAGTTCGAGACGGAGGGCCGGATGCTCGAGGCGCACCGCATCCGCCAGCGCACGGAGTACGACCTCGAGATGATGAAGGAGCTCGGCTTCTGCTCGGGCATCGAGAACTACTCGCGCGCTCTCGAGGGGCGCCCGGTCGGCTCTCACCCTTTCACGCTGATCGACTACTTCCCCGATGACTTCGTCTGCTTCGTCGACGAATCGCACCAGACCGTTCCCCAGCTCGGCGGCATGTACGAGGGCGATCGCTCGCGCAAGCAGACACTGATCGACTTCGGCTTCCGGCTGCCCTCCGCGCTCGACAACCGGCCGCTCCGCTTCGACGAGTTCCTGGGGAAGGTGAACCAGCTCGTCTTCGTCTCAGCTACGCCCGGCCCGTTCGAGCTCACGCGCTCGAAGGTGATCGCGGAGCAGCTGATTCGCCCGACCGGCGTCGTCGATCCCGAGATGGAGCTGCGCCCCACCAAGAATCAGATCGACGACCTCCTGAACGAGATCCGGCATCGCGAGGAAGTGGGGGAGCGCACCCTCATCACGACGCTGACGAAGAAGATGGCCGAGGATCTCACCGACTACCTCCTCGAAGCGGGCGTCCGTGCGCGCTATCTGCACTCGGAGATCGACACCCTCGACCGGATCGCGATCATCCGCGAGCTCCGGCTCGGCGACTACGACGTCCTCGTCGGAGTCAATCTCCTGCGGGAAGGGCTCGACCTCCCCGAGGTCTCGCTTGTCGCCGTCCTCGACGCCGACAAGGAAGGCTTCCTGCGCGGGAAGACGGCTCTCATCCAGACGACCGGCCGCGCGGCCAGGAACACCGCGGGCAAGGTGATTCTCTACGCCGACAAGCGCACCGAGGCGATCATCGGTGCGATGGACGAGACGAGCCGTCGCCGCGCGTATCAGGTCGCGTACAACGAGGAACACGGGATCACGCCCGAGTCGATCGTCAAGGGTGTCTCCGATATCGCGGACCTCCTCTCCCTCGAGTCGCCGCACGTCCCCTCATCACGCCGCCGGCGCGGCAAGGCCGAGGTCGAGGGGCTGTCGCCCGACGAGCTCGAGAAGCTCGTCATCACGCTCGAGGAGGAGATGCACCTCGCCGCCGAGGAGCTTCGCTTCGAGTATGCCGCCAAGCTCCGCGACGAGATCAAGGAGCTGCGGCGCGAGCTGAACGCGCTCGCGACTACCGCTGGATAGAAGCGGGCCGCGTGCGCGGCTACCCTGGCCCGGGTGGGGACGCTTGCACTCGCCTTCGGGGTTCTCGCAGTTGCAGGCGCCGGGCTTCTGTTTTCAGCCTGCCTGAGGCTGCGGTCCGCGATCGGGTTCCTCCTCGCCGCCTATCTTCTCGCCTCGGCCGAGATCGTCTCTGTCTCCCTCCTGCTCTCGACCGGTCGCTGGCTGACCAGGGACGCACTGCTCGGTGTCATCGGCGTCGTCTTCGGGGTCGCCGTGGTCGTCTGGGCGACGCTCGGTCGACCACGCCCGCCGCTCACGGGTGCCTCCATTCGCTCCTTGAGGCTCACGCTCCGAGACCCGATCCTTGTCCTGCTGGCCGGGTTGACGGTGGTG
>Ga0224505_10000937_pt1 | contig 19512 bp, 15 predicted proteins | sample SF_Jan12_sed_USG_FD_169102 | JGI IMG/M metagenome (GOLD analysis project Ga0224505, IMG submission 169102) | Sediment microbial communities from San Francisco Bay, California, United States - SF_Jan12_sed_USGS_4_1 | ecosystem: Environmental > Aquatic > Marine > Sediment | place: USA: California... | reverse complement strand
ACCACGTCGGCCCAGGACTTGTGACGGCCGGGGTACCGACCACGTGGAAGGCACCCTGCTCGGGATCGATCACGATGTCGTCGACACTGGCCTCGAGCAGATCGGCGGCGATCTCCTTGGCCTTGTCGACCACCTCGCCGGCGGCCACATGGACAGCCGAGCCGCCCAACTGGGTGGACCGCGACCCGAAGGTGCCCGTGCCCTGAGCGACCTGGTCGGTGTCGCCCTGGACGATCTCGATGTCGTCGACCGCCATCCCCAGCTGATCGGCCGCGATCTGGGCGAACGTGGTCTTGTGGCTCTGGCCGTGGCTGAAGGAGCCGGAGTAGGCCCGGGCCTTGCCGTCGGGGGTGATCTCGACCTTGGCGTACTCGTTGCCGCCCGGCGCGGGGCCGGCGGTGATCTCGACGTAGGCCACCGCGCCGATGCCCAACTGCTTGGTGTCACCCGCCTCCCGCCGCTTGGCCTGGTCGGCCCGCAACTCGTCGATCCCGGCTGCCTCGAGGGCCAGATCCATGGCCTGGTCGTACTCGCCGCTGTCGTAGACCGCGCCGAGTCCCGTGTCGTGGGGGAACTCGGTGATGAAGTTCTTGCGGCGCAACTCGACCGGGTCCATGCCGATCTCGGCCGCATAGAGGTCGACGCCCCGCTCCACGCTGACGGTGGCTTCCGGGCGACCGGCCCCCCGGTAGGCCTCGGTGGGCGTGGTGTTGGTGATCACCGCGCGGGCCGCCGTCTCGACGTTGGGCACGTTGTAGTTGCCCACCGCCATCTGGTGGGTGAACAAGGGCAGGAACGGCCCCATTCGAGCGTAGGCCCCGGAGTCGGCGAGGATCTCGAGGCGCAGATGGGTGATGTCACCGTCGCGCGTGCCGCCCAGCGTGATGGTGTGGGTGTGGGCTCGACCCGGCCCCATGGCGATCATGTTCTCCGTACGGGTTTCGAACCACCGAACGGGCCGACCGACCTTGCGGGCGAGGAAGGGCAACAGCACGTCTTCGGGGTACGGCGCGATCTTGGCCCCGAACCCACCGCCGACATCGGGACACACCATGTGGGTCTGCTCGGGGGTCAGGCCGTACATGCCTGCGAGGGCCCCTTTCACGCCGTGGGGAGCCTGGTTGCTCATCCAGAAGTACAGCTCGTCGCCATCCCAGGCGCACGCCGCCGAGCGGACCTCGAGGGGAGCGGCGGCCGTGCGATGGTTCACCACCCGCTGTTTGATCGTGACCTCGCACCCGTCGAAGAAGTCGTCGGTGAGACCGGTCACCATCCCCATGTTGGCGAAGTCGATGGCGATGTTGGTGCCGACGTCCTCGAAGACGATGTTCTGATCGGTGGCCGCCTCCTCCATGTCGACGACGGCCGTCAACGGCTCGTAGTCGACGTACACCATCTCGGCCGCATCCTCCCCTTGGGCCGCCGTCTCACTCACGATCACGGCGACGCATTCGCCGACGAACCGCACCCGCTCGGTGGCCAGGATCGGCCGGTTCAGCATCGACGGCGGGAACATGGGCACCATGCCCGGCAACACGCTGGTGGCCTCGTCGAGATCGGCGTGGGTGTAGACCCCCAGAACCCCCGGCATGGTCTGGGCCTCGCTGGTGTCGACCCCGGTGATCACCGCGTGGGCCATGGTGGAGCGAACGTACGTGACGTGAGCCGCCCCTTCGAGCCTGGGAACGCGGAGATCGGCCGTGTAGGTCGCCCCCGTGGTGAGGAAGGCAGGGTCCTCCTTGCGAAGAACTCGGGTGCCGACAACGCTCATCAGAAGTCCCCTCTGTGGTGGGCTCGGGTCGGGACCCGAGGCGAAGCAGGCTCAACATAGCCGCAGCGATGCGACGTCACGAATGCCGGCACCGCAGGCGAACGCGGGATCCGGACGGGTGGTTCAGAAGGGCCAGGCGTGGAACCAGGTGGCGTCGCGCTCGGGTGGCGGCAGCACGGCGTAGGCCTCCTCGTCCGGATACACCAGGTCGTACTCGGCCCGGGCCCGGCGCTCGATCTCGAGCGTGGTACCCAGCGCATTGCGGCGGGCCTCGAGGTCGGCGTTGTCGGCCTGAAGGGTGTTCAGCTCGGAACGCAGCTCGGAGGCCTCGCCTCGCGTCTGCCACCAGGCCCGGGCCGGCACGGCGACGGTGGCGATGCTGATCAGCACGGCCACGCCCACCATCACCAGCACGGCGAAGCGATTGCCACGGCGGCGGGGGCCCCGCTCGCCGGCGGTGGCGCGTCGGCGCGGTCGTTTCACCGACCGCCTCCGGCCAGGGCCGAGCGGCCCCGGAACGACGCCGCCTCGCCCAGGTCCTCCTCGATGCGGAGCAGCTGGTTGTACTTGGCCACGCGGTCACTGCGGGCCGGCGCGCCGGTCTTGATCTGTCCACAGTTGGTGGCGACGGCCAGATCGGCGATGGTGACGTCCTCGGTCTCGCCCGAACGGTGCGACATCACCGACGTGTAGCCGTTTCGGGTGGCCAGCTCGACGGCCTCCAGCGTCTCGGTGAGCGTCCCGATCTGGTTGACCTTCACCAGGATCGAGTTGGCCACCCGGGTGTCGATCCCGCGCTGGAGTCGCTCGCTGTTGGTGACGAACAGGTCGTCGCCGACCAATTGCACCTGGTCGCCGATCCGCTCGGTGAGGGCGACCCAGCCGTCCCAGTCCTCCTCGTCCATGCCGTCCTCGACCGACACGATCGGGTATCTCGCGCACCAGTCGGCGAGGAAGTCGGCGAACTCCTCACTCGTCAACGACCGGTCCTCACCCGCGAGCACGTACCGGCCATCGACGTGGAACTCACTGGAGGCCACGTCGAGGGCCAGAGCCATGTCGTCGCCGGGTGTCAGCCCGGTCCGCTCGATGGCATCGATCAGCAACTGGAGCGCCTCCTCGTTGCTGCCGAGGTCGGGGGCGAAACCGCCCTCGTCGCCGATGGCGGTGGACAGGCCACGCTCGGCCAGCACCTTCTTGAGCGTGTGGTACGCCTCGGTCCCCCATCGAAGGGCCTCGGTGAACGACGCCGCGCCGACCGGCATGAACATGAATTCCTGGAGATCCACATTGTTGTCGGCGTGCTCCCCGCCGTTGAGGACATTCAGCATCGGCACCGGCAGGACGTGCGCATTGGCCCCGCCCACGTATCGATACAGCGGAATGTCGAGCTCGGTCGCCGCCGCCTTGGCCACGGCCAGCGACACGCCCAGGATGGCATTGGCCCCCAGCCGGGCCTTGTTCTCGGTGCCGTCGAGCACGATCATCGTCGTGTCGACGAGGCGCTGGTCCAGGGCATCGTGGCCCGTGACGGCATCGGCCAGCTCACCGTTGACGTAGCCGACGGCAGTGGCGACGCCCTTGCCGCCGAACCGGTCGTCGCCGTCACGGAGCTCGACCGCTTCGAACTGCCCGGTTGACGCACCCGAGGGCACGATGGCCCGGCCGGACGCGCCGCTGTCGAGGCCGACCTCGACCTCGACAGTGGGGTTGCCTCGCGAGTCCAGCACCTCTCGGCCGACCACAACCTCGATCTCACTCATCCTGATCCCGTCTCTCGTCCCTCGCGTCGCTGGCTGCGCCGCCGACCGGGCGTGGCGCCGCCGAGGTCAGGCTAGCCAGTCCGCCGGCTCGGTAGCATCACCCTGCGCGCGAATCTGCGCGCGGCGGGCGCGACCAGACCCTCACGACGGAAGCGGCGAGGTCCCCGACTCCTCGGACTTGGCCCGCTCCCACAGCCGCTCCAGCACCTCGGGCCCGGCCGTGGCCAGATCCAGGTCGGCCTCGTCGGCCCAGCGCTCGACCAGACGGAACCGGCGTTCGAATCGGCGACCGGCACCGCGGACCGCCATCTCCGGGTCGTGGTCCAGCACCCGAGCCATGCCCACCGCCGCGAACAACACATCGCCCACCTCGTCCTCGGAGGGGTCGTCCATCACCTCGGCCAGCTCGGCCAACACATCGGCTCGGGTCCCCTCGAAGTCGGCCACACCGAACCCCAGCGCCGCCGCCTTCTTCTGCACCTTCAGGGCGTACAGCGATCCCGGCAGGGCGGCGGGGATGCCGTCCATCACCGAGTCCCGACCCTTCTCGGTCCGCTTCAGCTGCTCCCAACCCGTGACCAGCGCGTCGACCGATGGCGCACCATCTTCGCCGAAGACGTGGGGATGGCGGGCACGGAGCTTGTCATGGACGGTGTCGCACACCTCGGCCACGTCGAACCACCCGCTCTCCGTGGCGAGACGGGCGTGGAGACACACCTGGAACAGCAGGTCGCCCAGCTCCTCGCACAAGGCGTCGGCACCGGCGCCGTCGGCACCCAGATGGTCGATGGCCTCGAGGACCTCGTAGGTCTCCTCCAACAGGTGGCGCCGAAGCGATTCGTGGGTCTGCTGCGCGTCCCATGGACACTCCCGTCGCAGGGTCGCCACCAGCTGATCGAAGCGGACGAAGGGTGCTCCCGGCGGCGTGGCCAGTTCGGGCACGAACAACGCCGTCAGGTGGTCCGGCTCGAATGACCGGTCCAGCTCGGCCCAGGCGACATCGAAGACCGCTTCATCGGGGCTACCCAGACGCTGGAGCACGGTGACAGGACGAGCCGGTGCATCGTCGACGGCCAACTTGATGTCGGACAGCACTGCCTTCGAGTGACAGTGCGCGACCAGCAGTGGGCCCCGCTCGCCGGCGGCGGCGGTCTCGAAACGGTGCCCGTCCACCAACCGCACACCCTGGTCGAAGGGATCGAGACCCAGGCGCACCCAGGCCAGATCCACGAACGACAGTCCGGGGACCAAACGCACGGTCACCTCCGACTGCGCCACCAGCAGATCCACGGTGCGCTCCAGTACGAGCGGCGAACCGGGGACGGCGTAGAGCACGTCACCGTCGGCGGCGGCGGCGAGCAGCTCGTCGGCGATCCGGCGGTACACGGCCTCGAAGGTCGGCTCGGTCTCGTACACGTGGTCGAACGTCGAGGCGGCCGCCACCGCCACGGCGCTCGGATGGCGGGCCGTTCGCAGGTATCGCCGTCGATGAGCAGCGATCGCTTCGACCGCGGCCGATGTGAGCTGCTCGGCCCCCGCCGGCCCCAGGCCGACGACGGTGATGGCGCCCGGATCACCGGATCCGGGCCGACCGCTCACGGCCCGGGCGGCGGGTCGGTGATGGTGGGGCCCGTCGGTACGGTGGCATCGATCCCGGGAGGATCGGCCCCAGGGGGCAGGGCGACGATGCCCTGGTCGGGCACCCACTCGCCGTAGCGGGGATCGACCGTGACATCGTCCTCGCTGTCGATCAGGAACTCGAGATACGCGTCCCGGAGCGTCTCGAGGTCGTCGGCCAGGATGGTTCGACGGGCGATCTCCTGGGCGGACTCGTCGAGGACCGCCGCTTGACGGTCGGTCACCAAGATCACGTGCCATCCGAACTGCGACTCGACCGGTGCGGTCGGGACGCCGATCTCGGCTTCGTTCATGGCGTTCTCGAACTCGGGCACGAACTGACCGGGGGCCGAGCACCCGAGCTCCCCGCCAGCGGGAGCCGACGGCCCCACCGACACCTCCATGGCCAACGTGGCGAAGTCGGCACCAGCCTCGAGCTGGGCGAGAGCGGCGATGGCGTCTTCCTCGGTGTCGACGATGATGTGTGACACGCACGTGTTGCCCACCGGCGGGTTGTCGACCAGCCACTGATCGAGATCCTCGACGGTCGGCTGCTGGATGTCGCTGAGCGCATACGCCAAGCGGATCTGCCCGGCCGAGGTGCGGATCACATCATCGGGTGAGCCGGGGGCGGTCAGGAACTCGCCGTTGAGCAGATCTCCCTCGGAGAGCTGGATTCCCCGGGTCTCCAGTTCGTCGAACACGAGCTGCTCGACGATCCAGCGGGTGATCTCCTCCTGGGGCGGAATGGTGTCGGGGTCGACAGCCGTCGCGGTGGGGATGTTGGGATCCTCGGACTGGGGCGGATCCAGCGCCTCGGGCGGAATGGACTCGATGATGCGGGCCTGGAGCTCATCCTCGGACAGGTCGGTGCTGTTCACCGATGCCACCGGGGAGCCGCTGATCGCGTCCGTCGTCGCCGAACCACAGGCCAGGGCGAACGCGCTGACGAGCGCGGTGAGGACGAGGAGCCTGAGTCGAGACATCGGACCAGCCTACTGGGCCACCGATAGCTGCTCGTGGTCAGGGGGCACCAGTTCAGCCAGCGCACCGATGATGCGAGCCACCAGGTCGCTCTTGCCCTTCAGGGCCAGCTGGAGCTGCTGGGGTTCGGACTTGAACACCGAATCGGGATAGAGCCGCTCCAGGCGGATCTGCTTGCTGATGGGCAGCGTGAGGGGGCTCACCCGCACGACGTAGTCGGGCCCCCCGAAGCCAGGGCCCTTGGTGACGGTGACGTCACGGATGCCCGTCCGGACGCACTCGGCCCGCAGATGCGCCACCTCCAGCAGCGCCTGTGCCGGTGCCGGAACCGGCCCGTAGCGGTCGACCCACTCCCCCTCGATGTCCTCGACACCCGCATCGGTCTCCACCACGGCCAGACGGCGGTAGGCCTCGAGACGGTGCTCCTCCAGCTCGACGTAGTCGGGCGGCAGGAAGGCGTCGATGGGAACCTCGATCTTGATCTCGGCCGGCGGGGTGGGCACCTCCCCCTTCAGGTGCGCGACCGCCTCGGTGACCATCTGGCAGTAGAGGTCGTATCCCACCGCAGCGATGTGGCCCGACTGTCCGGTTCCCAACAGGTTTCCGGCCCCACGGATCTCGAGGTCGCGCATGGCGATCTTGAAGCCGGAGCCCAGCTCGGTGGTCTCGCCGATGGTCTTGAGCCGTTCGTAGGCCTGCTCCGAGAGCGACCGATCGGGCGGGATGAACAGGTAGGCATAGGCCCGTGACCCGGCCCGGCCCACCCGACCACGGAGCTGGTGGAGCTGACCCAGACCCAGCAGGTCGGCCCGATCCACGACCAGCGTGTTGACGGTCGGCATGTCGATGCCCGACTCGATGATGGTGGTGCACACGAGCACGTCGTACTGGCCGTCCCAGAAATCGAGCACCACCTGCTCGAGCGTGCCCTCGTCCATCTGCCCGTGGGCCACCGCGATGCGGGCCTCGGGCACCAGCTCGCGCAGGTCGGCGGCCACATGTTCGATGTCCATCACCCGGTTGTGCACGAAGAACACCTGCCCCTCGCGCAGCAGTTCCCGCCGGATCGCTTCGGCCGAGGCCCGCTCGTCGTACTCCCCGACGTAGGTGAGGATCGGCTGGCGTTCGGCGGGTGGCGTGTGCAGCAACGAGAGGTCACGGATGCCGGTCAGACTCATCTCGAGGGTGCGTGGGATCGGCGTCGCCGTGAGGGTGAGCACGTCGATGTCGGTGCGGAGGGTCTTGATGGCCTCCTTGTGCGACACCCCGAAGCGCTGCTCCTCGTCGACGATCAGCAGACCCAGCCTGGCGAAGCGCACGTCGTCGGACAGCAGGCGGTGGGTGCCGATGATCAGGTCGACTTGGCCGTCGCGCACCCCATCGACCACCGCGAGGGCCTGACCAGGAGTCAGGAACCGGCTGAGCACCTCGACGCGGATGGGATAGCCGGCGAAACGATCGGTGAAGGTCTGGTAGTGCTGCTGGGCCAACAAGGTGGTGGGCACGAGGAGCGCCACCTGCTTGCCGCTCTGTATGGCCTTGAAGGCGGCGCGCAGAGCGATCTCGGTCTTGCCGAACCCGACGTCACCGCACACCAAGCGGTCCATCGGAGACTCCTGCTCCATGTCCTGTTTGACGTCCTCGATCGCTCGCAGCTGGTCGGGCGTCTCCTGGTAGGGGAACGACTCCTCCAGCTCACGCTGCCACGGCGAATCGGGCTCGAAGGCGTGACCGGTGGTGTTGACCCGGGTCTGGTAAAGCACCACCAGCTCCTGGGCGATCTCCTGGACCGCCGAACGCACCTTGGCCTTTGACTTCTCGAAGTCGGCACCGCCCATCCGGCTGAGGGTGGGCGACTCCCCTCCCGTGTAGTGGCGCACCGCATCGATCTGATCCGAGGGCACGTACAGGCGGTCGCCACCGCGGTACTCGAGCAGCAGATAGTCGCGATCCGCGCCACCGATGCCCCGGGTGACCATTCCCCCGAAGCGGGCCACCCCATGGTGATGGTGGACGACGTAGTCGCCGACCTGGAGGTCGTCGAAGAAGCCTGCAGTGTCGCGGCTGGGGCGACGTCGGGCCCGGCGATGCGATCGTCGGCGCCCGGTGATCTCGGCCTCGGACAACATCGCCACCCGGGAGTCGGTGAGCACACAACCCTGTTCGAGCGGTGCCACGACGATCCGACCACCAGGTCTTCGGGCGTCACCGAGCGACTCGACGATCGCGAAATCGAGTCCGAACTGCGACAACAGGTCGCCGATGCGACCAGCAGAGCCGGCTCCGTCGGCTCCGACCACGACGCGGTAGCCGTCGTCGACCAGCTGCCTGAGCTGTTGGGGAAGCGTCGCACCCTCACCCACCACGGGGTTCCAGCCGGTGGCGGCAACCGTGGCCACCTCGGGCCCTTCGGGCACCGCTCCCATGGTCCACACGGGCGCGTCGGATCCCGACAACAGACGGTCGAACTCGACGTGAAGTTGCGGGAAGGCGGCCTCCTCGCCTGCGCCCACGGCACCCCAGGTGCGGGCCAGGGTGGCCGCCAGATCCGCTTCCTCGGCCAGGATGTCGATGGCGCGATCTCGCAGCCGGCGAGGCTCGATGAGCACGGTCAAAGCGTCCGCAGACAGGAGATCGGGAAGCACCGCTTCGCCCGCAGCCAGCCACGGCAGCCACGACTCCATGCCTTCGAAGAACTGACCATCGGCCAGGCGGTCCCATTGCTCGCGTCCCCACGGCTCCGAGGCGACCAGCTCCTCGGCCCGGCGGCGCACATCCTCGGTGGGGACCACCTCCCGACACCCGAAGATCTCGATCTCGCTGACGATGGCCTTGGTCCGCTGGTCGGCCACCGAGAACTCGGTGAGCCGGTCGATCTCGTCGCCCCACAGATCGATCCGCACCGGGACGTCGGCGGTGGACGGGAAGACATCGATGATGGACCCGCGGAGGGCGATCTCGCCGCGGTGCTCCACCTGGGGTTCGCGCCGATAGCCGAGGCCGACCAGTTGTCGGAGCAGTTCATCGACGTCGAGTCGATCGCCAACACCGACCACCAGCGGCTCGACCTCATCGGCATGGGGACACAGCCGCTGGGCCACGGCCCGGATGGGCGACACGACGATCGCTGGAGCCCGGTCCCCCCTGGTGAGCGACCACAACGTGTGCAGCCGGCGGCCCATGGTTTCGACCGACGGGCTGACCCGCTCGAAGGGCAGGGTCTCCCAGGCGGGGAAGACATCGACCTCGTCGTCGCCCAGGTACTGCCGGAGGTCGTTGCCCAGGCGCTCGGCGTCGTGTCCGGTGGGGGTCACGACGAGGATGGGTCGACGCTCGGTCCGGCGGGCCAGGCCGGCCAGGACCAGCGCCCTGGCCGGTTCGGGGACCGCGAGCGTGGCGGAGCGGCGTCCCAGCACGCTCGTGATGGCGGGATCGCTTTCGAGCAGTTCGGGGATGGCGGCGAGGACCGATGTCACGTCACGGCACCGTTGTAGCGGGCCATGGCCGCCTCGGGCCCCTCGGTCAGGATGGTCTCGACGGCGTCGGCCGCCGTTTCGACGACGATGTCGAGCTCGGTCCGGTCGGCCTTGGATGGGCGCCGGAGCACGTAGTCGTGCGTCGGGCCCGGAGGCCGGTCGATGCCGATGCGCACCCGGACGAATTCGGCACTGTGGAGGTGGTCGCGCAGTGACTTCAAACCGTTGTGACCGGCCAGACCACCACCGACCTTCACCTTCATGCGGCCCACCGGCAGGTCCAGCTCGTCGTGGACCACGACCAGCCGGTGCAGGTCGTCGATCCCGTTCTGGCGTACCTGCGGTGCCACCGCCCGCCCGGCCTCGTTCATGTAGGTGAGGGGGAACACCAGCCCCACGCGCCGACCATCGACTCGAATCGAGTCGACCAGGACCTCGCCCTTGGCCGAACGCAGACGGCCGCCGTGACGGGCGGCCAGCCGCTCGACGACCTCGCGACCGACATTGTGACGGGTGCCGGCGTACTTCTCACCCGGGTTTCCGAGCCCGACCACGAGCAGGTCACTCGGCGTGCCGGTTCTCTCGGTCCGGCGCCATCGGGCGGCCATGGGCGTTGCGGCCCGCGACTAGTCGTCGTCGCCGGTGGCGTCGCCCTCAGCCTGATCAGCCTCGCCGGCCGCCTCGCCGCCCTCACCAAGTTCACTCTCGGCCTCGGCCAGGGCCTCAGCGGCCTCGTCCTCGGCCATCGACTCGAGCGTGGAACGGGTGACCATGCCGATGGCGATGGCTTCGTCGGCCTCGACTTCGGTGCGGACGCCGGTCGGCAGGCTCAAGTCGCTCACCCGGAGCGAATCGCCGACGGTGAGTGCAGAGATGTCGGCCACCAGCTCCGACGGGATGGCGTCGGGCCGGCTGTGCACCGACAGGGAGAACATGGTCTGGTCGACCATCCCGTTCTCGGCGATGACCTCGCGGGCCTCACCGACCAGGGTGATGGGCACGTCCACCTGGATCTCCACGTCGGGATCGATGCGCAGGAAGTCGACGTGGACGACCTCGCGCCGCACCGGGTGTCGTTGCAGTTCCTTCACGATGGACAGTTGGTGGGCGCCGTCGACGTCGAGATCGATCAGGGCGTTGAGCCCGGCCTCGGTCGTGAGCGCCTTGCGCAGCGCCGGCCAGTCGACGGCCACGGACTGGGCGTCCTGGCCCATCCCGTAGACCACGCCAGGCACCTTGCCCTCGCTGCGCAGACGGCGGCTGGGGCGAGTGCCGGTGAGGCGACCGGTATCGGCAGCGAGAACGAGCTCGGGCATCGCGGCATGCTCCTGAGGAGAGAAGGGCGTTTGCGAACCGTCGGAGTCTACCGCTGGCGCCGTTCAGAGCCACCGGTGGCCGGGAGCTCGCCGGCCGGACGGATCAGGCCAGGTTGTTGCCGCCGAAGATCTCCGACACCGATGTGTCCTCGAACACCGCCGAGATGGCCCGCGCGATGATCGGCGCCACGCTGACCACATCGAACTTGTCGCACTGCTTCTCGGGCGGCAACGGCAACGTGTCGGTGAGCACCACGCGCTTGATGGCCGAGTTCTTGATGCGATCGACGGCCGGATCGCTGAACACCCCGTGGGTGGTGGCCGCGTACACCTCCGAAGCCCCCTTTTCGGCCAGCAGGTCGGCGGCCGCCACGATGGTGCCGCCGGTATCGATCATGTCATCGATGATCACGCACCGGCGGCCCGCGACCTCGCCGACCACGTCCTTGGCCTCGACGACGTTCTTCTCCGACTTGGTGCGACGCTTGTGGACGATGGCCAGGTCGGCATCCAACTCACTGGTGTAGCGCTCGGCCACCTTCACCCGCCCGGCGTCGGGTGAGACCACCACCAGGTCGCGGTCGGGACTGATGTCATGGAGGTAATCCACCAGCACCGGCATGGCCGTGAGGTGGTCGACGGGGCCGTCGAAGAACCCCTGGATCTGTCCGGAGTGCAGATCGACGCTGAGCAGGCGGCTGGCACCAGCGGTCTTGAAGAGATCGGCAACCAGCTTGGCGCTGATGGGTTCGCGTCCGGAGGCCTTGCGGTCCTGGCGGGCATAGGCGTAGAAGGGACACACCACCGTGATGCGCTTGGCCGATGCCCGCTTGGCGGCGTCGACCATGATGAGCTGCTCCATCAGCGCGTCGTTGACCGACCGACCCTCGAAGTCGGTGTGGGTCTGCACGATGAACACATCGCTGCCCCGGAGGGATTCACCGAACTTGCAGTGGATCTCACCGTTGGCGAAGTTGCCGAGGTTGGGTTCGCCGAGTGGCACACCCAACTCGTGGGCGATGTCGGCCGCCAGCTCCTGGGTACATCGTCCGGCGACGAGGTAGAGCTTCTTGTGGGTCAGGGTCTGCATGTTGCTCGCTCGGGGGTGGGGCGGATCAATCGGCGCTGCTGTCGGCAGCATAGAACGGTCCGGTGACGAGTTCTCCGGGGATCTGGGCCCCCGGACGCAGGACCGCGTAGGGGCCGACATCGGCACCGGGCCCGATCTCGGCGTCGGTGCCGGTGGCCGAACGCACCGCGGCGCGATCACCGATGGCGCAGTCGGTCAGGTGGACATCGGGGCCGAGGCGAACATCCGCCCCGACGTGGCACGCACCGGCCAGGGTGCAGCCGGGCAGGATGTGGGTGCCTCGGCCGATCGATGTGGGTGCGTCGATGTACGTGTGATCGGGGTCGACCATCGTGACCCCGCTCGACAGCCATGCGAGGTTGATGCGCTCACGCAGGGCCGACTCGACCCGGGCCAGGCGAACATGGTCGTCGGCAGCCATCGCCTCGCTCGGGTCGGCCAGGTGCTGCTGGCCGATTCGGTGGCCGGCCTCGGCCAGCACCTCCACCACATCGGCGAAGCAGCTCTCGCCGAAGCTGTACCGCGGCGACAGCCGCCGTACCGCGGCCCCCAGCAGGGACCGCCGATACACCCCGATGCCCGACGCCGTCTCGGCGCCGGTCTCCTGGTCGTCGAGGGCGACGATCCGCCCGTCTCGATCGCGTCGGACATCGCCGGTCTGGTCCGGTCCGGTGAACGTGAGCAACGTGGCCGCCGCGGTGGTGGCACCATGAGCCACCACCAGGTCGGTCAGCGTCTGCGGACGCACCAGTGCCGCCGCGCCGGGCACCACCAGCACCGACGCGCTCTCCTCGAGATCCACCAGGTCGTCGGCCAGGGCGGTGAGGGCCAGGGCCACGGCGTCGCCGCTGCCTCGAGCCGTGGCTTGCTCGACACTCTCGATCGGGCGCTGCGGCGAGAGCTCGTTGAGTCGCTTGGCCGCATCGTCGGACCCCCGACCGACCACGACGACGATGCGGTCCACGGGTAGGTCGGCGGCGGCATCGATGGCGAACTTCACCAACGGCTGACCACAAACCGGGTCGAACGGACCGGGGCCCTGATCGCGGCGCGGGGATCCGGTCGCCAGAACGATCATCGACAACCACTGATCCATGCCCCCGTTGTACTAGCCGCGATCGCCCGTCGCGCGCACGCACCACCCGGACACCCGGCGGCGCCGTCCCCGCGTCAGGCCTCGACCCGCGCTCTCCTCCGCAGATCGGCGGGAGCATGGGCCCGTCCGGCGCGGTAGGCAATGCCGCGATGGATGCGATACCAGCGCCGCGTGCGGGCGTCCTGGCGCCCCGCGTCGACGCGTCGGCAGGTGAACCACCGGTGCGGCCCCACCACCCGGTCAGCCGTCCGTGGCACTCGCCACAAGAGGCCGCCCACACGACTCGCGGGCTGGTGCATCCACTTGGCCTGCCGCACCCCGAGGCCATCGTGGGCGTCGGTCGACTCGACCATCAGGAGCAGGTCGCTGGTGCCCAGATCCCGCATCTGTCGCAGATGCTGGTCGGCGGTGACGCAGTAGTACTGCGCGGTCGATGCCTCGGGCACGAACCACACGGCAGCCCCCGAGGCGATGAGCCGTCGCCCCAGGTCGAGGTCTTCGTTGCCGTACCGGCCGTCCTGCGTGAACGATTCGGCGAAGCCGCCGATCTTCTCGAAGACATTGCGCCGCACTCCCAGGTGGCCGGCCACGATGTCGTCGGGATCGAACATGCGGGGGGCGGCACCGAGCCGGGTCGTCGTCTCGTGGCTCCAGCGATCGACGTTGCGGCTCATCAAGGTGTCGGGCGAAGACGGGTCCAGCGTGAGGCGGCCGACCACCACGTCGGCCCCGGCGTCGCGCGCGTCCAGGTGCGCCTCGATCAGGCCGGGGGCGGCCCGCATGTCGTCATCGAGGAACAACAGATAGTCGGCCCGGGCGCGCGCCGCTCCTCGATTGCGAGTGGCCGCGGCACCGCGATTGGGCTGGGTGAGAACCGTGACCGGCGAGGGCCCGCTCCAAGAAGCGGCCGCCTCCGCCGAACCGTCGTCGGACCCGTCGTCCACGACGATCACCTCGATGGCCACGTCGGCCGGGACGACGCCGGCCAGCGAGTCGAGGGTGGCCAGCACACTGGCCCGCCGATTGTGGGTCGGGATGATCACCGACAGCGCCGGCACTGCTTCCGGCGAGGTGGTCACGGCTCGGTGCTCGATGTGCAGGACCAACCCTCGCCCAGGTGGAGCACAGCCGCCGTGGTTCCCGAGCCCCGGCCGTCGAGGTGCACGAAAGCACCGTGCTGTTCCTCCATGACGAGGTGACCGTCCTCGACGATGCGCACGCCGACGACGTGATCACCCCGGTTGAGCACCGGCGGCACGGTCAGGACGAGATCGTGCACGCCGGGCTCCAGTGTGAGCACGCCCAGCGCATCGGCGACGCGTTCGACCAACACGGTGGCGCCACTGAGGTTGATCATCGTGAAGGCCACGTCGAGGTCGGCAACCGGTCGCCGAGTCACGAACGACATGTGCAACTCGATCGGCCGGCGGTTGTCGGCGGTCGGTCGACGGGCGCCGTCCTGGCGGACGTCGATGGACCGGAGAGCGATGTCGGCCTCGTCGTCCCGGTGATACTCGCCTCGCTCGAGCGTGCCCCGGCGGCCGGCGTCGAGGTAGGCGTCGAGCACCTCAGCGGTCGGCCCATCGGATCGCACCGTGCCCTCTTCGATCCACAACGCTCGCCGACACAGGCGCGAGATCGCCTCGAGGTTGTGGCTCACCAGGATGACGGTGCGGCCTTCGAGCTCGATCTCGGCCAGCTTCTGGAGGCAGCGGCGCTGGAACTCGGCGTCGCCGACGGCGATCACCTCGTCGACGAACAGGATCTCGGCCTGGAGGTGCGCCGCCACGGAGAAGGCCAACCGCAGCCTCATCCCCGACGAGTAGCGCTTCACAGGAGTGTCGACGAACGCCGGGATGCCGGAGAAGTCCACGATGTCGTCGAAGCGACGATCGATCTCGCTGCGACGCATGCCCAGGATGGCGCCATTCAGGTAGACGTTCTCCCGGCCGGTCAGTTCGGGATGGAAGCCGGTGCCGACCTCGAGGAGTGCTCCGACCCGACCCGACGTGGTTGCCACGCCGGAGGTGGGATGGGTGATCCGACTGAGGATCTTCAGCACGGTCGTCTTGCCCGCTCCGTTCCGACCGACGATACCGATCGCCTGTCCGTGTGGGACCTCGAAGGACACATCGCGCAGGGCCCACATCTCGCCCCTGATCCGGGGCGGGGCGAGTCTCAGCCTCGATGTCACGCTGTCGCGCAGGGACCCGCCTCGTCGGCTGGCCCCACCCTCACCGAGCAGGTACCGCTTGGACACGTTGTCGAGCCTGATCGCGGGTTCGCTCATCAGATCACGTCCGCGAAGGTTCGCTCGAAGCGACGGAACACGAACATCCCCACGGCGACCAGCACCACGGCGACACCCAAGGACAGCGCCGCCTCGGTGGGGGGTCCGGCGGCGGCGATGGTCGACCAACGCAAACCAGCGAGCACCCCGGCCAAGGGGTTGGCGTAGTACAGCCAGCGCACCCCGCCCTCGATGCCGCTGGCGTCGTACACGACCGGGGTCACGAACAGCATGGTCTGGAGCCCGAGCCCCACCACCTGTCGCAGATCCCGGTACCGCACCAGCAGCGCCGATGCCATCAGCGCGGGCCCGAGGGTGGCCACGAAGAGCGCCAACAGCCACAACGGCAACGTCACGATCGGCCAACCGGGGCTGCGCTGATAGGCCAGCAACATCGGGACCAGCACGGCGAGCCCGACCACCACGCTCACCAGCCCGGGCACCAGGGCGGCGATGGGCGATGCCAGCCGGGCGAAGTACACCTTGGTGATGAGATCGGTGTTGCGGGTGAACACCTCCGACGCCGAGGTGAACGAGGCCTGGAAATAGGTCCAGGCCACGAAACCGACGAAGACATACAGCAGGTATGGCACCGGATCGGTGTCGACCCCGACGACGCGTGTCATCAGCACCAGGAAGACGGCCGCACCGATCAGTGGCTGCAGCACCGCCCAGGCGAGGCCGAACACCGTCTGCTTGTACCGCGACTTGAGGTCGCGCACGGCGAGGAACCCGATGAGCTCCCGGGCTTCGAGCAGCTCGCGGAACTGCTCACCGACCGTGGCCCCACCCGGTCGATTCACCACCTGCGGCAGATCGGAGTCGTCAGCCATCGGTCTCCTCGACGGAACCTGCACCGCGGCGCCGCTGACCCTCCAGGAAGCCCGCCACCTGTGAAGCGTCGATGGCGACCCGCTCCAACCGGCCGCCGCCGGGCACCCGATGACCGAGGCGCATCGACGCGACCGCGGCCAACCGGCCGTACCCGTCGAGGATCCCGGTCGAACGACGCCCGATCCGCTGGAGCAGTCGTCGGTGACGAGTTCGTTCGAGGTCGGCCACGACGCGCGTGGCGAGGTCGGGGTGCATGTCCATCAGCAGGGACCGGTTGATCCACGAGCTTCGCTTGTCGGCCAGGCGCGCGGCGGTCGACTTGACGCCATGATGACAAGCGCCGGCCTGCGGTTCGAAGCAGATGTCGACGCCGGATTCGAGGGCGCGTTGTGCGAGCTCGTAGTCCTCGGCTCCGTATCGTCGGAATCGTTCGTCGTAGCCACCCAGCGTCGCGAACAGGTCCGCACTCATCGACGTGTTGGCTCCGGAGAAGTCGAAGGGGTTGGTGACCCGGCCAGCGCCGGCGAGACGCGCGTGCCGCGCCCGGTAGTAGCGCGCCGCGACGGCGTCCAGCTCGGGCGCGGGAACGGCGGGGCCCATGCGCATCACCCGTGGGCCGAGCGGCAGGGTGTGCGCCGCCACTGCGGCCGGGCCCACCTCCATGTCGTCGTCCAGGTACCAGAGCCAGGGGGCCCGCGCCCGAGCAGCTCCGGCGTTGCGGGCGGCGGCCAACCCCGCGTTCGGTTGCTCGACCAGCTCCACCGCGAACGGCGCGACCGGCCGAGACCGGACGGCGTCGCTCGACGCGTCGGTGGATCCGTCGACGACGACCACCACCTCGATCTCGTTCACCGCTGCCTCGTGCGAACGCTCGAGCGAGTCGAGTAGGCGCATCAACGAATCCTGGCGCTCGTGGGTCGGGATCACGATCGAGACGCCGGTCTCAGGCACACCCAAGCGCCACCGCCCGGTCCGGGGTGGGCTCACCGGGGCGGCGGATCGACCAGTACGGTTCATCCTGGTGCGTCATCCACGATCCTACGCTCATCGCCTCCACCGGTGGTTCTCGGGGCGGAAACCCCTGCGACGCCAGCTCCAACCCCGACGGCCACGCATGGGCCGTGGCCACGGGCTCCCGATAGACCGATGGTACATCGACGCTCTGTGTCGCGAACACCGGGATCGAATCATCGGCCACACCCTCGAGGTCGGAACACCCCACTACACCCGCCGCTTCGGGCAGCCCGACCAGGTCGACGTGGTGGACATCCTGGCTGGGCCAGAGGTGACCATCGTCGCCGACCTGCAGCACGCCCCTGACGTGCCCGACGCCCGGTTCGACTGCATCATCTGCACCCAGACGCTGCAGTACCTGCCCTCGCCGAACGCGGGCGTGGCCACCCTGGGCCGACTGCTGAAGCCGGGCGGCACGCTGCTGTTGTCGGTGCCGGCACTGTCACCGATCGACGACGAGTACGACACCGACTGGTTGTGGATGTTCACCGCACCCGGGCTACGCGCGATCCTCGACGGTGGGTTCGCCGGCGCCGACATCACGGTCACCGGCCATGGCAACCTCGCCCTCGCTCGCCGGTTCTTGGACGGCACCGTCACCAGCGAGGTTTCGCCGCGCCTGCTGACCGCTGCTGATCCCCGATATCCCATCGTGATCACGGCCGTGGTTCGGACATGAGCCCGGCTGGGCCGGTGATCTCGGTCGTCCTGCCCTTCCACGACGAGGAACCGTACCTGCGGGGCGCCATCGAGAGCGTCCGGGCCCAAGAGGTGGGGGTCGAGTGGGAGCTCATCCTCGTCGACGACGGGTCGAGCGACGCCTCGCACCACATCGCCGTGCGCGAGGCCGACCGCGACGAGCGAATCCGGCTGCTTCGACACCGATCCGGCACCAACGAGGGCATCGCAGCCTCGCGCAATCTGGGACTGGACCATGCCCGTGGCCGGTACGTGTGCCCCCTCGATGCCGACGACCGCTGGGAACCCGACAAGCTGGCGCGCCAGCTCAGGCTGCTCGAAGGCCGACCCGAGGTGGTGCTGGCCTGTGGACCGGCGCGGTATCTCCACCAGAGCGACGGCACCACCGAGGTCCGGCAGGTGACGCCCTCGGCCCCCACCACCATGGCCGGCACGACCTTCGCCCGCCGGGTGTTGTGCGGTGGCATCAATCCGCCGACTCCCTCCGCGGTGATGTTTCGAGCCGATGCCATGCGGTCGGCCGGCGGCGTCCCCAGCGGACCCGATCTGAACGAGGACCGGCGCACGTGGGTGGCCCTCTGCCTGGGAGGGCGCGTGGCGATCGATGATCGAGTCACGGTCCACTACACCGTCCGGAGCGACTCGGTGTACGGCCGGCTTCGGGGCGATCCGGTCGCCCGGCGAACATTGCGGCGGGCGATGTACCGATGGGCGGGCCCGTACCTGGCCCGCCGAGGATGGCGAGGTTGGGTCGTCCTGGCGACCGCCGGGCTGCGATTGGGGACGAATCGTCTGCGAACCACTCCACGGCGAATCCGCAGACGATTCGGGCGACCGGCAACCTACGACGGCCACCGACTCCACAGCTCGGGGTCGTCGAGCCACGGCTGAGCGAGCGAGGCGTAGAAGCGAAACGGCGCGTCGTCGCCGGTCGCCCCGGCTCGCATGGCGCGCTCTCCTGGCGAGAGGGCGTGCGACAACCAGCAGAGGCGCAACACGTGGGGCACCACCTCCGAGGGCAACGCGAGCGCCTCGACCGCCCGGTCGATGGCGGCGTAGTAGTGCGAGGACACCTCCAGGTCACCTCGCTGGAGTTGGTGGGGCCACGCCCGAGTCGTCTCCGCTGGTCCTCGAGGCCGGAAGATCCGCCCCAACGCGCAGGTGACGAAGTACGAGATGTCCCACAAGGGAAGTCCACGGCGCCAGGACTCCCAGTCCAGGACGTGCACCTGTCGCCCACGGACCCGCATGTTCCACGAGCCGAGGTCGTTGTGCGTCATGACGGTCGCCAGACCCTCGGTGCGCCGGACCGAGTCAGCGACGATGGCTCGGTGATCCGGGTAGTTGGCGAGCAGTCGCTGCTCGAGCACCCGATGTGCCCCTGCCTCGGGCGGGCCGGTGGTGGCCCGAGCCAGGGCGATCGCCCAATCCACGACTCCGTCTATCAGCTCCAGCTTCGGCGGCGTGGATCCCCGCCGCCGCAGACGCGACAGCAGTGATTCCCCGGGTATTGCCTCCTCGAGGGTGGCGGCGACCGGATCGGTGGCGACGACACCGAAGTG
>Ga0224505_10000936_pt1 | contig 19526 bp, 18 predicted proteins | sample SF_Jan12_sed_USG_FD_169102 | JGI IMG/M metagenome (GOLD analysis project Ga0224505, IMG submission 169102) | Sediment microbial communities from San Francisco Bay, California, United States - SF_Jan12_sed_USGS_4_1 | ecosystem: Environmental > Aquatic > Marine > Sediment | place: USA: California... | reverse complement strand
ATGACCAGCCAGGACGGGGCCGTCGTGAGGATGGTTTCGAGCGGGTTGAGGATGTAGAGCGAGACGACTTCCTTGATCCCGTCGGTGATCCAGAACAGGTTGGTCCGCATCCAGTCGACGATGTCGTTGACCGGGCCACGCAGGGAGATGGACAGCACATCCGTCGGGAAGTCTTCGACGGCGCCGGAGGCGAACTGGCCGTAGATGATCAGGATGATGGTCAGGCCGGTTGCCGCCACGAGGATCGGTCGCCTCCATGGGGCGTCACCGCGCCCCGTCCTCAGGGCCATGCGTCGGGGGTCCATCCGATAGCTCGCGTGCTCGGTGATCCGGTCCAGGATCACGGCGAGGAGCACGACGGCCAGACCCGCCTCGAACGCTGCCCCGACGTCGAGTCGCTCCAGCGCGAAGATGATGTCCGCGCCGAGGCCCGGGGCGTTGATCAGGACGGTCACGACGACCATCGAGAGGGCGAGCATGATCGTCTGGTTGACCGCCAGTCCGAGCGCCTTGGCCGCCAGCGGCAGCTGGACCCGGCGCAGGAGCTGCCGGTTCGTCGCTCCCAGTGAGCGGCCCGCCTCGATCGTCGATTCCGGTACGCCACGGATACCAAGGGCCGTGATCCGGATCGCAGCGGGCATCGCGTAGATGAGCGTCACGATCGCGGCCGCCGGAGCCCCGATCCCGAACAGCAGGGCGAACGGCGCGAGATAGGCGAAGGTGGGCATGATCTGCATGATGTCGAGCACAGGCGTGATCGCCGCGCGCGCGCGATCGCTCCGGCCGGCCAGGATCCCGATCGGGATGCCCAGGAGGAGCGACAGGATCACCGCACCCAGCGTGAGTCCGAGCGTCTCCATGCTCGAATCCCACAGGCCCATGGCTCCCATCAGCAGCAGGCCGACGCCCGTCAGGGCCGCGATCCGCCACCCGCCGACGGCGTAGCTGATCGTCGCCCCCAGGGCGAGGATCGCCGGCCAGCCCATGACGAGCAACAGGTCGATGATCAGCTCGACGAACCAGCCGACGCCGTCGCGGATCGCATTCAGGACCGCCCCGATGGGCCCGGTTCGGAGGGTGTCCTCGACCCAGTCGCGGAAGCCGAGCAGGGCATCGAAGAGTTCGGTCTCGTCCGCGTGGGGGATGGTCCACTCACCGCGGAACAGCAGGTAGAGGACGGTCGAGACGACCAGCAGTCCGACCCACCAGATGACGCGGGGAATCCCGGCAAGCGCCACTCGCCGGTCCGCCGCGAACGAGGCGGCCGTCATCGGCCGGTCACGTCTTGGACTCGACGGTACCGGCCATCGTTCCGAGCAGCCGGCCGCCGATGGTGTCGGCGATGGCTCCCAGGATGCGGGCTCGGTCCACCATCCCGATGACCTCGCCGTTCTCGATGACCCGGATCGGCTTCTCGGTCGCCGTGGCCGCTTCCAGGCAGGTCCGGATCACGGCGGTGGCCGGGAACTCCGGGCCGTCCGTCGGATCGTTCGGCTCGACCGGTCGCATGATCCAGCGCAGCGTGAGTACGTGGGCCTTGGGGACGTCGCTCACGAAGTCCGCGACGTAGTCGTCGGCGGGCGCGCCGACCACCTGCTCGGGCCGACCGGCCTGGACGACCACCCCGTCACGCATGATCACGATGTGGTCACCGAGCTTGAGTGCCTCGGCGAGGTCGTGGGTGATGAACACCATCGTCTTGCCGACCTCGTGGTGCAGGCGCAGGACCTCGTTCTGCATGTCACGGCGGATCAGCGGGTCGAGCGCGCTGAACGGTTCGTCGAAGAACATCACCTCGGGGTCCACGGCGAGCGCCCGGGCGAGTCCCACGCGCTGCTGCATGCCGCCCGACAGCTGTTCCGGGTAGCTCTGCCCCTGGCCCTTGAGGCCGACGAGCTCGATCATCTCTCGCGCCCGCGCCTCGCGCGCAGCACGGCTGTCGCCGCGGATCTCCAGGCCGAATGCGACGTTGTCGATGACCTTGCGGTGTGGCAACAGGCCGAAATGCTGGAAGACCATGCTGAAGCGATGGCGGCGCAGATCGCGCAGCTTCTCCTCGTCGGCCTTGCGGATGTCCTCGCCGTCCAGGAGGACCTCGCCGGCGGTCGGCTCGACGAGCCGGGTCATGCAGCGCACCAGGGTGGACTTGCCGCTGCCGGAGAGGCCCATCACGACGAAGACCTCGCCCGGCCAGACGTCGAACGAGACGTCGCGGATGGCGATCATCGAACCGGTCTTGCTGCGCAGTTCCTCGCGCGGAAGATCGGCGTCCGGCGTCCCGATGATCTTGTGCTCGGCTGGACCGAACACCTTCCACAGGTTCCTGACCGAGAGGGTCGGCTCGCCGCTGCCACCGTCGCGCGTGGGTCGATCCGTCATCGTGTCCGTCGTGGTCGGGTCCGTCGTCGCCGTCACCTTGCTATCTACCCTCCGAACCAGCCCATGGGCCCCGGTGCCGTGTTCTGCCAGATGTGTTTCGCCTCACGGTACTCGTCGAGTCCGCTCGGGCCAAGTTCGCGTCCGATGCCGGAGCGCTTGAAGCCGCCCCATTCTGCCTGCGGCAGGTACGTGTTGTAGTCGTTGATCCAGACCGTCCCGTGGCGCAGGCGGCCCGCGACCCGCTGAGCGCGTGACGCATCCGCCGTCCAGACGGCCCCGGCGAGGCCGTAGGTCGTGTCGTTGGCAAGGGCGATCGCCTCGTCCTCCGTCGTGAAGCGCTCGATCGTCAGGACCGGACCGAAGACCTCTTCCCGGATGATCCGCATGTGCGGACCGACGTCGGCGAAGACCGTGGGCCGGAAGTAGAAGCCGTCCTGCAGATCGGCCTCGGCGGGACGATGGCCACCGGCCACCAGGCGGGCGCCTTCCTCCACCGCACCGCGGACGTACGCCTCCACCTTGGCTCGATGCTCGGCGGAGATCAGGGCGCCGGTCTCGGTCCGGTCGTCCATCCCGTGGCCCAGGCGGATGGCGTCCGCCCGCTGCCCGATGGCGTCCACGAACGCATCGTGGATCTCGTCCTGGACGATGGCGCGGCAGCCGGCGGAGCAGACCTGGCCGGAATGGACGAAGGCAGCGGTCAGGGCGTTATCCACCGCCGTATCGAAGTCGGCGTCGGCGAACACGATGTTGGGACTCTTGCCGCCGAGTTCCATCGCGATCTTCTTCATGTTGACCGCGGCGCCGCGCACCAGCGCCTGCCCGGCCTCGAGGCCACCGGTCAACGAGATCATGTCCACGTCCGCGGAGTCCGCGAGCGCCTGGCCGACCCGAGCGCCGGGGCCGAGCACGAGGTTGACCACGCCGCGCGGGGCCCCGGCCTCCTCCAGCAGATGGGTGAGGTGGATCGTGGTCAGCGGCGTGAGGGAGGCCGGCTTGCTGATGATCGTGTTCCCGGCGGCGAGAGCCGGTGCCACCTTCCACGAGAGCTGCAGGAGCGGGTAGTTCCACGGTCCGATCAGGCCGCACACCCCCACGGGTTCGTACACGATGCGCGAGACGATGCTCGGGTTCGAGGCGTCGACGAGACGGCCGGCATCCTTGTCCGCAAGGTCGGCGTAGTAGCGGAAGACTCGGGCCACGTCCTGGACATCGAGGCGCGATTCGCGCATCGCCTTGCCGGTGTTGAGCGTCTCCAGCCGGGCGATCTCCTCCTCGTCGCGAGCCAGGAGGTCGGCCACGCGATCCAGTAGCGCGGCGCGCTCGCCCGTCGGCGACCACGGCCAGTCGGTGTGGTCGAAGGCACGGCGCGCGGCGCCGATCGCGGCCTGGACCTGGGCATCGGTCGCGACGTCGACCTCGGCGACGATGCTGCCGTCGGACGGGTTGACGACCTGGGCGCACGTCGCGTCTCCCGACGCGACCCATTCGCCATCGATGTACAGGCTCGGCAAGTCACCACCTCGGCTGCCCCTTGGTCGGCGTCGGTCCGCGCCGGGGCCCGAGGATGCACGCTCCGGACCCTCCGGGTCAACGGAGTCGCGGCGGGTGGGTCATGACGCGACCTCTCCGTCGTCTGATCTCGCCGGGGGAACCGTCATGTTCGTACCGCCATCGATCGGTGAACTGGCTGGCACGGCCGGCCCGCGCGCCGGCGCGATCCGGCGACGGCCCGTGGCGGGCCGCCACCGGATCGGGACCGGCTACTCGAACTGGATCGAGTCGATGACCTGCTGGATGGCCTGATCCACCTCGGGACCGAGGCCCTCGAACGTCTCCGAATCGATCCAGATGACCTTCCCGTCGACCTCGGTGATCCAGACCTGGTGCGTCGCGCCGAGTGCCGAAGCCCAGTGCCAACCATCGGTCGCTCCGCCACTGCTGTCGTCGTACCAGAGATAGGCGTTCTTCGGATCGCAGCCGAGATCCGCCCGGATCTTGAACACGACGTGCTGGGCGGGACGCCCGTCGATCTCGACGGATGAAGGTCCACTGATGAGGTCGGTCCCGGGGATCGCCGCGGCGGCGGCGGCGAGGCCGGCGGCCGTGTGGTCCGGCACCGGGCTGAGCGGCGTATGCGCGCACGGATCCGAGTAGACGTTCTCCGGCGCGCTCTCCCAGAACGCGATCGCGAGATCGTCAGGGTTCTCGGCCCCGCCCTTGCCGATGAAGAAGCCGGGGTAGGCCATCCAGTCCGATCCAGGTACCGCGAACGACAGCGGGATACCCTCGAGTACGGCCGTGTGGGTGCCGGCGGCCAGGGGGCCCTCCGGCGGGAAGGCGGCAGCCGGCGCTTCGGTCGGAGTCGCGGTCGGCGCCGTTGACGGAGTGGCGGCGGGAGTGCCTCCCACGCCACCACTGGCCGGCATCAGATTGAACCCGACGATCGCCACGACCACCACGGCGGCGGCGGCGATACCGAGTTTGGCGAAGGTGTTCATGTCGAAGGGCCTCCACGCCGGCCACCTGGAGCGGCGTTGTGGGGTCGTGTCGAGCGCGCCAAGCACGTTCATGAGGACGCGGTCCGCGGTCTCGTGCTCCTGGGCGTTCAGCCACGTCCGGACGATGCGTGTGACCTCGGGCTCGGTAGGCATCAGCTGACCTCCCGGACCGGGGGGCGCGAGTCGGCGTCCAGAGCCGCCCGCATGGCACGCATCGCGTGATGAAGTCGAGAATGTGCGGTCCCGGTCGGGACGCCGACGATGTCGGCGACCCGACCGAGTGGCAGATCGAGGTAGAGGTGCAGGACCACCACGACGCGGTGGTCGATGGACAGGCGACGGAAGCCGCGCTCGATCAGGTCACGGTCGACGACCGAGCTCAGGTCATCGTCCGGAACCGGCTCGTCCACCGGCAGGAGCCGGAGGTTGGGCGCCCAACGGCGCTCCTTCCGTCCCTCGGCGTAGCAGGCGCGCACGAGGAGGCGATGCGACCAGGCTTCGAAGCGAGTCGGGTCGCGAAGCTGTGGGAGGTCCTGCCAGACGGCGAGCAGCGCCTGCTGCGTTGCATCCTCGGCCAGGTCGAAGTCGCGCAGGATCCTGCGCGCGACCCCCAGGAACCGATCCGCGACCGCGCTGGCGATGGCGGCGAACGCCGCCGTGTCGCCCTGCTGCGCTCGGATCACGAGATCGGTATCCATGCCCCTCCGCGCGACGCGCGTCGGTTTCGTCCGATGCACGTCACACGGTATGGGCATCGCCGGGGAATGGCGATGTCAATCTTCGTGGACAGCGGCGCGACATCGCCGAGCCGGACCGGTTGATGGGCACCACGACGGACCGATGCCGGGCTGCGGATGGAAGCATCTCGACGCGCCCGACCGATCGTGCAGCGGAGGCGGGATCACCTGAACGCGATCGAGTCGACGATCTCCTGGATCTGCTGATCGACCCGGGTCCAGTCAGCTTGCGTCATCGCGGTTTCGAGCCGGTGGGTCTCGGCGGCGATGAACAGCAGTGCTCCGTTCGCGTCGACGACCCAGACCTCGATCCGATCGCCCGCTTCCGTCCGCTCCCACATCGCACCGTCAAACGGTGTGCCCCAGGCGAAGAAGTACCCGGGATCACAGCCGCGGCGCTCGCGAACCGCCACCACCACGTGCCTGGCCGCGTGGCCACCCAGCACGACATCCGATGGGCCGCTGAGCAGTTCGGTCCCGGGCGCTGTCGCCACGGCCGCCGTGAGACCTGCCATCGTGGGTTCGGCCTCCCGCAGGATGACGCAGGGGGTGGCATGCCGGTCTGTGGCGACACCTACCCACCAGATGATCGCCTCGGCGCCCTGCGGGCCGTGGAAGGACTTGTTGAGCGAGATCGTGCCCTTTCGCTCCCACGTGCCATCCGCACGGAACCCGAACGAGACGCCGCCGATCCTCCGCGTGTCACGGCCGGTGCGGTCCCAGGCCGCGACCCTGCTGCCGATCTCGATCGAAGCGACGACCCTCTCGAGCTGCTTGACGTCCTCGGCCGACGCGCCCCGGTGGCCGGTCGCGATGACCACTGGTCGCCCGTCCACGTCGGTGACGTAGACGATCCCGCTGCCGCCCTTCAACACCCCGAACGGCGGTCCGGAGGCGTCCCTCAGGATGATTCGCCCCTCCGGGCCGCCGGCGCAGTGATCGACGAGGCCGGACAGGTCGAAACGCTTGGCCGGGTAGCCTCCGATCGCGAAATCCGTTGGCCCCGGTCGGTCCGGTCCGAGCAGGGCCGTGAGGGCTGCCGTCCGTTCGTCGACCGTCGGTCCGAGCGCTGGCATCGGGCGCTCGGTGGTGCTGCGACAGACGTCGGCCGGCGCGATCGCCGTCACGTCATGGACCGACAGGCTCAGGCGGCAACCTTCGTCCTCGGCGATGCAGACGACGGTTCCGGATCGGGACACCGACCAGCCACCGGGCAGGGTGATGCTGATGTCGATGTCCGGCCACGGGATGTCGAAACGCCCTGGGCGGACGGCGACAAGACCGAGCCCTTCCGGATCGGCAGGCGAGGTTGCCGTGCCTCGTCGAGCGGGTGGCGTGGAGGCCTTCGGCACGACCAACGGCGAGGACGACGGCGGCGTGACGGCTCTGCCCTCTTCGGGAGAGGCCCGGTACGGGTCCGGTCGGGTGTCGGTGTCGAGCCACCGCCCGAGCCCGATCGCGAGCAGGAGGAAGGCGATCAGCCCGGCCGCGACGAACCGGCCCGGTGGCCTCCCGACCGGCTGGAGCTGGACCGGCTCGGTTCCCTCGTTCTCGATCGGCGTCATACGGGGCCTCCGCCAGCCTTCAGCATCGGCGAGACACACCGTGCCCGCGAGGGTGTCGGAAGCTTGACGCCCTGCGCCATTCGCTCACGGCAGCTCCGTCGACCAGGAGGTCCCGGAGCGCGGGTCCCCCAGGGCTCATCGTCAAGGTCAACCACTGCTCGGTCATCGACGGCTCGGACGTCGCCCGATCCGATCCCTACCCCGTCTGGGGGCGGCAACAGACCGGGATTGTCAATCAGACATCCGAGCGGGCCGCCGTCGACGCCGGGCCACGCATCCCGAGGCCGAGGGTCGGGCCGAGCCGGCGGGTGGCCGCCTGGAGGTCTGCGACCAGGGTGCGCACGCGGTCTCCGTCCATCCGTGACAGGGGCACGTTCAGGCCCAGTGCGGCGACGCAGGCGCCGAGGGCATCAAGGACGGGCACGGCCAGGGCGCCGGCCTCGATGTGGAGCTCACCGCGATTGACTGCCCAGCCCCGCTGTCGCGTTCGCTCGACCGCGATCGCCAGCTCGGCGGGATCCGTGATGGTGGCCGGCGTGGAGGCCGGCAGCGGGCCGGCGAGGTAGTCGTCGAGTTCGGCCGGCGGAAGATGGGCGAGGAAGACCTTGCCTGCGGCCGTGGCATGCAGGCGGGCGCGCTGGCCGCTCCGAGTGAACGCTCGGACTTCGTTCGTCCCATCGATCTTGTCGATGAACACGACGCTGTCGCCGTCGCGGATCGCGAGATCCACGCTCTCGCCGGTCGTGGCGACCAGCTCGGTCATGACGCGGCGGGCGTCGTCCCGTACGTCGACGATATCGAGCACGCGCGTCCCGAGCTCGAACAACGGCAATCCGAGCCGGTAGCGGTGGGTCGCCGGATCATGGTGCAGCCAGCCGACCTGTTCCAGTGAACGCGCCAACCGCCAGCCGGTGCTCCGGTCGACGCCCAGCGCGGTCGCGAGTTCCGCCGCGCTGACCCAGCCGCGTGCGGCCACGATGTCCAGGGCGGTGGCGATCCGCTCGACGCTCGGCCGGGCCCCGGCTGCTGGGTTCGCTGGCGGGTTGTGGCGGTGGTGTACCATCCCCTTCAGTGTCGCAGCAGCGGCAACACCATTGCAAGTCGTGCAACATCGGTCGGAATGGAAGGGGCGGCACATGAGCGGGCTTCCCGCGCGGGCGAACGTCGTGATCATCGGAGCCGGCATCGTCGGCAACAGCCTGGCCTACCAGCTGGCGCGGCTGGGCTGGCGCGAGATCGTCCTGCTGGACAAGGGGCCGCTGCCCAATCCCGGAGGCTCCACCGGTCACGCCTCCAACTTCATCTTCCCGACGGATCACTCCAAGGAGATGACCGCCCTCACGCTCGACTCCGTCGAGCAGTACAAGGAGCTCGGCGTCTTCACCCAGAGCGGCGGCATCGAGGTGGCGCGAACGCCGGAGCGGATGCAGGAGCTGACCCGCCGGATGGCCTCGTCGCGCTCATGGGGGATCGACTCCGAGCTCCTGGACCCCGCCGGTGTCAAGGCGCTGGTGCCCTACGTGGACGCGGAGATCATCCTCGGCGGCTTCCACACCCCTAGCGTCGGGGTTGTCGACTCCCTGCGCGCAGGCACGATCATGCGCGAGCGCGCGACCGAGTTGGGCGCCCTGACGATCTCGGCGGCCACCGAAGTCACCGGCGTCGACGTCGTCGACGGACGGGTCCAGCGAGTCCGGACGGACCGCGGCGACATCGAGGCCGGGACGGTCATCGTCGCCTGCGGCGTGTGGAGTCCGCGGATCGCGAGGATGGCAGGCGCTTCGATCCCGCTCAGCCCGGCCGTGCACCAGATGATCAGCGTGGGCCCCGTTCCCCAGTTCGCCGACACGGTCGGCGAGATCTCCTTCCCGATCGTTCGGGACATGGACACCAACATGTACGAGCGCCAGCATGGCGGCGACCTCGAGGTCGGCTCATATGCCCATCGGCCGATCCTCATGAAGGCGGACGACATCCCCTCGATCGAGGCGTCGGCGCTGTCGCCGACGGAGCTGCCGTTCACCCAGGAGGACTTCGAGCTCCAGCTCGAGCAGGCCCTCGAGCTCGTCCCGGACATCCTCGGCGACGAGCGTGTCGGTATCCGCTACGCGATCAACGGCCTGCTGTCGCTGACGCCGGACGGGATGCCGATCCTTGGCGAGACCCCGGAGGTCAAGGGCCTCTGGTCGTGCGCCGCGGTCTGGATCAAGGAGGCCCCGGGGATCGCCCGGGCGCTGGCCGAGGTGATGACCCACGGCTGGTCGGAGATCGATCTGCACAGCTCGGACATCGCCCGCTTCTACGAGCACCAGAAGACGAGCACCCATATCGAGGCGCGGACGGCCGAAGGCTTCAACAAGACGTACGGCATCGTCCACCCGATGGAGCAGTGGGAGTCGAATCGCAACGTCCGGCTGTCGCCCGTCTACCCGCGCCAGGTGGAGCTCGGCGCCGAGTTCTTCGAGGCGGCCGGCTGGGAGCGGCCGTTCTGGTACCGCGCCAACGAGTCCCTGCTCGATGAGTACGGCGACCGCGTGGCCCGACGCGAGGCGGAGTGGGAAGCGCGCTGGTGGTCGCCGATCATCAGCGCCGAACACCTCGCCATGCGTGACCGCGTGGCCATGGTGGATCTGGCCGCGTTCGCCATCTTCGACGTGACCGGACCGGCAGCGCTGGACAGCCTGCAGGGCCTGGTGGTCAGCCAGCTGGATGTGCCCGTGGGACGCGTCGTCTACACGCCGGTGCTGGCCGAGAACGGCGGGTTCGTCTCGGACCTGACGATCATGCGCCTCGGGCACGACCAGTTCCGCATCGTCACCGGCGGCGGCATGGGCATGCGCGACAAGAAGTGGTTCGCCGACCACCTCCCGTTGGACGGTTCGGCGCAGCTGTTCGACGCGACCTCGACGTACTACACCCTCGGGATCTGGGGGCCGCGCGCTCGCGACGTCCTCGCCGCCACGACCCCGGATGACGTCTCGAACGAGGGGTTCCCGTTCGGCACGTGCCGGGTCATCGAGATCGGCACGCTGCGCGCGCTGGCCTCGCGGATCTCGTACGTCGGCGAGTTGGGTTGGGAGATCTACGTTCCCATGGAGGAGGGACTGCGCCTGTGGGACACCCTCTGGGAGGCGGGCCGGCCGCACGGCGTGATCGCCGCCGGGATCGGCGTCTACGGCACGACCGGCCGGCTCGAGAAGGGCTACCGCGCCCACGGGGCAGAGCTGGAGCTCGAATACGACATCGTCGAGGCGGGGATGGCCCGGCCGAAGGTCAAGTCTCATGACTTCATCGGCAAGGCTGCCTATCTGAAGCAGCGCGAGAGCGAGCCGGCGGCCATCCTGTGCACGCTTACCCTGGACGACGCTCGTTCGTCCAGTGGCGTGGCGCGCTACATGATGGGTCGCGAGCCGATCCTGGCGGCGGATGGTTCATCCCTCGTGGACGCCAAGGGCCGGCGGTCGTATGTCACGAGCGCCGGCGCGGGCCCGTCCGTGGGACGGCATCTGCTGATGTCGTACCTGCCGCCGGCGCAGGCCGTGGTGGGGACCAAGCTCCTCGTCGAGTACATGGGCGAGCGCTATCCGGTGACCGTGGCGGTCGCCGGCAGCACCCCGCTGTTCGACCCTGACAACGAGCGCATCCGGAGCTGATGGACCGATGCGCATCCTGACCCTCGTCAAGCGTGTTCCGGCGACGGGCGGCCGGATCGCTCTCAACCCGGACGATCGCACCATCGACACGGCCTACCTCGGCTTCGTGGTAAGCCCCCACGAGGAATGCGCCGTGGAAGAGGCCGTCCGCCTGGCGGAGCTCCATGGTGGTGAGACGGTCGTCATGACGCTTGGCCCGGCGGAGGCCGCGGACCAGCTGCGCGATGCCGTGGCCATCGGCATCGGGCGAGCTGTCCACCTGGAAACGGACGGCGGTGATTGGGACCCGATCGCGACGTCGACCGCCATCACCGATGCCATCCGGGTCCTCGAGGCTGCCGACGGGCCGTTCGACCTGATCCTGGTCGGCAACGAGTCGGCCGATTCGGGCGGCTACCAGGTCGGCATCCGGATCGCGACGGCGCTGGACCGACCGTGCGTCAACGGCGTCAAGGCCCTCGAGGTCGCTGCTGGCGTCGCGACCGCGCGTCGCCAGGCGACCGATGGCTGGGAAGTCTTCGAACTGCCATTGCCGGCCGTGATCGGCCGCCTCCGGGCCAAGAAGAAGGAGATCGACCGGATGGAGCCCGAGCATCGACCGGCCAGCCCGGAACTCATCCGGCTTGCCCTGCCGGTGGAGCAGGAGCAGACGGCCGAGATCCTCGGGACCGGCCCGGAGGCCGCCCCGAGGGTGGTCGAGGTGCTCCGAGAGCTGGGTGTCCTGTGAGTACCATCCTGGTCCTGGTCGAGAGCGCCGACGAACTGCCCGACCGGCTCAGCCTCGAGGCGCTGGAACTGGCTCGTCGACTTCAGGGCGTGATCGGCGGAGATGTCGAAGCCGTGCTCGTCGGCGGCGACGCCGCGGTTGCGGACGGCCTTGGTAGCTACGGGGTGACGACCGCCCACGTCGCCGCCGGCGAGCGCCTGGCCGCCTACGCTCCGGCGGCCTGGGCGGCTGCCGTGCAGACGGTCATGGCCTCGGTCGGGCCGGCGGCCGTCCTCGCGCCCGGCAGCGAGCGCGCGACCGAGGTCCTCGCCCACGTGGCGGCGCGCACGGGTCTGCCCATGGCGGCCAATGTGACCGACGTGACGCCGGGCGACCGCTGGAAGGTGATCCGCCAGCGTTGGGCAGGAAGCCTCCTCGAGGAAGCCTGGCTCGATGGCGATCCGTACCTCCTGACCGTGGCCGCCCATGCGATCCCGGCGGCGGAGGCCGCGGCCTCCGCGGCCACGGTATCGGTCGCGCGCACCGAGCCGGCCATCGCCGATGCGGACCTCCGCGCCCGTGTCACCGGGCACGTCCCGTCCGCCTCGGACAAGGTGTCGCTGTCCGACGCCAAGGTCGTCGTGGGTGGCGGGCGTGGCCTCGGCAGCGCGGAGGCCTTCGCCATGCTGGACGAGTTGGCCGGTCTCCTTGGCGGAGCCGTCGGGGTCTCGCGCGTCGCCACGAGTCTCGGCTGGCGGCCGCACGCCCAGCAGGTGGGCCAGACCGGCACCCGCATCGCCCCCGACCTGTACATCGCCTGCGGCATCAGTGGAGCCATCCAGCACATCGTCGGCTGCAAGGCCGCCAAGCGGATCCTCGTCATCAACACCGACCCGGAGGCCCCGATCTTCAGCCGCGCGGCCTATGCCGTCGTGGGTGACGTCCACGCCGTCGTGCCGGCCATCACGGCCGAGATCCGACGGGTCGGAGGGGGCGCGTCCAGCGCATGACCCGGCGGCACGGTGCCGCGGCGAAACGGGCACCGCGACGGTCGCACGGGGCCCGGCCCGAGCACGGCGACGGAACGCCCTGACCGCATCGATCGGATCCAGGCGTAGAATCAGAGACTGACCTGAGGAGCTTCACAAGGAGGATCTGCGATGGGATTCATGAGTGGCGTGGTGACGGGCGTGGCCCTCGCCGCGGGCGCCGCGGCCTGGTACATGTCCCGCTCCGGTGAGCGCTTCCGCGACCAGTATCGTGTCGAGCAGCGCCTCGGAGAGATCGGCGACCAGCTGGAGGCGCGGACGCGCGAGATCCAGAGCACGGTGAACTCCCAGCTGGCAGAGATGCGCGCCAAGGGGCAGGAGGCCGTGGATGCGGCTGCCTCCTCGGGCAACGGCCGTCAGGCTGGTGACGCGCTCGACGCGGCCAGCGCGACGGCCGCCGAGGCGGCCGCCGAGGCCGAGGCGATGACGGAGCGGGTCAAGAAGGCCGCGAAGGACGTCGCTGAGAACGCCGGCAGCTGAGGCTCGGTACCCCCGACCCATGACAGCCCGCGGCTCGACCGAGGCCCCGGGCGGTCCTCTGGCGCGATCGCCGGCAGCCCCGGCGATCGTTTCGGCGCGCCCTATTGCGCGGATGTGCGATGGTTCGCACGGTTCGACCATGATCTGCCGATCCGATCGGTAGCCCGACCACCACAGGAGAGCCCGTGCGAAAACGCAAGGTCACGTATCCCCCGCCCAAGACCGCCAACCGGCCGGCTCCGCCATCAGGGCTGCCAACGGATGCCCCGTATGTCCGGCCCACGGTCGCCACGATCGACCTGAGTGCCGGCAAGGGCCGCGCCGGCCTCGCCGTCGGGGGACGCGTCCGGATCGCCGGCAGCGGACTGTATGCCGGTGAGATCGCCGTCATCGAACGACTGGTGAGCGGTGTCATCCCACAGGCGGTCGTGCGGACCGAGGCGGGCAAGACCCGCCAGGTTCGGACCATCGACCTGGAGCCCGTCGGCCAGGCCGCCCCGTCGGCCGGCGCACCTCCGGTCGCCGCGCCCGGCGCCGAGTAGCCCCGGGCCGTCAGCTGTGGCGCAGGCCGTCCGCGATGCGGGCGGCCGCCGCGACGACCATCGTGGCTGTCGCGGCCTCCTGCCCCGCCGCGGGGAAGCGATAGGACGGGCCGTGCAGGTGCAGGGCCGCCACCACCTCGCCCGAGGCATCGGCGATCGGCGCCGCCACCGACGAGATCCCCTCGTCGAACTCCTCGATCGCCCACGCATAGCCCGCCCGCCGGATCGCATGCAGGCGTGAGCGCACGCTCTCAGGCTCGGTCAACGTCCGTGCCGTGAACCCTTCCATCGGGCGGGCCAGGTAGTGGTTGACGGCGGCGGGCATGCGAAAGGCGAGGAGGACCTGCCCGGACGAGACGGCATGGAGCGGCGCCCGCGTGCCCGTCCAGTCCCGGACCGACACCGGGTTCGGCGCGGCGACCTGATCGATGTAGTGGACGAGGTCGCCGTCCGGCACGGACAGCCCTGCTGCCTCGCCGGAGGCCACGGCCAGCTCCTCCAGCGTGGGGTGCGCCACCGCCGCCAGTGACCGGGTCGGCGTGAGACCCGAGGCGAGGGTCACCAGGCGTGGGCCGAGCCGGTAGGAGGTGGCGCCCGAGACCTGCTCCACGGCACCCTCGTGAGCCAGCGTGGCCAGCATCCGAGCGGCCGTCGACTTGGGCAGGCCGGATCGTTCGGCCACGTCGGTCACGCCCAGCGGCCCGTCGGCGAGGGCGCCGAGGACGTCGAAGGCCCGCCTGATGGACTGGACGCTGGACATGGCCCCTCTGGTCGGCTAGATTCGCGACGCGCAGGGTTCCATCATACGGCACAGTTCCACATCGTGGAACCCCTCTGCGGCCACTGACATCCGCCGTGGCGCGGACCCCCGATCCGGAGCCGAGTCCCGATGACCGACGAGTACCAGGACATCGACCTGCGAAGTCTGTCCGACGACGACCTCGTCGAGCAGATGCACAACGACCTGTATGACGGGATGCGGGACGAGGTCGTCGAGGGCACCCGGATCCTGCTCGAGCGGGGCTTCCCAGCGACCAAGGTGCTGGACGACGCCCTCGTCGCGGGGATGAAGATCGTCGGCATCGATTTCCGCGACGGGATCCTCTTCGTCCCCGAGGTCCTGCTGGCGGCCAACGCGATGAAGGCGGGCATGGAGATCCTGCGTCCGCTGCTCGCCGAGACCGGGGCGGAGCCGGTCGGCAAGGTCGTGATCGGCACCGTCAAGGGCGACATCCATGACATCGGCAAGAACCTCGTCGGGATGATGCTCGAAGGTGCCGGGTTCGAGGTGGTGGATCTCGGGATCAACACGGACGCGGACAAGTTCATCAGCGCCCTCGAGGAGCACAAGCCGGACATCCTCGGGATGTCCGCCCTGCTGACCACGACGATGCCGTACATGAAGGTCGTCATCCAGACGCTGCGGGATCGGGGCATGCGCGACGACTACATCGTCCTGGTCGGCGGTGCGCCCCTCAACGAGGAATTCGGCATGGCGGTCGGCGCGGACGCCTATTGCCGCGACGCCGGCGTTGCCGCCGAAACGGCCCGTCGCCTCATCGACGAGCGCCGTGCCCGCGTCCGCGCCTGAGGTTCCGGCGGTAGCGTCCGTGCGCTCGGCGCCTCGGGTCGTCGTCATCGGTTGCGGAGCGCTGGCTCGTGAACTGCTGGCCCTCACGGAAGCTCTCCCCGATGTCCACGTCCAATGCGTGGATGCGCGGTTGCACATGCGCCCCGAGCAGATCGCCGCGGCGGTGGAGTCCAGGATCGCTCAGGTGCGAGCCGAGTTCGGCGCGGGTCCGCGGATCTTCGTGGCGTACGCGGACTGCGGCACGGGTGGCGCCCTGGACGTCGTGCTGGAGCGCGAGGGGGTCGAGCGCATCCTGGGCGCCCACTGTTACGAGTTCTACGCCGGGTCCGCGGCGTACGCCGCCATGCAGGACGAGGAAGTCGGCACGTTCTACCTGACCGACTTCCTGGCTCGCCAGTTCGAATCGCTCGTCATGGTCGGCCTGGGACTCGACCGCCATCCGGACCTGCTTCCCGCCTACTTCGGCAACTACCGCCGGCTCGTCTACCTTGCCCAGACGGATGACGCCGAGCTGACGGCCAGGGCGAAGGTCGCCGCCGATCGCCTGGGACTTGCCTTCGAACGTCGAGCCACGGGCTACGGCGATCTCGCCCCGACCATCCACCACGCGACCGCTGGAGGCTCCTGATCCCATGGCAACGATGACGATCATCTGGTGGCGGGACATCCCGGCGCAGGTGACGGCGCGCGACGGACGCCGGTCCAGCAAGATCGTGCTCCACCCGCGCTTCCAGGTGGCCATCGACAAGGCCGCCAGCCGCGCCGGCAAGCGCACGTATGACGCCTACATCGAGGAGTGGCGCAAGGTGGCGCGGCCGTGCGGCGAGGACCTCGACGCCGAGGTGGCGGCCGAGGTGGAGCGCCTCGAGACCGAGTACGACAAGCATCGCCTGGCGCAGCTCATCACCGCCGGCGGCGTCGACGGGGGGCCGGCCTTCCCGCCCGCCCACGATGAGACGCCGGGCAAGGTTGCCGCCACGCCATCCGCGTCCGACACGACCTTGGAGTCCGCATGACCAGGACCGTCGTCAGCTCTGCCACCCGCGAGGTCGTCATCGGCGACGACCAGCCGTTCGTGGTCATCGGCGAGCGCATCAATCCGACCGGACGCAAGCTCCTCGCCGAGGAGATGAAGGCCGGCGACTTCTCGCGCGTCGAGCGCGACACGATCGCCCAGGTGGAGGCGGGCGCCCACATGCTGGACGTCAACGCCGGTATCCCGCTTGCCGACGAGCCAGCCATCCTGGCCCGGACCATCCAGCTCGTGCAGTCCCTGACCGATCTTCCGTTGTCCATCGACTCGTCCATCGTGGAGGCGCTCGAGGCCGGCCTCGCCGTGTATCAGGGCAAGGCTCTGCTGAATAGCGTGACCGGCGAGGAGGAGCGCCTGGAACGGGTCCTGCCGCTGGTCAAGAAGTACGGCTGTGCCGTGGTCGCGATCAGCAACGACGAGACCGGAATCTCGATGGACCCGGACGTCCGCTTCGCCGTGGCGAAACGGATCGTGGAGCGAGCGGCCGATCACGGCGTCCCACGCGAGGACATCATCGTGGACCCGCTACTCATGCCGATCGGCGCCCTGCCTGGCGCAGGGCGCCAGGTCTTCCGCATCCTGGGCCGATTGCGGGACGAGCTCGGGGTCAACTCGACCTGCGGTGCCTCCAACGTGAGTTTCGGCCTGCCGAATCGCGAAGGTATCAACGCCGCCTTCCTCAGCATGGCGATCGCCTCCGGGCTGACCTCGGCCATCACCAACCCGGTCGCAGAGGGCGTGCGCCATGCGGTCATGGCCAGCGACGTGCTGATGGGCAACGATCGCGACGCCGCTCGCTGGATCCGACAGTTCAGGGTCGCCCCGCCGGAGGGCGAGGCCGGCGGCCGCCGGCTCAATCGCCGCCGCGGGCCCGTCCCGGCCACGGGTGGTTGACGGTCGGATGACCGACGCCGACCCGCAGGTCATCTTCACGCCATCGGGTCGACGTGGTCGAGTGCCGTCGGGGACCACGGTCCTGGACGCCGCGCGCTCACTCGGCGTCGATATCGACTCTGTGTGCGGAGGGCGCGGGATCTGCGGTCGGTGTGCCGTCGCGCCGGCGTTCGGTGATTTCGCCAAGCACGGCATCAGCTCCGCCCCATCCCACCTCTCCGAACCGGGCGAGGTCGAGACGACCTACCGCTGGGAGGTCGGCCTGGCGCCGGAGCGACGCCTGGCGTGTGTCGCCCGCCTCGTCGGCGACGCGGTCGTGGACGTCCCGCCGGAGAGCCAGGTCCATCGCCAGGTCGTGCGCAAGGACCTCGACGCACGGCCGTTCGAGCTGGACCCGGTGGTCCGCCTGCACACGGTGGATGTCGTACCACCGGACCTCGCCACCCCGACCGGCGACCTCGGTCGCCTGTTCGATGCCCTCAGGACGGAGTGGCGGCTCGACGATCTCCGCGCCGACCTCCTCGTGATCCGGGCGCTGCAGCCGGCGCTCACCAAGGGGGACTACCGCGTCACGGTCGCCGTCCGCGGGGGTCGAGACATCATCGCGGTCTGGCCCGGCTACCACGACCGCGCCTTCGGCGTGGCGATCGACGTCGGTTCGACCACCATCGCCGGACACCTCGCGAACTTGGTGGACGGCACGATCCTGGCAAGCGCCGGCGTGATGAATCCGCAGATCCGGTTCGGCGAGGATCTCATGAGCCGGGTGAGCTACGTGATGATGCACGAGGGTGGCGATCGGGAACTCACGGACGCGGTCCGCAAGGCATTGGACGGCCTGCTGGCGACCCTCGCCAACCGCGCCGGCATCAAGCGTGCCGAGGTCCTGGAACTGACCCTGGTCGGCAACCCGATCATGCACCACCTCGTGCTCGGCATCGATCCGACGCCGCTGGGCTCGGCTCCGTTCGCCCTCGCCACGGACGAGGCCGTGGAGGTGCCGGTCAGTGAACTCGGCCTCCATGCGCATCCCGGCGCCCGGGCCTACTTCCTGCCGTGCATCGCCGGCCACGTCGGGGCCGACACGGCCGGCGTGATCCTGGCGGAGGAGCCGCACCTCGCCGACCGGCTGACGCTCGTCGTCGACGTCGGCACCAATGCCGAGATCGTCCTCGGGGACCGGCGCCGTCTCCTGGCCGCCTCGTCGCCTACCGGGCCGGCCTTCGAGGGCGCCCAGATCAGCGCCGGCCAGCGCGCCGCACCCGGCGCCATCGAGCGGGTCCGGATCGACCCGGCATCGCTGGAGCCGCGGTTTCGCGTGATCGGCGTGGACGCATGGTCGGACGCCCCCGACTTCGCCGAGCAGGTGGCGGACGCCGGCACCGGCGTCACCGGGATCTGCGGCTCGGGGATCATCGAGGTCGTGGCAGAGCTCTACCTCGCCGGCGTCGTCACCGCCGACGGCGTCATCGACGGTGCCCTCGCGGCGCGGTCGCCGCGCGTCATCGCCGATGGGCGGACGTTCAGCTACGTGCTCCACGACCCGGGGCCCGGCTCCGGAGCGTCGGCCGGCAGGCAAGCTGCCGGCGCCCCGTCGGATGCGCTCGGGCTGCGCATCCTCGTGACCCAGGGCGATGTGCGGGCCATCCAGCTGGCCAAGGCGGCGCTGTACGCCGGCGTCCGCCTGCTCATGGACAAGCTCGCGGTGGATACGGTCGACGATGTGCGTCTCGCCGGCGCCTTCGGCAGCCAGATCGACCCGCTGCACGCCATGATCCTGGGTCTGGTGCCCGACTGCGAACTCGATCACGTGCGCGCCGCCGGCAACGCGGCCGGGACGGGCGCCCTGATCGCCCTGCTGTCCGGTGAGGCACGGCGCGAGATCGAGGCCGTGGTCCGCCGGGTGGAGAAGGTCGAGACGGCCGTGGAGCCGCGCTTCCAGGAGCATTTCGTGGAAGCCCTGGCCATACCTCATCGGTCGGCTCCCAATCCCAACCTGGAGCGGGTGGTGACCCTGCCGGCGCGCCCGGCCACCGCCGATCGCGGCGCGGACCCACGAGCGGAGCGACACCGACGTCGAGCGGCGGCGGCCGCCGCGAACAGCGCGGGAGGTGACGAATGACCGAGATGACCAACCACCGCCGCAGCGGCGGTCGTGAGGGACGGCGTGCGGCACGCCTCAGCCACCAGGTGGAGCGGATGCCGTTCCTCACCCGCAAGCTGGCACCGTTCGAGGTCCTCGGCGACGAGGGCCTCTCGATCATCGAGGCCAACGCCGACGTCATCCTCGAGGAGGTCGGCATCGAGTTCCGTGGTGACCCGGCGGCGCTGGGCCTGCTCGCTGACGCCGGGGCGGATGTCCAGGGCGAACGCGTCCGTTTCCCGCGAGGGATGTG
>Ga0224505_10000935_pt1 | contig 19547 bp, 20 predicted proteins | sample SF_Jan12_sed_USG_FD_169102 | JGI IMG/M metagenome (GOLD analysis project Ga0224505, IMG submission 169102) | Sediment microbial communities from San Francisco Bay, California, United States - SF_Jan12_sed_USGS_4_1 | ecosystem: Environmental > Aquatic > Marine > Sediment | place: USA: California... | reverse complement strand
CTTGGTTGTACTCAAGTATCGGATTCCCGGTGGATTGAAAAGCTATCGGCATCCATATGGAATGGAAACTTCTGCCGAAATTTGTTCAGCAGTGCCTTGTCGAGGGTCGCGCTTGCAATGCCGACGCCGTCTCCGAGGTCGACAAGATCGTGGCCCAGGTAATCGATGATTGCGCTGCCACCCGCATACGGCAGCTCGTTACCGTCCGTGCCGACTCGGTTGACGCCGGCAAGGTAGCAAAGGTTTTCTATCGCCCGTGCCCGGAGCAACGTGCGCCAGGCGTGATGGCGCCGGCTCGGCCAGTTGGCGACATACAACAGGAGTTCGTAGTTCAGATCCGGCCGATTGCGACTCCACACCGGAAATCGCAGGTCGTAGCAGACCATCGGGCAGATTCGCCATTCGCGCCATTCGACGACGATTTGCCGATCTCCGGCCGAATAGTGTTCGACTTCGCCGGCCAGCCTGAACAGGTGGCGCTTGTCGTAGACCTCGAACTTGCCGTTCGGCCGCATAAAAACAAAGCGGTTGAAGTAGCGTGCCTCGTCCTTGATGATCAGGCTGCCGCATACCGCTGCGTTGCTCCTGGCGGCCCATTGCGCCATGCATTCCATGGAAACGCCATTCATTTTTTCAGCATTCGCTGCGGCATCCATCGTGAAGCCGGTCGTGAACATTTCCGGCAATACGAGCAGGTCGGTTTTCTGCCCTATCGAGTCGATGGATTCGGAAAACCTGGCGAGATTCGTTTTTACATCGTGCCAGGCGAGGTCCGCCTGCAAAATGGAAACGGTCAAAGTTGACATAGTCGCTCCGCTGCCTGCGCGAGCATTGCGTCGTCTTTTGCGAAACAAAACCTGAGCTTCAATTCCTTCGGTGGCACTTTGCAAAAAACCGACACCGGGATGGACGCAACACCGATTTCACGGGTAAGGCGCTTGGCGTAAGGCAGATCCGGTTCGTCACTGATGTTCGAATAATCCAGCAACTGAAAAAACGTGCCCTGGGCCTTGCGAAAAGTAAATCGCGAACTCTCGATCAGTGCACAAAAATGGTCGCGTTTCTGTTGATAGAACGCCGGCAGCTCGTCGTAGTGTTGCGGTGTTTCGCGCATGTAGTCGGCGAGTGCGTGTTGAATCGGCGTAATCACTGCGTAACAGGTGAACTGGTGAACCTTGCGAAACTCGGCCGTCAGCGCCGGCGGTGCGGCGCAGTAACCCAGCTTCCAGCCGGTTGCATGGTAGGTTTTGCCAAATGACGAAACGACGAAGCTTCGTTGCCATAGTTCATCATGGCGCAACAGGCTCTGGTGTCGTGCGCCGTCGAAAACTATGTGTTCGTAGACCTCGTCGGACAGCAGGTAAATGCCGCTTTCCCTGACGATTCCTGCCAGCGTATCGAGATCGTCGGGAGCCAGGTTTGCGCCCGTGGGATTGTGCGGAAAGTTTATAATAATCAATCTGGTACGACCGCTTATGGTGTCACGAAGACGGTCCCAGTCGATCTCGAAATCGCCACCGTCGGACGGGATGACCAGCGGTACGTGCAATGTCCTGCCGCCCGCCAGCGTCACGGCCGGCTCGTAGGAATCGTAAGCCGGATCAAAGACGATGACTTCATCGCCGGCGCGGACTACGGTCGTAATTGCGCTGAACAGACCCTCCGTCGCGCCATCGCATACCGTCACCTCGGTATCCGGATTCAACATGCGGCCGTACAAGCGGCCGCACTTGTCGGCAATGGCGATTCTCAGGGCCGGCACACCCTGCATGGGCGCGTACTGATTGGCGCCAGAGTTCAGATATTGCGTCACCAGGTTCAGCAGGCGTTGCGGCGGATCGAAGCTCGGAAATCCCTGCGACAGGTTGATTGCACCGCATTCGTTGGACAGCTCCGACATGACGGTGAATATGGTTGTGCCTGTGTCGGGTAGTTTGCTGTCCATGCGTCGACTGCCCGGTCAGTCCAGGGCCGGAGGTGACCAGTTCGCGGGTTTCGGCCCCTGGTCGAGGATGATCTCGCGGTGCCCGCTCCAGGTATTGATAATCGCTTCAGGCGTACCTATGCCCGCGGCGCGCGGATCGCCACAAGGACCGAACCAGTGATTTTGCGGTGCACCCGTGGTACGCGCCCGCATACCGCAATACGTCGTACCGTTGATCGTGGCGCCGAGTACCTTGTTCTGGAAGCCGATATCTGCGCTGATGACAGCCGCCGTAAGGTGATGCGTCATTCGCTCGAGTACGCCCAGCACCTTGTCGAGATCACTGTCGCCATAGCGCACGACAACCTGGAACGGTCCAAACAGCTCGGTGGTGCCAGCCGCGAAGTGCTCGCCGGCCAACGCATCGAGCGGGATCTCGACGGCCGTGGCCTCAAATGCGCCATAGCAATCGGGAATGGAGTGACCGCCAAGCGCCTTGCCGCCAAACAACAATTTCGCACCGTTGATCGCCAGCAATCCGTCTATATGTTTTCGGATTCGCGCATTTGTCCAGCTCAGCACGGGCCCCAGCGACAGGTCCTCCAACTTGCGACGGCCCGCGAATTCCCCGAGCTTGGGCAGAAGCGCTTTCGTCCAGTTATTGTGTACGAACAGTATGCTCTGTGCCGAGCATTTCTGGCCCGAGGCGTTGTAAGCGTCCTGGTCCGATTGCCAGGCGACATAGTCGAGCCACGCCGCATCGTAGTCAGGGCCAATGATCTTCCAGTCGAAACCGGCGTCCTCCAGCCGGACGGCGCCGTTGACGACCGAGGCGATCTTCTCGGCGACCTGTGAGGACCCGGTGAACTGGATCAACCGAATACGATCTCTTGCGGATTCGATCAGGCGTCCCATCGACGATCCGCGGCAATGAATCAGGTCGATGTCGGTAGCCGGCAGACCTGCGTGGATCAGCAGTCGCAGAAACTGCTCGAACACGACGCTCACTTTCGAGTCCGCCTTGACCAGCGGACGGTTGCCCATGAACAGTGCGCCCAGCGCCTGCAATGCCGGAATCTCAAGCGGAAAATTGAATGGCGCGATAACAACCACCGGGCCGAACGGCCAACGGTATCCCCGCGATTCCTGGCCTGCGTGATCTCCCGGATTGGAAAAGCCGCGACCGAGAAAGCGCACCCCGTCGCCGCCGAAGTTTTCGAGGAACAGCCTAGTCACGACGACCTCGCCGCGACTCTGGTTCCAGCTCTTCGGCATGACCCGCTGAATCAATTTCGTGAAATAGTCTTCGACGTCGGGTCTGGCGAGCAATGCTGCTGCTCGCGCGCAGACCTGTCCGAGCATTACGTATCGATCGGGGTTGCGATGCGGATTGTGCAGGCCGGATTTCGGACAGCTTGCCAGGCCCGCAATGAAGGGAGCGTGGTCCGTCGTATCCGGGACCTTCAGGAATGCCCCGCCATGCAAAGGGTCGGGAATGTCATCCCGCCAGGCGCCACCGCTTGACCACTGGCCGCCGGCGAGGTTCTGCACGAGCCCGGGCTTTGCCGCAGTCATACCGTTCCACGGGTCGACAGTAGCGAAATCAGGGACCTGAGACATGCATTACTCCGTTTATCCGGCCGGCCGGCTGGCCGACGGGCATGACAATAGCAGGACCAGAGAATAACAACCGGATTGACAGAGAATCCACACCAGACTTGCTCTGCGCGGCCGGTTTGTATCCGTGCCGCGCGACAGGGATAATCGCCGCCGGCCCGCGTCGGCTTCCTCGCGACGGCCAGCCGTGAACCCCGTCAGGCCCGGAAGGGAGCAGCGGCAGCGGTGACGCCGGGTGCCGGGGATCAGCTGGCGTGGGCCACTTTAATTTGCAACAGGGTGAGGCGGACCCAGGTGCCGGGCTTGTTACCTGTGCCTCAAACGTTACACTGTCCTCATCTGCGGACGATTCAGCGCGTCCGAACCAGCGACCAGACATTCTATGAGCTACCTCGTTCTCGCCCGAAAATGGCGGCCGAAAAACTTCGCCGAAACGGCAGGTCAGGAGCACGTCCTGAAGGCATTGACCAATGCCCTGGACAGCGAGCGCCTGCATCACGCCTACCTGTTCGCAGGAACCCGCGGCGTCGGCAAGACGACGATCGCCCGCATCCTGGCGAAAGCACTGAACTGCGAAACCGGCATAACTTCCAGCCCCTGCGGCGAGTGCAGCGCCTGCCGTGAAATCGATGACGGCCGTTTCGTCGACCTGATCGAAGTTGACGCCGCGTCACGTACCAAGGTTGACGACACTCGAGACCTGCTGGATAACGTGCAGTACGCGCCGGCCCGCGGCCGATTCAAGGTGTACCTGATTGACGAGGTGCACATGTTGTCCAAGAGTTCGTTCAACGCGCTCCTCAAGACGCTCGAGGAACCGCCACCGCATGTCAAATTCCTTCTGGCGACGACCGATCCGCAAAAATTGCCGGTCACCGTGCTGTCTCGATGCCTGCAATTCAATCTCAAGAGAATCGGCTCGCCGGTAATTCGCGAACGGCTCGAGCTTATTTGTTCCGCAGAGGGTATTTCTGCAGAAACCGGCGCGCTGACTGCTATCGCGCGTGCTGCGGACGGCAGCTTGCGTGATGCCTTAAGTCTCCTTGACCAGGCCATCGCGTTCTGCGGTGGCAATGTCACCGCGGGCCCGGTGGGCGAAATGCTGGGCACGATCGACAGGCAACACGTGTCGAAGCTCTTGAGATTGCTGGCCGACAGCGACGGCCCGGGTACCCTGCAGGCAATTGCTGAAATCGACGAGCAGTTTCCGGACTACGCTACGCTATTGCAGGATCTTGCTCGCGCGCTTCAGAAGATTGCCGTGTATCAGGTTGTCGGCGCGGTCGATGCCGAGGACGAGATCGAGGAAGCCGAGATGGCCGAGTTCGCGGCGAGCCTGTCGGCCGAGGACGTTCAGCTCTTTTACCAGACAGCATTGCTGGGACGCCGGGACCTCAGCCTTGCGCCGGATCCGAGAAGCGGCGTCGAGATGACTCTCTTGCGAATGCTGGCCTTTCAGCCGGCGGCGCCGGATAGACAGCAGGACAGGACAACGCGCGGCGCTTCGGGTGCGCCGGCACCGCAAACCGAGCGAACCACGAGCCCGAAGGCCAGACCGCCTGCGACCGCGACCGCAGCGACGAATCCTGCTTCGAACGGGCACGGTTCGACGAGTGAGGAATGGCGCGATCCGGACTGGAGCGATCTTGTCGAGCAACTCGATCTGAAAGGTGCAACGCGGCTGCTCGCCGGCAATTGTGCCTACCTTCGCCGCGAAGGAACCACCATTCACCTGAGCCTCGACAGACGATTTGAGTCCACGCTGTCGAAGCAGCGACAAGCTGCGCTGTGTGATGCCTTGAGCAGCCGGTTTGGCGAAACCCTCAGGGTCGAGATCTCGCAGGGTAAGAGCGTTGCGGAAACGCCCATGCAAAAAAAGGCGAGGCTCGGTGACGAAAAGCTCGAGGCGGCCAGGGCGTCGTTGGAAGCGGATCCCAACGTGCAGGCGCTGCGCGATATGTTCGGCGCCGAACTCAATCCGGACTCGGTCGAAATTCTGGCCGCGCAAAATACGGACAGCAACTCGGAAAAGCGGGAGTAATTATTATGAAGGGTGGCATTGGCCAGCTGATGAAGCAGGCGCAAAAAATGCAGGCCGATATGCAGAAGGCGCAGGAGGAGATGGGCAAGCTCACGGTAACTGGCGAATCCGGCGGCGGCATGGTGAAGATCACGATGACCTGCAAACACGAGGTCAAGGCGCTGGAGATCGACGACTCGCTCGTCGGAGATGACAAGGACATGTTGGAAGACCTGATCATAGCGGCCTTCAACAATGCAATAGGTCGAGTCGAAAAGACGGTGCAGGAAAAATTTTCCGGCCTGACTTCCGGGCTCGGTTTGCCGCCCGGCATGAAGTTGCCATTCTAGAATCTGCCTCAGGGATCGCCGATGTCAGTTTCCTACTCACCCCTGCTGGTCCGGTTGATCGACGCATTGTGCTGCATGCCAGGCGTCGGGAAAAAGTCCGCCCAGAGGATCGCTTTTCACTTGCTCGAGCGCGATAGAAACGGCGCCAGCCTGATGGCGAGCGCGCTTTCAGAGGCAGTCTCCGGGATCGGGCATTGCCTGCAGTGTCGGATGTTCACGGAAAGTGAACTGTGTAACATTTGTTCGGCCAGCGGCCGCGATGAATCGCTGTTGTGCGCCGTCGAGTCACCGGCCGATGTCATGGCGGTCGAGGATGCAACCGGGTTTCGCGGTCACTACTTCGTATTGATGGGGCACCTGTCACCACTGGACGGGATCGGTCCCTCTGAACTGGGTCTTGCCGCTCTGGAAGAACGCCTGAACAGCGGAATAATCGAGGAGCTGATCATCGCAACGAATCCCACAGTCGAGGGCGATGCCACTGCGCACTACCTGGCCGACATGGCCAACCGCTGCGACGTCTCTGCAAGCCGCATTGCACATGGCGTTCCGTTGGGCGGAGAACTCGAGTACGTGGACGGTGGGACTCTGTCGCACGCTTTTTTCGGCCGACGGATTGTCGGCTAAGAGGCCATTTCAGGACAGGTGAACTGATGAACGATTCGAACTGCCTTTTCTGCAAGATCGCGGAGGGCGAAATCAAAGCCGACGTCATTCACGAATCCGACAGCGTGCTGGCGTTTCGTGACATCAATCCACAGGCTCCGACGCATGTGCTGATCATTCCCCGCCAGCATATTGCAACGATTAATGATTTGCAGGATAAAGATGCCGGAATTATCGGATCGCTTTTTGCTGCGGCCCGGGACATCGCGAAAGCGGAGGGCGTTCACACTGACGGCTATCGTGTAACGATGAATTGCAACAAGGCAGCCGGCCAGACGGTCTTTCACCTGCATCTGCACCTGCTGGGTGGACGCAACTTCGCGTGGCCGCCCGGCTAACGCGCTGGTCGCTTTTCCGCCAGGCGATTGCTTAAGGCCAGCAGGCGCCGGTAGCTCTCGTAGCGCCTCGCACTGATTGCGTGTTCGTCGACTGCGGTTTTGACCGCACAGCCCGGTTCCCGCAGGTGGTGACAGTTGGCGAAGCGGCAAGACCGTCCGAACTCCGCAATTTCACGAAACCCCGTCAATACCTCGCCCGGACTCACAGTCGCGGGTGCGTAATCGCGGACGCCTGGCGAATCGATTACTGCGCCCCCGTCGGCCAATTGCAACATCACCGAGTTGACTGTGGTGTGGCGACCCTCTCCGCTGGCGGTCGAAACGGCAGCGGTCTTCTGATCCGCGTCGTCGACGAGCCGATTGATGAGGCTGGACTTGCCGACACCGGACTGGCCGACGACTATCGATATCTGGCCTGACAGCAGTCGCTCCACTTGGCGAATGTTTTCACCGCTTTTCGCGCTGCAGAATACGGTTGCGTAACCGATGCTGTTGAACACACGCATTTCATCGCGCAGCGCTTCACCGTCGGGCACGATATCCAGCTTGTTGAAAATCACCGCGGCGGCTATTTGCATCAGCTCGGCCGCGCACAGATAGCGATCGACGATGAACCAGTCCGGTTGCGGCGGATCCGCAACAAGAACGCAAAGGAAGGTCAGGTTGGCGGCGAGAACCTCGGCTTGTCCGCGACTGTTGGGGCGGCTGAGTTCGTTGTCACGTGGCAACACTTCGGTAATCAGCCAGTCTGCCTCATTTGGAATTGGTCTGACGATCACTCTGTCGCCACAGACCGGCTTCAGTCGCTTGCCCTTTATTCTCGCATCGACGGAATTATCCTGCTGCAGTTGAACGGTCATTCGCCGACTGAACGTCGCCGTAACAAGGGCCTTCTGTTCGACTTCGATTGTCATATCCGCTTTGCCGCGCCGTTTCTCTTCGGGCCGAAACTTGTCGGCGCTAGTATGACCGCATTCCAGGCGCTATGCATCCTGCGTCACTGGTACACTACGGCCTGAATTTATTGTCTGCGGCAAGCAAATCGAAGGACCAGGATGGCAAACACAACAGAGAAATCCGGCATAATCGCGCCCGGTAACCTGATCTGGATTGACCTGGAGATGACCGGGCTGAATACGGTCACAGATCACATCATCGAAATTGCCACCATCGTAACCGATCAACAGCTCATCGAGATTGCCGAAGGACCTGTACTGTCCATACAACAATCCCAGGCTGTTATGCAGGCAATGGACGAGTGGAATACGCGGCAGCACGGTTCGTCGGGCCTCACTGATCGGGTGTTGCAAAGCAGGACGTCGATGGCCGAAGCGGAATCAACGACTATCAAATTCCTGGAGCAGTACGTCGCGAAGGGTATGTCGCCGATGTGCGGTAACAGCATCTGCCAGGATCGGCGCTTTCTCGCGCGTCAGATGCCGCAATTGGAAGCGTTCTTTCATTACAGGAATCTCGATGTCAGCACCGTAAAGATACTTGCCGAGCGGTGGGCCCCGGCGGTTGCAGCGGGTTTCAGAAAAGAGTCTACGCACCGGGCACTTTCCGACATTCGAGATTCGATCGCCGAGCTGGCGCATTACCGCGAAAAGCTGTTCGACAAGAATGTATTGAACCCAATGATGTGAACAGGCGACCTGATGCACCGGCAACGGCAAGAAACAAGGACGCGATTCTTGAGGTCTTGCTTTTCGAATTCAGAGGGCGGAAGGCGGTTTTCGAAATCGGCTCCGGAACGGGACAACATGCCGTACATTTTGCCGCCGCGATGCCCTGGTTGGCCTGGCATACCAGTGATCTTCCGCAAAATCACGATGCAATCCGTGCGTGGCTGGAGTGGTCGGAGTTGCCTAATGTAAGCACGCCGATAGCATTTGATGTCTCCTGCATGCCGCCGGTCGACACGCGTTTCGATGCGGTGTTCTCCGCCAACACGGCGCATATCATGAGCATCGATGAAGTGCGGAAAATGTTCGTTCTGGTTGCAGCGATGCTGGTTCCGAGTGGGCTTTTTTGCCTATATGGACCATTTAACGAGAACGGCCGCTTTACCAGCGAAAGCAATGCTGTATTCGATGCCAGCCTGCGCGCGCAAAAGCCGACAATGGGTATTCGAGATCGCGGCGAACTCCGGCAGATCGCGAAAACAGCGAACCTCACTGAAGTCAGGCGCTATGCGATGCCCGCCAATAACCAGATTCTTGTGTGGGAAAAGGGGGCGACCGCCGACTGAATTTCCGTTTGTCGACGAAACCGTACCAGAGAACCGGCGACGAGCATGGCGTCGCCATATTGCGACAGGGTACGGGGCATTGTTTGCACTGCTGGTGCCTGCAAAGTGCTTGTCTTATAGTTGGCGGGACTCAGGATTCCAGTGTAACTCTATGACCAATCGACTCCTTTTGCCCGCGGCCTGGCTTATCGCCGGTCTTTTTTCCGCAAATCCTTCGAGCGCAGAGCCGGCCTGGGTCAGCGACAAATTCGAAATCATGCTGCGCACGGGACCCAGTACCAGCAACGCCATTCAGCTTATGCTGCAGAGTGGGGCAAGGCTTGAAGTTCTCGAGCGGGACGCTGAGAGCGGCTACGCACGTGTTCGGACAGCGGGCGGCACCGAAGGCTGGGTACTTTCCCGTTACCTGATGGGGGAACCGGCTGCTCGGGAACAACTGCAGCAACTGACGAGTGAGCTCACCAGCGCCAATGCGCAAGGGTCAACGCTCGGCTCGCAGCTCAGTGCCATAAAAGGCGAGTATGACAGCGCGACGCGTCGGATCACCGCATTGGAGGCAGAAAAGAAGGCGTTGCAGGCCGAGCTGGATCAGATCAAAAAAACCGCTGCGAATGTCTTGGCGATAGACAGTCAGAACCAGGGCCTGCAGCAACAGGTTACCGACGCGCAAATCCGCGTAGATATTCTGGAGCAGGAAAACGAAGCGCTGTCTGTGCAGACCAATCGCAACTGGTTTATTACCGGCGCACTTGTTCTGCTTGGCGGAATCGGCGCAGGCTTGCTGTTGCCGCATCTGCGTTTTCACAGGCGCTCCGGGTACGATCGGTTCTGATAAGCGCACCCGACCTGCAGGGAATCAGACTTTTTTGCCGGCGAGGAACATCCAGGTTTCGATAACGCTGTCGGGATTCAATGAAAGGCTATCGATGCCCTGATCGAGAAGCCACAGCGCGAGATCCGGGTGATCTGACGGTCCCTGCCCGCAGATTCCGACGTATTTTCCCCGCGCCTTACATGCTCGGATGGTCATGCTAAGCAATGCCTTTACAGCCTCGTCCCGTTCATCGAACAGGTCTGCAACCAGCGCGGAATCGCGGTCCAGGCCGAGTGTGAGCTGGGTCATGTCGTTCGAGCCAATGGACATGCCATCGAAGTACTCCAGGTATTGATCGGCGAGCAAGGCGTTTGTCGGCAGTTCGGACATCATGATGATTTTCAGTCCGTCTTTGCCGCGCTCCAGACCGTTTGCGGCGAGCAGATCGATAACGTCTTTCGCTTGCGTCACGGTACGAACGAACGGAATCATAACCTGCACATTACGCAGGTTCATGTCGTTTCTTACCTTGCGAATTGCCTTGCACTCGAGTTCGAAACACGGGCGGAAACTATCGGCGACATAGCGGGATGCGCCGCGAAATCCCAGCATCGGATTCTCTTCAAATGGTTCGAATGGTTCGCCACCGATCAGATTGGCGTATTCGTTCGACTTGAAATCCGACATCCGGACGATAACCGGCTCTGGTGCGAATGCTGCGGCAATCGAGCTTACGCCTTCCGCCAGTTTGTCAACGAAAAATCTCACGGGGTCCGCATATCCTGCCATTTGCTCGTCGACCGCCTCTCGAGTGTCGTCGTCGAGATTGTCGTAACCCAACAGGGCATTAGGGTGGACACCGATCATCCGGTTGATTATGAACTCCAGCCGTGCCAGTCCGACGCCATGATTCGGAATATTTGCGAAATCGAATGCGCGGTCCGGATTGCCGACATTCATCATGATATTGACCGGAATATCGGGCAAGGAATCGAGCTCAATCTGTGTTTGTTCGAAATCCAGGAGTCCCGAGTAGACGACCCCTTCGTCACCTTCGGCGCAGCTGACCGTTACTTCAGTGCCGTCCGCAATGGCCACCGTTGCGTCGCCACATCCGACGACCGCGGGTATCCCGAGTTCGCGCGCGATTATGGCGGCATGGCAGGTCCGGCCGCCACGATTCGTCACGATGGCTGAGGCGCGTTTCATAACCGGTTCCCAGTCCGGATCGGTCATGTCGGATACCAATACATCGCCGGCCTGAATTCGGCCCATTTCGGCAGCGCTTTGAATTACCTTGGCCGTGCCGCTGCCAATTTTTTGCCCGATGCTGCGGCCGGTAATGATGATCCTGGATCGCTTCTTCAGCGTAAACCGTTGTATCGTCTGGCCGCTCCGGCTTTGTACGGTTTCCGGCCGAGCCTGCAGGATGTAAATTTTCCCGTCAGAGCCATCCTTGCCCCACTCGATATCCATCGGTCGGCCATAGTGCTCTTCAATGGTTACGGCAGTTCGGGAAAGTTCAATGATCTCGTCGTCGCTCAGCGAAAATCTATTCGCATCCGATTCGTCGACGTCAACCGTTTCAACGGTTTTTCCAGGACGTGGATCGTCGCTGAAAATCATCTTGATTGCCTTGGCGCCGAGATTCTTCCTCAAGATGGGGAAGTTGCCATTCGCCAGCGCCGGCTTGTATACGTAAAACTCGTCAGGATTTACAGCTCCCTGAACAACGGTCTCGCCGAGACCATAGGAAGAAGTCACAAAAACGGCGTCGCGAAAACCGGTCTCGGTATCCAGTGTGAATACGACGCCGGCAGAGCCTATGTCGCTGCGAACCATGTACTGCACACCTACGGACAGTGCAACCAAAGAGTGATCAAATCCCTGATGCACGCGATACGCGATAGCACGGTCATTGAAAAGCGAGGCGTAAACCTGGTGCAAAGCTGCAATGAGGTGTTCGATGCCGCGAACGTTGAGAAAGGTTTCCTGTTGACCGGCAAACGAGGCGTCTGGCAGGTCTTCGGCCGTTGCGGAGGATCGAACGGCAACAGCGATATCCTTGCCACCGGACATTTCGTTCCATGCAATGCGGATCTCGTCGGTCAGTCTGTCCGGCAATTCGGCTTCATTGATCCAGCCGCGAATCGACTGACCCGCCTTCGTAAGCGCGGCGATGTCGTCGACATCGAGCCCTACAAGTAGCTCGTTGATTTTCTTATCCAGTTCGTTGACTGCCAGAAAATCACGGTAGGCAGCGGCCGTTGTGGCGAACCCACCGGGAACCCTGACCCCGAGACTATGCAAATTGCTGATCATTTCTCCGAGGGAAGCATTCTTCCCCCCGACTATCTCAACGTCTCCCATTCCGAGCTTGTCCAGCTGGATTACGTATGGCTGCAAAGTCGGCTCCCTTGTGTTACGGCAACAGAAATGGACAATCAATCATTATCAACCATGAATGTGGCCGCGTGAACGCGGTTAATCAGGATCATATCTAATGAGCGAGCGCACAATTTTCTTTATATCGGATCAGACCGGCGTAACCGCCGAGACGCTCGGGCATAGCCTTCTGACCCAGTTTGACAGCCAGAAATTTCGGCAAGTGACTTTGCCATTTATAGATAACGAAGACAAGGCGCGGCAGGCTGTCGACAAAATCAACAAATCGGCAGAAAAATCATCGACGCGACCTGTCGTCTTCTCGACTCTGGTGCAAGACGAGCTTCGAGCGATTGTGCGCCAGGTCGATGGCCTTCATCTGGATATATTCGATGTTTTCCTCGAGCCACTCGAACTGGAATTGAAACAAAAATCCAGTCATACGGCAGGGCGCGCGCACGGCATGAGCGATATTGACAGCTACATGAAGCGCATAGAGGCTACCAATTTTGCGCTGGCAAATGACGATGGTGGCGTAACTCGCAATTACGAAGTGGCGGATGTGATTCTTGTCGGAGTCTCCAGGTCCGGAAAAACGCCGACGTGCCTCTATCTCGCCCTGCAATACGGTGTCTATGCAGCCAACTACCCGCTTACTGATGAGGAGTTCGATAGCGGTAATTTGCCCGATATTCTTGTTCGGCAAAAAAACAAGCTTTTCGGCCTGACTATTACTCCTGCAAGATTACGTCAAATTCGCAAGGAACGGCGACCGCTGGGAAATTATGCATCGCCGCAGCAGGTCCGTTATGAACTTCGGGAAGCAGAAAAAATCTTCAAGCGTTACGGTATTCCGCATGTCGACACGACGGAATTTTCGATTGAAGAGATCGCCAGCAGAATCCTCGATAGTACCGGTGTTGAGCGCCGAGTGCGACCATAAATTAAAGCGAAAAAACACAAGTGTGGAACCGGAATTGCATAACATTTTCTTTTGGAAGGCTGTGATATATTGCAAATATGTTGCTGGAATATCAACTCGTACCTCAAGCCATAGCGAAGCCGCGCAGCTTCGTTGGACTGATGGCGCTTTACGAGAGCAATTACCTTCGGTTACAGCAACTCATTCCGGATATCGAACGACTGGACGGCTACTACCAATCGAAAGTTGCCGGAGATTGCGATCTGCACGTAGAGATCATTGACAGAAGTCGTTACACATTGACCTTGTCACTTTCCTACTTCTTTTTCGAAGGACAGGAGCGCATTTCCGACCCAAACATGGTCGTCCGGGCCTATCTGGACGGTGGCCTTGCCGAGGCAATGAGTTATTCTGGAGAGAACCGGCACGCAGATTTCCGAAGGCTCAGCCGGGCATGTCGTTTCGAACTCGACAGACGTTGGCGCCGCAATATGCTTCTCAATAAATGGCTCGACTACCTCATGGGCCAGGGACACCTCATCCTCGAACGTTGATAATTGCCCTGCATCGGCAAAGCTTTCCTGGTGCAAAACTGTCGATTCAATCAAGGATTACAGGGTCGTGGCTTGTCATTATCTGAGCATTCGAACGGCAGATTCGTGCCGTCCCAGTTCGCTGGATTATGTGAAAGAGGTAGCCATTGTCCGCTCTGACCGCCATTTTCGGAAGCACAGAGGAAAAGACGCAGGACAGCGACAAGTTGCTGCACCTGTACTGGAACCGGGCTGAGCTCAAGAAAGAATTCTCGGGCATGCGGAAGGAGCAGTATCGCCTTCGGGATCTAATTAAACAGCAGGAGGGGGCGACCGCGCGCCTTCATCAGAAACTCGAACATCTTGAGGATCTGCTGCTGGACCCGGATTGGGCGCACAATGTCGTAACCTTCTATCAGCTACGCGGACTCGCGTTGCGCTGTGAAAGAAAGCTCGCGAGATTCTCGGAGCAGCTAAAACAACAGAGAGAGCAGAAGCAGCACAATTCTCTCCTGGTCAATTGGAATGAAGAACGAAACCGCGAAACACGCATCTTGGAACACAAGCTGCTAGAGCAACGTGACAGTGTGCATCTATTGGAGGACAGGCTGCAAGCTGAAAGGCACCGGCTGATGTCCATGAGTGGTTTTCTTCGTATTTTCCGGCAACGTTCAGTTACTGCAGTTTTGGATAATCTCGCGTCACAAATCGAATCAGCTCAACTGGCGGAGAACGAAATTGCGAGCGCGCTGGAAGGGGTCAGAGATCGTAAGCCGCCGGACAATCAGGGACTTGATATCGCAATCAAGCGATCTATCAATTTAATGATTCTGGCCTATGCCCAGCAGCTTTACCTGCATTTTGCGGACGACAAGTTAAGTGCCATGGCCAAAGAAGCAAGCGAAAAGAGCGTTGGCGCAATAAATTATGGCACCAGAGAGGAATGTGACCGATTGCTGCAACGCGTGCGAAAACGTCGAGAGGCGATGGAACAGAGTGCAGATTTTGCTGCTGTCTTGCAGAAACGCGCAAAACTTATCGGTGAAAAGGCGAAGTTTCGAAATGACGCAGATGCTGTGCCCATAGCGGGAACGGTCTCGACCGTATTCAATATCGACGCCAACGGCCTGATCAAAGAGAGTGAGGCCAATATTCTCGGCGAGAATTACTGGGGCGTTTCAAAAGTCTTGAGTCGATAGACGGGCTCAAAGTCCCGACTGCCAATTGTTGTCCGGGTGACTTTGCCTAGATGTCTTTTCGATACATCTGTCGCTGGAAACGTGCGATGTCGTCCCCTGGTACAACAACGTTTTCCGGCACCACGCTGTCGCTGATTTTCTGTGGTTGTGCAGCACGACCGGCTGATGGCAATTCTATTGCACTTGTATCCGTCTGCTGATCTGCAGCATCTTCAAAAACGTTGTTGAGGATGGCTGCGATGTGTGGTGCCAGGTGCAAGATCGGCACAACGGCTTTGGAAACGGTTTCATTGGAGTCGAGGCCAAGAAGCGGAGCCGTTTCGGCACGAATGGGCAGATGCTCCACAGGCTGCACTGCCAGGCTGTCCACCGATACCGTGAGGCTATTCAGCTGACTTCCGGAGCTGCTGCAGTTGATATCGGTGCTGCTCGCTGCAAGCCCTGATACACACCAGAATGAGGTCAGAAGCAATGTTCCTGTCAGGATCCGGCGTCCGGGTTTCTCAAGTTTTTCTGCTTCCACGTCGACCTCCACTTCGTTCAAGTCGTGTAGATTGGTGTTGTAGTGCAGTATAACACCAACATTCCGCCTTGCAAGCTGGAAGCCGATCAAGGCACCGGAATGATTTGAGCTGTATGTTCTGGTGCCGCCTTGACTTCCCGCATCACAGCCAAGTCTGTAACGATTGCCGCTGCCTGGTCAAGATGAACATCCGGGCCATCGAGTTCTTCCAAAGCCTCGACAGACTCGATTGGGTCGAGATTCAGAGCCGCTCGCCGCACATTTTCGCGTTGCAGCCGCTTTTCCATGGCTTGCTTCCGCTCGACGCGCCGCGCATCAATGTTCAATGACACAGTTTTCTGAGCGCGCACTTCCTCAATGTCTCGAATTCCGTCCACCAGGTACTGAAAATCCGGATCGTCCTTGATTCTGGAATTATAGTTGGCCGTCAGTGAGGATATTGTCGTATCGAGCGGCTCTCCAGGCCGGAAATTGGTTGTGCGAATCGTATCCCAGGGGAGAGCGCTATCGCGGACACTTTCGCCGATCTCTGCGGCGTCAATATGTGAGGGTAAGCTGATATCCGGGTCGACACCACGATGCTGTGTGCTCTCGCCGGTGACTCGATAGTACTTGCCTATTGTCAATGTCAGTTGCCCCAGGCCCTCATCTTCCGGTCGCCGCACGTACTGATCGAGTGAATACAAATTCTGCACGGTGCCTTTGCCGAACGTCTGCTGGCCGATAATAACGCCGCGCGCGTAGTCCTGGATGGCGGCTGCGAAAATCTCCGACGCCGAAGCACTGTATCGATTTACGAGAACGGCCAGGGGTCCGTTGTAAGCAACGCGTGCAACCGGGTCCGGATCGTCCAGCCGGCTGATTCGCCCATTGGAATTTCGAAGTTGCACAACCGGGCCGTTATCGATGAACAATCCGGACAGGGCAGTCGCTTCTGTCAGGTGGCCACCGCCATTGTCGCGCAGGTCGATAATCAGGCCGTCTATGCCTTTGTCTTCCAGCTCGCCGATCAGGCGCTTTACGTCTTTGGTAGTACTTGTGTAATCCTTGTCGCCATTGCTGAGTGCGCGATAGTCCCTGTAAAAACTCGGGACCTGAATGACGCCAATTGACCATTCACGTCCTTCGCGCGGAATACTAATAATTTCGCTTTTGGCCGCCTGTTCTTCCAGCTTCACCTGATTTCGAGTGAGCGTCAGCACCTTCAAATCGGCACCCGGCAGCGCGCCTGCAGGCATGACCTGTAATCGCACGATCGTGTCAGCAGGTCCGCGAATGAGCTGTACGACATCGTCGAGGCGCCATCCGATGACGTCAACCAATTCACCATCGGCCCCTTGTGCGACCGCGGTTATGCGGTCCTTGGGCTGCAATTTGCCGTCGATGGCAGCCGGCCCACCAGGAATGATATTGATGACCTGAACGTAGTCATCGTCGATCTGCAATGACGCACCGATTCCGAAATACGAAAGACTCATCTGGATCCGGTACTCTTCGGAATTTCTGGGAGACAGGTAGCTTGAGTGCGGGTCCAGCGTATGTGCAAAAGCATTCATGAACGTTTCGAAAACGTCGTCACTGTTTAGCTGATCCATTCGCTTGAGGAACCGCTGATAGCGCTTTCTGAGAACCTCTTGGGACTCTTCCCAGTTCTTTTCGGCGAGAGCCAGGCTCAAGGCATCGTTTTTTACTCGCAGGCGCCAGATTTCGTCCAGTTCTGCGCTGCTTTTCGCCCAGGGAAGTTTTTCGCGGTCGAACTCGTATAATTCATCCAGCGTGAAATCCGGTTCGTTCTCGATTTGAGTCAGCGCGAAGCTGAGGCGTTCCCGAACGCGAGTCCGGTACACTTCGAACATCTGGAAAACCGGATCGAGGGGTTCGGACCGCACCATTTCGTCGAGTTCGAAGCGAAACTGCTCGAAGGCTTCGATATCGCTGGCCAGGAAATACATTCGATTGTTGTCGAGAGCTTCGATATAGCGGTCCAGTACCTTGGACGACAGGTCATCGTCGACAGCGGCGTGCTGGTAGTGAGATTTCTGGATGAACTCGGTGACCAGCTGGCCGATCTTTTCGTGGCGGGCCTCTGGCCGCAGCTCCGCGTCTGCAAGCAGTGATGGATTGGCGCCCAGCGCCGACAGGGATAATACGAGCAACAGCCCGGTCATAGTCCGGATCTCGCGTGGGGCCAAAAGTAGTTTCAACGTAATCTCCATATATCCTAAGGCTTTAGGGAAGTTCCCCGTTCGGCTAGGCTAGATGCCAAGCGCCCGCCGATCAAGGGTGCATTTGGCAAATTTCTTGGCTTACTGGCGATCCGTCGCCCCCGGCATGGCAACTTACTTATGGGACCATTGACCGTCATCACCGGGATTCTGCTCGGATCCTGTCTTTCGATTTCATTCAGTCTGGCTGCCGTCCTGCTCATGGTATTGGTAGTTGGTACCGATGATCCCAGGCTGGGCCACGAATTGCCGGGCTTGCTCAGCAGCCTGCTGGTCTTCTTGGGTATGACCGTTATGTCGGCCCTGAGTTTCTATCTGCTGATCAAAGGGCATCCGGCTCGCTGGCTTGCCCAGGCGATCATGTGGGCAGGTTTCGCGGTCACGGGACTGTACTTCTGGCCCTGAACAGGGGCAGGCCTGACAGCGGGTCGGGCTTATGTCAACCAGGTGGCGGTCCTCCGGGTGGCCGGATCAAAGCAGTCGGAAGGGCGAATCCGGGCCGCCGCTGCCGCGCTTGCGGCGACGACGCATTCTGGACTGCAAGGCCTGACGCCGGCTTTCCAGCCAATTGTCGCGTGTCAAATCGCTGGTCTTGCTTTTTACGCCACGGTTCGGTTTGTTGGCGGCCCGGAACTCGCGGAAATCCTTGTAAGCGTCAATCTCGTGCTGCAGTTCGCGAACGACCAGCTCGATCATGATCGCGTCATCCAGAAAGCCGAGTCCGGGGATATGGTCGGGAATCAAGTCTTCCGGCTCGCAAAAGTAGGCAAGCGCATTCATTACGCGACTGGCGTCTTTATCGGGGAGGCGCCATTCATGGTCGACGAGCATTTCGATCATCAATTCGAGGGATTCAAAGCGCTCCTGGATAAAATGCGGAACCTTGTTTTTGCCCGATGCGGCCTGGGCAAGCAAGTCACGGGCGCCGCCGACTATATCTTCGGGAGATAATCTCGCAGCAGACTTGCGAGCTTCTTGCATGATCAGCCGAAAATGCCTCAGATCATCTTCATGGAGTTCGAACGAAACGCGCATTTTGCAGTTGTAGCCTGGAATGGCAAAAAAGGCAGACTAAAGCGGGCCGCAGCGAAGTTCAATGCAGATGGGGGCATGGCATTATTGCGGTGGCGATGCCGGGATCCTACTTGCGCGTTCTGGAACTCCAGGATTGCGATCGGTCAAAACGACCGGTGTTGTACGGATCAATTCCGAACTCCTCTTCGGATTCCAGCAACGAATCGTCAAGGATCTTCAAGGTATCGTGAGTGCCAGTATCCTCTCGGACCAGACGGTTGCGAATCAGAACGTTCTTGCCAGGGCCACCGTCCTCGATCTCGCCCGTTACAGCCGCATCGAACTGCACCGGCGCCGGGGGATGAGGTCGCGATGGAGCCATGGACGGCATGACCCGCCGGCCGGTCTGATGCAGCGACTTGTCGGAGGCCGGTTTTCTGCCAAACAGCTTGTAGCCGAGCCATTGCAGAAAGCGGTTCATCGTATATTCCTGTCTGTAATTGTCGCTGCTATCAACGGTTGGCCCACTATAGTCCGGTTTGCACAGGAGCATGCATCGCCCTTAACATAATTTCTACAGTTTAGCCCTTAAGGCACTGTTGAATATAGTATTTATGTGAACCAAGTCACATATTTGCAAGCCGGGACAGCAGGCCCGGCTAGCGGTGCTCGGAGCTGCGGCGGCGCATATTCAGAAAAGCCCAGACGGTCAAGCGCAGTAGTTGCCAGCACAGGTACGGGGATAGAACGAGGTACCAGGCAACCG
>Ga0224505_10000934_pt1 | contig 19560 bp, 20 predicted proteins | sample SF_Jan12_sed_USG_FD_169102 | JGI IMG/M metagenome (GOLD analysis project Ga0224505, IMG submission 169102) | Sediment microbial communities from San Francisco Bay, California, United States - SF_Jan12_sed_USGS_4_1 | ecosystem: Environmental > Aquatic > Marine > Sediment | place: USA: California... | reverse complement strand
AGGCTGGACCATTTTTTCTGATATTCGGCTTCCGCAGTGGCCATTTTTGCATCCCGGTCCGCCTGGAGTTCGACTTGTTTCAATTCGAACTCCGTATCCAAATCTTTCAGTCGAGCCTGATAGTTGATTTTCAGATTCCGGGTCATCTCCCTGAATGATTTGGTGGCATCGGCAAGATCTCGATTTCGCTCATTTCGACTTTCCTGGCGTTCTTTCTGGGCGGAGTTTCGTTGTTTTTGGAGTTCTTTGTCCTCCTTGGCTTCAGCCAAGTCCAGGGGGACAATGAATGCGAATGACAAGAAGAGCAGAATGCAAAGTTTTTTCATGACAATATACTCCCTCGTTGCCCCGGCGTCATAGCCATGGCTCTGGTGGTGCGTGAGAGGATGCCCAAGTAAAGAATCGAGTTCTCATGCCTGAGAGAAATGTCAGCGTAAGAAAACTAATTAACGGCTTGGCCCAGGCATGTCAAGGTTACTGATGAAAAATTGCCACTCGGAATAAAACAGACAGACTGGGCGTTGTTTGGGCAACCCTCGTGTGCCACATTTCAGGGAGAGTCAGATCGCTCCGGCTTTCGTCAAACTGTCTCAGAGCGGGAAAGTCCTTCACCAGGGGGGAAGATGCCAAGATGCGGTTTCCAGAACATCATATTTGCCGGATCATGTCTGAGGTGAAAAATACAGTGTCTGGCGTTTCCGTGTCTTCGAGACTGAGCAGGATGTTGTTGCACCTTGTCATACTCTTTCCTTGTGGCTCGGGATGGTGAGCCTTTGGCCTGCCAAACTTAGAGCATCTCCGAGTATAATAAGCATTGATGAAAGACGATCAGAAATTTTTATGGAAAATTGATGAGCCGAGGTTTGGCGCTCGTCAACCGGGCTGGTCCAGGAAGCTCAGGGACGGGTGGGCGTTAACGAAGGAGGTGTGGACCGCCTCCTGTGAGGATGATGTGTTTGGTCGGGCGGCGCAGCTTGGATTTTATTTTTTGTTGGCGGTATTTCCAGCCCTCTTAGGGGTGACGTCACTGATTGGCATGTTGCCCAGTCAGGTGGTGTTGCCCACGGTTATGCCCTACGCTCAGCAAGTTCTTCCTGATGAGTCCTTGATTCTAGTTGACCGCTATGTCGCACAGGTGATCCAGGGCAGTGGGGGTGGCGTGTTTTCTTTGAGCGTCTTGGGTTCTCTCTGGGCAGCTTCCTGGGGCATGATGGCGATTATCAATACTCTAAATGTTGTCTATGGAGTGAAGGAAACACGCCCGTTTTGGAAAGCCGGCGCCACTGCGGTGTTTCTCACGATCGGTGCTGCGGTCTTTGTCATTGCCTCGTTGATTTTGATTCTGGCCGGTGAACAGATGAGCCAATGGGTTGCGGACGTGACCGGAATGGTCTGGTGGGTCACGCTTGGCTGGCCCATCTTGCAATGGCCGGTCATCGTTCTTTTTATGCTGGTGGCTATTAACCTGATTTATTATTGGGCGCCTAACATTAATCATGAATGGCAATGGGTGAACCCGGGATCGGCGTTGGCCGTATTTCTTTGGATTATTCTTTCCCTTGGCCTGAAATTCTATGTGGAGAATTTCATCAACTATAACGTTGTCTATGGACCCATCACCGGGGTGATTATTCTGATGATGTGGCTGTATGTCAGCGGGTTGACTCTCTTGATCGGTGGAGAACTCAATTTCATCCTCAATGTGAATGTGGGTGAAAAGTTGGATGGGCGTGCTTGAGGAAATTCCGGTTCAGTCAATTATCTATCGCCTGATAAATGGATTTTCCCCTCTAGGGGTTATTGATGCAGATCATGGGAGGATCCCTATCCATGATCCCTGAAATAGAGTGGCTTGAAGGGTCTGCCGTAGCTTTCTTCGGTTTGGGTCATTCCTATTGGCCCGGGAAATTCAGAGCGGATTTTATGGATGAGTCATAGACCAGGAAAGCATTCTCATTGGCCAAATCGTGAGATGAACCAAAAAGGGGAATAATATGGAACTACAGTTTTTCGGATTTTTGCCTGAAACCGGCAAGAGGATCCTACGCATTGGGCAAAGGGCTCTCTTGATCATTTTTTTTATGAACCTGGGAATGACCGTGGCGCAAGCCGTTGCGGCTGACCTGACGGGACCAACAGAGAAGAACCATGAATCGCAAGCGATACGGTTTTCACTTGACGAAGCCATGGCCATGTTTCTCAAGCAAAATTTCCAGGTCATTCTTGCAAAATATGGCATTGATTTGGCGAGGGCCAGAGAAATTACCGCTGGTCTTTTCCCCAATCCAGAGGTTTCTGTCGGGCTGTTCAGTTCAATGACTCAAGGATGTAATACGGCTCGATGCGGGGGCATTATGCCTCAAGTGAGTCAATTATTCCTGATTGCGGGCAAGCGTGGATATCAAATCGAGAGTGCGGCTCTGGGGACCGCTGGGGCTGAAGCGGAGTTTGAGGATGCGGTTCGGCAGCTGAGTGCTACCTTGAAGGAAACGTACATTCGAGTAAAGGCCTTAGAGGAACACCTGGAGGTAGATCAAAAAATTAAAAATCGTCTTTTTAAACTTATTCAAGAAACCTCGTCAGATGTGCAAGGACGAATCAAGGAGCGTAAACGCATACGGCTGGAATTGATGGTGGTTAAAGCCGAACGAGAGGTCATCAAAGATTTACGAGAGCTTGGCGAAACCAGCTTGGATCTTCGAATTTTACTAGGGATTCCTCCTGAGACAAATATTACATTAACCACGCCACTTGCCTATCACCGGGTGGAGCCTGATATTGGCGCTTTGCGAGCTTCTGTGTTGAATTCCAGACCAGATTTGCGGGCAAAGAGATTATGGCAAGCCAGACGAAAGACAGATCTGAAGCTCGCTAAATCGTTCCGTTTTCCAGATGCCACGGTCGGTTTAGGGTTGATGCTCCAGGGGCCTCAAGGGCCTGATAATCAACAACAATGGAACCTTGGTTTAAGCGTACCCCTTCCGATTTTCAATCGAAATCAAGGTGGGATTCAACAAGCGGAAACCGCCATACAAGTGGCAGATGCCGATTATCGACAAGCGGAAAATCGTGTGCTTAATGAATTAGACCGGGCATACCACCGGTTTCTTGAAAGTCGGCAATTAGTGGAGGTCTATCATAAGGGAGTCCTGGATCGGGCGCTGACCTTGCTGGAAATGGCCCAACAGGATCGTCAACAAGGGCAACTTGGCATTTTGGAATTGGTAGATGCTGCACGGGCCGCTCAAGAGACCAAAGAAGATTATATCGATGCCTTGTTTTCTTACCAACGTGCGGTTTTTCGTTTGGAAAATGCTGCAGGCCGGTCCATTCAATAATCACCGCTCTTTCTTGACAAAGCCGCTTCGTCCCTCCTACATTCTCCCAAAACATACGCGGAACGAATGATGGGAAGCGGGTGCAAGACCCGCGCGGTCCCGCCGCTGTAACTGAGGACGAACCCCGCGAGAGCCACTGTCCGGATCTGGTTGTAACATTCGGATGGGAAGGTGCGGATAGTAGGTTATCACTCAGGAGCCAGAATACCTCATTCGATCCAAGACCAATGTTCCCTCGTGGGCTGGGGAAGTGGTGAGGATGAAGAATCGGGTGCAATCCTCAGGGTTATTCAGGCCTTGGGGATTTTTTATTTTGGGCAACGGTGTATCCCATTTGTTTTGCGTCATCGTGGCCTGGTGGACGATGTTCCTCTGCGGGGTGCTGGTCGTTCCGGCTTTGGCTTTTGATGGAGATACGATGAAACGTCGCCAACAGGGTATTTTGACCGGCATGCCCTTCATGTCCAATGTCGCTCCACGCACCTTCGTGGATGATCTTGGCCGGAAACTCTACCTGGCCAAGCCCCCTCAACGTATTGTCTCGCTTGCTCCCAGCATTACCGAAATTCTTTTTGCGATCGGGTTGAATGAGGAAATTGTCGGGGTTACCGAATTCTGTGATTTTCCCCCTGAGGCTCTGATCAAGCCGAAGGTGGGGTATGCCACTCCCAATCTTGAGATGATTGTGGGGCTTCAACCGCAACTCGTGTTGGCTCCCAGGTCGTTCCTGCGTGTCGACCTGCTGAACAAACTGGAACAACTGAAGATTCCGACCTTTATCCTTGATCCTCATACGGTAGAGGATATTTTTGCCCACATCCAGTTATTGGGGCGCATGGTGGGTCGTCCACAAGAAGCCAATGCCCAAGCGGCTCTCATGCGGAAACAATTGGCCGGTTTGTCGAGCCGGCTGGCAGATCTGTCTCGTCCCACGTTGTTGTATATCTTGAATTCAGAACCATTGATCACGGTGGGTCCCGGCAGTTTTATTCATCGCCTTATTGAGCTGGCGGGCGGCAGAAATGCGGCTGATCAAGCGACCGCTCCCTATCCGCATCTGACGATGGAAGAAGTTTTACGACAAAATCCGGACATCCTGCTGTTTCCGGTGGGACGCCATGAAGGGATTCCCCAGGCGGAACAGGATTCATGGAGGAGGTGGACCACGCTGTCCGCGGTTCAACACGGCAAATTGTTTCAAGTTGATAGCGATCTTCTCAATCGTCCAGGTCCCCGGATTCTTGAAGGGCTGAAGCAATTAGTGAAGATTCTGCATCCGGAGGTGATTCAGGATGACATCCCGAATTGAGACGTATGAAGAGGATCATCGTGGCTGGAGAGAACCGCATATTTTTCTGTTTTCTGAGCCGGTTGCGCAGGCGTGTTCATTGAATCCAAGAGGGGAATTCTGTTTGTGAAACCCATGGCAGACGTTCCGCCCCTGTCCATGTCCCCATCCTCAAAGGAATCGGGGGAATGGGGCAAGTCACCTCCGCCTTTGCCATTGCCCATCCCTTCGTTTGTGACGCTCACAATCCGTCGTTGGTTCCTGTGGGTGGGGGTATCGTTCTTCTTGGCGGTGGTGACCCTTCTTCTCTGTCTTGGGTTTGGAACCGAGTCTATTTCCTTCCCACGAATCTGGTCCATTCTGGTTGGGGCGATGATGGGACCTGATTCCGTTCAGGTTGGGATGGATCCGACGGCAGTCATCCTGCTACAGGTTAGACTGCCACGGGTGTTATTGGCATTTTTCGTTGGCGGGAGTCTGGCGATGGTTGGAGTCGCGCTTCAGGCTTTGTTGCGCAATCCCCTGGCTGACCCCTTTGTCATCGGCATTTCCAGCGGGGCGGCGTTGGGAGCCGCTCTTGCGTTGTTGTTCGGCGTGGGAATTTCCGTATGGAGTATGTCGGCTCTTCCCGTGTGTGCCTTTGCGGGTGCCTTACTGTCCTTGCTGATCATGTATCGGATTTCATTGGCTGGGCATGGATTTTCGATCTACACCCTGTTATTAGCCGGTGTCGTGCTGAATGCGATTTTTTCCGCATTCATCATGTTTCTGACCAGTATAGCCGATCCCAATCGGGCGTTCGGGATGTATGCCTGGCTGATGGGATCCTTAACCGGACCGGATTTTGCCACACTTGGGGTCCTGGCTTTGTATCTTGGAATGGGGTTGATGGTCTTGGCGACACAAGCGCAGTCCTTGAATCTTTTGACCCTTGGTGAAGAAACGGCCAGGTCGTTAGGGGTCGAAGTTGAGCGAGTCAAACAATTGGTGTTTGTTGCCGCAGCCCTTTTAACGGGAGCCGTCGTGAGTTTTAGCGGGATTATAGGATTTGTCGGCCTGATCGTGCCGCATGCCGTCCGTCTGATCGTGAGTGCCGATCATCGGCTTTTACTACCGGTTGCAGGATTTGTGGGAGGGATGTTTCTGATGTTAGCCGATACCGTGGCACGGACCGCCCTGAGTCCCGGTGAATTTCCTGTCGGGGTGGTGACGGCGCTGGTGGGCGGTCCGGTATTTTTATACCTGCTCACACATCGGAACAGACGTGTGGGGATGTGATGAGGGACGCGGGAAATGTCTTTTCCGGACCAGCCTATTCCCTTCGAGAGGTGAAATTTCGCTATGCCACACCTTCTCGGGACACATCCGAATCGGTGCTGAAGGACATCACGTGTTCGATTGATTCCGGGGAGATCCTTGGAATCCTTGGTCCCAACGGATCAGGGAAAAGCACCTTACTCAAGCTCCTTGCCCGCGTCTTGCGTCCTCAGTGCGGTACGATTGAGTTATTGGGGGATCCCTTATCATTCATGTCACAAGCTGATATAGCCAGGCGTGTGGCGTTGGTTCCGCAAGAGACACTGCAGATTTTCCCGTTTACCATTGCCGAAATGGTCCTGATGGGACGATTTCCGCATCATCGTGGTTTGGGGGGGTGGCATTGGGAGGACTCCGACGACTTACGGATTGCTCAGATGGCCATGGAAGATCTGGATATCGTTCATCTGGGAGCCAGGCTTGTTACGGATGTGTCGGGAGGGGAACGTCAGCGGGCAGTGATCGCCCGTGCCCTCACGCAACAGCCACAGGTGTTGCTGCTGGATGAGCCCACCGCTTTTTTAGATTTGCACCATCAGTTGGATATTGCGCGAATCCTTCGGCGGTTAAATCGGGAGCGTGGCCTGACGGTGATTCTGGTGTCTCATGATTTGAACCTGGCCAGTCAATACTGTGATCAGCTCATGTTGTTACAACATGGACGCATTGTGGAGGTGGGATCTCCTCGAGACATCCTGCGTCCTGACTTGTTGAAATCGGTCTATGGGTGCCAGGTGCTGGTGGATTCTCATCCGCAATCGGGTCTGCCTCGAGTATCGTTGCCTGTGTAAGCGAGAGGAGCCAAAAGGCCTGGCACGTTGAAGTGTTAATTGTTTGTGTGTACCTAACCATTTAACAAAGGAGCAGGGTTCTTTAGCGGAATATCGACGGTTGTGACGGGGAAGCCTGGTGAAAATCCAGCACGGTGCCGCCACTGTCAGCGGGGAGCGATTCTGCAAGAGTCCATTGTGGACATAATGTCCATGAGAAGGCGCAGAGGAGCAACGATCCGCAAGTCAGGAAACCCAACAACCGGTCTCTTCCATAAAACCCCTTCGAGCGAAAGGGCGGTGGATCATGTCCATTTTTGTGTGTCGGTTTCTGGTTGGCCGGTATTGTGTTCGCTGGGTTTTGTGTGTTCTGGCCTTTTGTGGTTTCGGATCTTCTTTTGCGCATGCCCTGGACGGTGAGCAACCTGAAGCGGTCCATCAACTGGATCCGATGGTCGTCACCGCGACGAAAACCCCCGTTCCCCTTAGTCAACTCACCAGTGCCGTCGAAGTTTTTTCTGAGAAAGATTTTCTTCGCCAAAATGTCCGCTTATTGACGGATGCTCTTCAATTTGGACAGGGTCTTGCGGTCTTTACCTCGGGCGGTCCGGGTAGCAATGCGACTGCTCGCATTCGAGGAGGTTCATCTTCGCAAACCCTGGTGTTTATCGATGGGGCGTTGGTGAACAGTGCGACCTTGGGGGAGTTTAATATCGGCATGTTAACCACGGACAATATTCAGTCCGTGACTATTCTTCGCGGGGCGCAAAGTATGTTATGGGGAGCGGATGCGATGGGTGGAGTGATCGATATAAAAACCAAGCGGGGAGAGGGGACGCCGACTGCCAGAGCCTTTTCGGAATATGGATCGTTTAATACCATTCGAGAAGGCGGGAGCGTCGGAGGAAAAATGGGTCCGGTAGATTTCACTGCTTCTCTCTCACGATGGGATTCAGCCAGATTCTCGAGTTTGAATTATCGTCGGGGGGCTGTCGAGCGAGATGCCTATCGCAATTGGACCGCCTCGACGTTATTGGGCGTCGCTCTACCTCAAAATGGACGATTTGAGTTTTCCTTTCGTTGGAACAATACGGACGTTGAACAGGATAATCCCTCAGATCCTCTTTTTGGCGGGCCATATGATGTCTTTACATCCAAAGCTTCGACAACCAATCTGGTTTTTAGCGGGCTGTATTCCCAGCCACTTACCGACTGGTGGGATCAACGGTTCACGATTTCCCGGGCTCAAGAATCGGCAATTACCCGGGCCGGAGATTTACAACGGAGTGTGACGACCGGTCTGGAATCCGTCCCTGGCAGTTTTTTGAACTCCGAAATCCGAACCAAAAGTAATCGCATCGAGTGGCAGCATAATTTCCGGATTGGCGATCCCTGGTTGCTGACCCTTGGCTACCAATTTCGCGAGCAATTGGGAACCAACGAAGGGCAATTCTCCAACAAATTGCTGTCCAGCCATTCCGGCTTTGCCCAGGTGCAGCTAAATTTGTGGGATCGATTATTTGCTACGGCCGGATTTCGACAGGAGGCGTCTAATACCTTTGGGGATGCTACGACCTATCGTGTGACCGGCGGGTATCTGTTGAAGGAGACCGGAACCAAGCTGCGTGCCAGTTATGCCACCGGGTTTCGTGCGCCGACTATTAATGAATTGTTTTTCCCGGATTTCGGTAATCCGAACCTCCAACCGGAGAAAAGTCAAAGTCTGGATGTCGGGGTGGACCAATCGTTATTCCAGAAACGTCTCACCATGAGCGTCGGGTATTTTTGGAATCGCTTTCGTCAGTTGATCACTCCGGTTTTTGATCCGGTGGGATGCGCGGGGTTTACCACATTTGGTTTTTGTGCGCAGAACATTGGGAGCGCCAAAACGCAAGGATGGGAGACCAGCCTGAAGTGGGTGTTGGTTCAGGATATGCCTTTTATCAAAGAACTCGACTTTCAGGGGCAATACACGTATACCCTCACCAGAGATTTGATGACCGGAGACAGGCTGCCTCGATGGCCTGTCCATCAGGGGAGTGCGACGCTTTCGTATCAACCGATTTCTCCCTTGGTCATCACCCTGTCCTTGCGGTATGTCGGGTCTCGCTTTAATACCACCGGCAATCGTGAGCCGCTTCCCGACTTTCATATTCTGAACATGGCTGCGTCCTACAATTTTACTCCGGCAATTCAGGGATACGTTCGAGCCGAAAATTTGCTGAACCGGCATTATGAAGAAGTGTTGTATTTCGGTACTCCGGTTCGGTCCGTGTTTGGCGGCATTCGAGTCAGTTTTGATATTCCAGTCGGGAAGTCCACTCCATGACGTATCCTAAGATGCTCATTGCCAGGCCGCATGGAGGGGATGAAACACTACGGAGACCTTAGGGTTCCCGCCAGCGTTTCATACATAGGAACGCACGGTTTAACCATAATGATGAATATCTTGATGCCGGATAGTCTTGGCGAGCGAAACAAAAAAGGAGAAGGGACTGATGCGAATTTCAAAAGTGTATACCCGATCGGGTGATGGTGGAAAAACCCGCTTAGCCGGAGGCCAGGAAGTCTGGAAGGATGCGTTACGAGTTGAAGCCTATGGAACCGTGGATGAGTTGAATTCGGTGATCGGGTTGGTTCGAGTGAATAATGATACGAGGGGAGGCGACAATCAGGCTTCTGCTCGTTCGGAGGAAGTGCTTCGATGGGTCCAAAATAAATTATTTGATCTTGGAGGAATTCTGGCAACGGCTCCAGGTGAGTCTTTCCCTAATATGCCGACCGTGACGGCCGAGGATGTCACCTGGTTGGAGCAAATGATCGATGAATGCCAAAAAGACTTGGTACCTTTAAAGGAGTTTATTTTGCCGGGTGGCGGGCAAGTCTCCGCCTTTCTTCATCTGGCTCGTACCATCTGTCGACGGGCTGAGAGACTCTTGGTCAAGCTTTCGCGGGAAGAACCGGTGGAGAAGGGGCTCATACAATTTCTGAATCGGCTCAGTGATGCCTTGTTTGTCCTTGCCCGCTGGGTGGCAAAAACCCAAGGAGAACCTGAGTTTTTGTGGGAGCGACAGAAGGCGAAATCTCCCAATGTCTGACGTAGCCTTCTGCCGGAACGGCTGGAATGGTCGTTGGGTGTTTTCGAAATATATGTCGGGTTCTCATTATTCTGAGGTTACGTCATGCCTTCCTCTCAACGTATTCGTGGGCATACGGCCGGAGTCGACATTCCTCCAAAAAAGGAAAAAGGTGTTTCGCAGCGCTACTAGGTGGAAACGAACGGCCGAAGCATCGTGGTGTTGGTTTGGGAAGGGGACGAGAGTCGCCCAGGGAGAATTTGTGTTATAACATCCATGCAAGTCCATTGTGGGCTTGACGGAATTATGACGGTCGAGGAATTATTCTCGGTTGGCTGGATAGGATTTTCCGGAGTTGAAAAGCGGATGAATTTCATGCCGACGCAATTGAAAAAAATTATCGGATTGATCCTGGTTGTGTGTGTTGGAATAGGGTTTTATGCGCTGTATCGGTATGTTCAGCCAACAGAATATCGTCTTCCGGATGACCCTCAAGCTCTGGAGGCGTTGGAATTGGTGAAGAAACACCGGTCTCGGCAAGGGTACACCCTTGCCGGTTCGGTTCAGCTTTTAGTGGATGGATTGGAAGCGAAGGGGATTCCTTTTCGGGAAGGAGCCTGGCAGGTGGCCTCTCAGGGTGAGGATAAATATGTGGTGCGTAAGATTGTTCGAGAGAAGGGCTCTGTGGAATGGATCGAGAGGGAGTATGCCTGGAGAGTGGATATGAAGGAAAAATCGATTCGAGTAATATCGTTAGCGGCCCAACAATTGATGCCTTTTGAGAATTTGCCTCCTCTTCCCCATGGCGACCAAATTTCATCCCTTCCTGGCAGGATGCTGGAAAAGCCTTCCCTGAGTCTTGCCGAATGGTCCACCAGCGGTGTCCTCCTTACTCAAAACCCTCAACGTACTCACCTGTACGTCTAGAGGGTCCTCGCCTCGTGAGGCCTTGCTGTGCGGTCTTTTTTTTTGAGCCTTCTGTTATTGCCTCTTCTCAGATGATGGTGGGGCGACCTGGATGACGCCGTCGACCACCTGAACCTCATAACACGACACGTTCCAGGTTGGAGTAGGATTTTTTTGGCATACCCCAGTTTTGATATTAAACTTCCATCCGTGCCAGGGGCATTCGACCAGGTCTCCATCCACGGAGCCCTCTCCCAATGGTCCTCCGGCATGGGGGCAAGTGTTATCCATGGCATAAATGGTGCCTCCAAGATTAAATAACGCAATGCCGTGCTCCTGGAGTTCAATACTCTGGCAGGTGCCTGGAGGGAGATCTTCAATTTTGGCAACCGGATAGAAGGTTGATTTCATGTCCATCTCTAAATCGCCAAAACCCTTAATATATCAACTTCTTCTTCGGGCAACAACAGGCTTATGCGGTCTCTTGATTCTCTGGTTTCGTCGGTGATATAGGAACAGAGTTTTATCTAACCTGCCGAATTTGCTTGAGTAATATTGAATGGAAATGACCCTCCTACTCAATGCCACCTATGAGCCGTTGCGAGTCGTGCATTGGCAAAAAGCCATCAATTTGTTGTGGCAGGGAAAAGTCGAAGTCCTTGAGTTTTATGACCGTGACATTCGAGGGGTTTCCATTTCCTTTAAGCTACCTTCCGTCATGCGTCTTTTAAACATGGTCAAACTCCGGTCAAATCACCATGCCGTGAAGTTTTCCCGCATCAATATTTTTACGCGGGATCGCTATACCTGCCAATATTGCTATAAACGGTTTCGCACCGAGGAATTGACTTTTGACCATGTCGTACCAATTGCAAAAAACGGCAGGAAAACCTGGGAAAATATTGTGACGGCATGCTGGCGCTGTAATAACCGGAAAAGCGGTCGCACGCCTTATGAGGCTGGGATGAAATTACTCAAGGAGCCCGTCAAGCCAAAATGGACCCCACGCCTCACTTTAATGATCGGCATCCGTCATGCCCCTGAAAGCTGGCGGGATTATTTGTACTGGAACATGGAATTGGATGAGGATCCATAGGCTTTCTTGTTCCCATGTCGCTCGTTTTTTTGTTGCGGGCTAAGGCTTGCGCCTTTTCTGTTTACCGTGTTGTTTTAAGGGGTTACGGTTCGAGTATATAGGTAAAAAGCGGTTTCCCCCTATCAGAGTAAGACTATCGCTCGAGGAGATGAGGCATTGCCTTTACGCCTTTCCCGCCCAGTACGACAGATAGTCAGTAATGCTTCTTCCCTCAATTTGTGCAGTCCCCATTCGCCCACCTGTCTTGGAAGGGGTAGAGACTAATCGAGTTGCGTTAGGACACCTCGATGAGAGGAATCGGCGCTCGTTCGGCTTGTTTCCGCAGTCCACAATTAATGCACCAAAAGACCAGAAGAGACATTCCTGATTCCATGTCAACTTCCCGATCAAGCAACATCGTTCCCTGGCATTTTTCACAGCGATGCATACATGAATCTCCTGTGGTTCTTCCGGTCAGGCTTGAAGAGTCGTCAGAATCAAGATGGTTGCGGCATAAGGACGTTTGGCCCATGATAATAGAGAGACATCAAAAAAATAAGGCCTCGAGAAATGATTCTTCAAATGCGCTGACTCGAAACGTGAATAAAAACACTGCATGGTGCTGAATGAAAGAGTCCCAAAAAAGAGGGGCAATCTACCATAGCCAAAAAGGTAAAAGCTATGGAACACAAGAGGTGAGAATGAGAATATTTGAGGCACGATTTATGCTTTTATTTTCAGAGGGATGGGGTGGGGATTTGAACACGATCAGCCGAATGACGGGGAGGGGAGCATTATCTGGGTGCTTTGCGTTGTCAGAGAAGGTGCCTTGATGACTGTCAGTACTATAAAGCAGTCTTGGAGGTGGTGTGTTGGAAATGTTGCCTGAGGTTGAGCCATCTGTCCCCGCAGAGCCTGAGTGGGTTTCCTGGTCGGATGAACAGCTTCTGGACCTCCGGTTGTGCGATTTGAAGATTCAGATTCAAGGCACAGAACTGGGCAAATGCGTTCGCCAATTGTACCGGGAATTGAAAAGCCAGGGGTTGGTGTTTCGTCCCCATGTCTGGTTGTCTGACGATTGGTATTCGCCTGATGGTGTGCCGGGTCTTGCTGTGCCTTTCTATATGGGGCATCCGCGGTTAGCCAAACTGGAGCTGAATCAAATGTTGGAAGTTGAGGGCGGGACGCCGGAATGGTGCATGCGGATTCTTCGACACGAAACGGGCCATGCGATTGAGAATGCCTACCGCTTACGGCGTCGACGTAGCCGTCAAGCGGTGTTTGGGCATACCTCGGTTCCGTATCCTGACTGTTATTTACCAAAACCCTATAGCAAAAGTTTTGTGCTGCATCTCGACATGTGGTATGCCCAGAGTCATCCCGACGAAGATTTTGCAGAAACCTTTGCCGTCTGGTTGACCCCTCAGTCGCATTGGCGTGAGCGATATGCCGGATGGCCGGCGCTCAAAAAATTGGAATATATGGATGAACTCATGAAGGAATTGGTGGGAGTCACACCGATGGTGACCACCAAAGCGCAAGTGGACCCGATTCGAAGGCTTCAAAAAACGCTCCGTGAGCATTACCAAGACAAAAGGGAACGATATGGGCTTGATTACCCCAACTTTTATGATCGGGACTTGCGGAAATTATTTTCGGGTGATCCGGATAAATCGGCCAATCCGTCCGCTGAGAACTTTATCAGGAAGTTTCGAAAAGAAGTTCGCCGGAAAGTCGCTGCATGGACGGGAGAATATCAGTACACTATTGATCAAGTGCTGCAAGATATGATGTCGCATTGCCGCGAACGGAATTTGCGGTTAGCCGTTCCGGAAGAACAAGCGAAAGTGGACTTTACCATTTTGTTGACGGTGCAAACGATGAATTATCTGCATGGTGGACGACATCGGGTGGTGTTATGAGGAAACTTCGCGTCATGGCGCTGATGCATCAGGATTTGGTGCCTCCGGATAATGTGGAAAATGCCAATTTGGCTGAGGTTGAATGGAAAACCGAATTTGATGTGGTCTCGACTCTCCGCGATCTGGGTCATGAAGTGATGGCTGTAGGCGTCAAGGATGATTTGAGCGTCATTGATAAACTGGTAACGGATTGGAAGCCGCACATTGCCTTTAATCTGCTGGAAGAATTCAATGGGAATCCGGAGTTCGACCAAAATGTGGTGTCCTATTTAGAACTTTTAGGGGTGCCCTATACGGGCTGTAATCCCAAGGGGCTCGTGCTGACTCGCGATAAAGGCTGGTCCAAAAAAATCATGGCCTATCATGGCATACGATGTCCTGAGTTTGTGGTCTATCCCATGGGGCGGGCCGTTAAGTGGACCGAGGAATTTCCCTTTCCGGTCATTGTCAAATCCATTAGTGAAGAAGCCTCTCTGGGGATTTCTCAGGCGTCGATCGTTCATGACGAAGACAAATTAAAAGAGCGGGTTGAATTTGTGCATCAGAGTGTGGGCACGAGTGTTATTGTCGAACGATATATTGAAGGACGGGAATTGTACGTGGGTGTGTTAGGTAATCGACGGTTACAAGTACTGCCGGTTTGGGAATTGCACTTGAACAACCTTCCCCCTGACGCCCTGCCGATTGCGACGGCAAGGGTGAAATGGAGCACCAAATATCAAAAAAAATATGGGATCCAATCGGGTGAGGTGGAGGGGCTCAGTCCCAAGCTGGTGCGTCATATTCAACAAACAGCGAAGCGGGCTTTTCATATTTTGGGATTAAACGGCTATGCCCGGATGGATTTCCGGTTAGATCCCAAGGAGCACCTGTATGTGCTGGAAGCTAATCCGAATGCCCAATTGGCCTATGGGGAAGATCTCGCGGAGTCGGCTGAGCGAGCCGGCATTTCGTATGAAGCCCTGATCCAACGAATTCTGAATATCGGCTTGAGCTGGAAGCCAGAAAGCCAGCGGTAGGCAGTTAATTAAAGGCCAGGAAGCGGTCGCACCCGTCAATGATGTTTGAGAGAATAACTAGTCCACAAAAGGTCACTTCTTTGCCATACCCGTCGGTTGAGATGCCGTGTTGTTGGCATCCATAGGCGCACACAAATAACTTCAGTCCTTCTTTCGCCAGCCCGCTAAACCGGGAATCTTCTAAGTTTTTAACCCCTTCATCAATAAAGTAGAGGTAGGTATCGACCTTATTGGCTAAGGCTGTTTTGGAGAGCTGATAAACCGTCTCCGCATTGGGGTGTTCGGGGGAGGTTGAGAGCAGGAGGCCTAACTTTTTATGGGCAAGGGCCGGATTGGGGGTGATGGCGGCGGGGTTCATGTTGAAAAAGCTCCCTGATTACAAAACGTTATCCGTGGGTTATAGGTATATTCGGGTCGGGTGTCAAGCAAGTATTTAAGGGAGTTCTTGCTTGACGATGTTTTTCCTGTCTCTTTATAATTTACTGATTTTCAAGAGATTTTTTCATTCCAGATATTTCCGATTATGGCCAATCTCACGCATTTCAATGAATCAGGTCGCGCCCGGATGGTGGATGTCACCCATAAGAACCAAACCGAGCGTGTGGCAGTGGCGGAAGGCAAGGTTTTTATCCTTCCCGACACGCTTAAAAAGATCCAGGAAGGTCGCATGGCAAAGGGTGACGTGTTAGGGGTGGCGCAGGTGGCCGGGGTGATGGGGGCCAAGCGAACCCCGGACTTGATTCCCATGTGCCATCCTTTGCTGCTGACCAGTGTCGATGTGGATTTTCAAGAAGATGCCCATCCCAATCCGGCCGGACGGTGTGCCATTACCATTCAAGCCACCGTTAAAACGGCCGGGAATACCGGAGTGGAAATGGAAGCCATGACTGCCGTATCGGTTGCTGCCCTGACGATTTATGATATGTGCAAAGCGGTAGACAAGGGGATTGAATTCGGAGAAATTGCCCTGGTCTCAAAGTCCGGGGGAAAGTCCGGTACGTATACCAGGAGTCAAAAGACGGGGTAGCCAAGGGTTAATCCCATCGGTAGTCTCAGGAGCCTTCATGGTGAAGATCAAATTATTCGGGGTGTTAAAGACAATGGTTCCTGGAGGCAAAGATCTGGAGGTGGTTCTGTCTGAGGGGGGACAGGTCAGGGATCTGGTCCACTTCATTCAGAATGAGTATCCCCAGGTCGGGGAATTACTTGATAAGAAAAAGGTATTGGTATCCGTGAATCAAGAAATTGCCCATTGGGACACGGTGCTGGAGGAGGCGGACGAGATTGCGTTATTGCCTCCCTTTGCCGGTGGATCCTGTGATGCATGGGCCAATGGGAGGGTGAAATTCAATGGCGGTTGAACTTGGAGAAGGCATGTTGGTTCGGGTGCAACAGGAAAATTTTTCTATCGATGCGGAATTAGAGCGTGTGCGTTCACGGTCCCGCCGGATCGGAGGGATTGCGATGTTTTTGGGCACCGCCAGGGATCGCTCAAAGGGTCGTGATGTGAGTTCCATGAGTTTTGAGCATTACGAGGGGATGGCCCAGAAAAAACTTCAAGAAATTCGTGAACAAGCTTTGCGGGATTTTGACATCATTGAAGCCTTGGTCCTGCACCGGTATGGCCCGATTGAAATTGGAGAAAATATTGTCTTGATTATTGTCGGGGCCGAGCACCGGGCTGATGCCTTTAAGGCTTGTCAATGGTGTATCGATGAGCTCAAAAAAATCACCCCGATCTGGAAAATGGAAACAACGCCGCAAGGGGAAGTGTGGGTGGAGGAGCATCCGTAATGGATTCAGGTGAAGCCGTGACCCTGCCGCACATGGTGAAAGATTCCTGGGGTCGGCCGTTACGATCGTTACGCATTTCTGTGACAGATCGGTGCAATTTACGGTGTCAATACTGCATGCCTGAGGAAAACTATGTGTGGCTTCCCAGGGAAAATCTGTTGACCTTTGAAGAAATCGCGTTGTTAACGAATATGTTTTCCGATCAAGGGATTGATCGAGTGCGTATTACCGGCGGGGAACCGCTCTTACGCAATAATGTGGCGGAGCTCATCCGGATGCTTCGTCAAAATCCCTGCATTCAAGATATCGCGATGACAACCAATGGGGTGTTGTTGAGTGAACAGGCACAGGCTCTCTTTGACGCGGGGCTCCATCGGGTGACAGTAAGTCTGGATACGTTGAAGCCCGAGCGTTTTAAGTCGCTGACCCGACGGGATACATTGGACCAGGTTTTTGAGGGGATTGCCTCTGTTGGACGGGTGGGGTTTTCAGGATTGAAGCTGGACACGGTTACCATGAAGGGATACAACGAGGATGAACTTATTCCCTTGCTTGAATATGGCAAGCAGGTGAAAGGCGAAGTCCGCTTCATTGAATATATGGATGTGGGCGGAGCCAATGATTGGTCTGCCGATAAGGTTCTTTCCCGAAAAGAAATTTTGAAGGTAGTGAGTGAGTATTATGGTACTGTCGAGCATGTGGAGGAGGTCAGTTCGGCTCCTGCTCAGCGGTTTCGCCTGCCGGATGGCACCACATTCGGGATCATTTCTTCCACGACCATGCCCTTTTGTTCAACGTGTGACCGGAGTCGGTTGACGGCGGATGGCATGTGGTATTTGTGCTTGTATGCCAAATCCGGTCTTGACCTTCGCAAGCCCCTTCGAATGGGGCGATCTCGAGAAGACATCCGTTCAATCATTCAGTCAGTCTGGGAAACTCGAAAAGATCGGGGGGCGGAAGAACGAAAGGAACTTGAACAGGTTAGTGGCCGTGGCCGGTATATAGATATTGACCGGTTGCGTAAGGATCCTCATCTGGAAATGCATGCCAGAGGTGGCTGAAATTGCGTTTTCCCCTATCCGTCTTGTCGCATATCCTGCCTGCTGATTTTTCTGTATAGACTGTGGGTTCCCCTTCTTTCCAAAAGACATTTTCTTGCCGGTTGTTTGTCCCTATGGTAAGGTCTTGTCGTGATTGAAGGCCGTTTCGGAGTCCATGAATTCTTTTGTGTGCTCTCCCTTCTTCTTTTGGTTTTTTCTCTATTTCAGAACAAACAAGATGCTGGATAACCACTTTGGCTGGGTTCACGATTGAAGCGAAGGATAGACTGATTTATGGGATGGTTTAAGCGGAATAAAAGCGCTGATGCTGAAGGGACTTCCATTAAAATTGTGGAAGGGATGTGGGTTAAATGTGCGGTGTGCCGCGCGATTATTTTTAAACGCGAAGTTGAGCGAAATTTAAAAGTATGCCCTAAATGCCAATATCATTTTCCGCTAACGGTGGAAGAACGCTTGGAGTTGATTGCCGATCCTGGTTCATTCCAGGAATGGGACGGTGATTTGGTTCCAGGGGATCCATTGAAGTTTGTGGACAAGTTGCCGTACCGAAAGCGTATCCAAAATGCTCAGGAAAAAACAGGGAAAAAAGAAGCGATTCTGACCGGACGATGCCGAATTGGTGATATGCCTCTGGCTTTGGGAATTTTCGATTTTTCATTCATGGGTGGGAGCATGGGATCGGTGGTCGGTGAGAAAATCTGTCGCGCCATTGATCAGGCGCTGACCGCACATATGCCATTTTTGTTAGTCACGACCTCCGGGGGGGCTCGCATGCAAGAGGGGACCCTGTCTTTGATGCAAATGGCTAAGACCGCTTCAGCATTGGCAAAATTACAAGAGGCTCGAATGCCATTTTTGGTCTTGTTAACCGATCCGACCTTTGGAGGAGTGACTGCCAGTGTAGCGATGTTGGGGGATATTATTCTGGCAGAACCCAAGGCCTTGATTGGGTTTGCCGGCCCACGGGTCATTGAACAAACGATCAAGGAACGATTGCCGGAAGGCTTTCAACGCGCCGAGTTTTTATTGGAACACGGCATGGTCGATCATATCGTTGAACGAAAAACTCTCAAGGCCACCCTCGGAATATTGCTCACGCATTGCGGGGCAGAGGTCTCCTCTACGGCAGAGTAACGTCTGAAAGGTCGGATCTCTTTTCCTATGCGGGCCTCAACTGCCTTCACGACGGGATACCTCATCAACGGCGAGAGACAGATGTTGTAATTATCATTGGCATTGGACCTCCTTTCCCTTATTCCTTCCTCCCGGTTCTCCGACTGCTGTGGCCACCTATCCAGAAACGATCGACTATCTTTTTTCCTTGCAGAGGTTTGGCATCAAGCTGGGTCTTGAGGCTATCACAGACATTCTCGGCCGGTTGGGAAATCCTCAGTCTCAATATGCCACGCTTCATGTTGCCGGCACGAATGGAAAGGGATCCTCGTCGGCAATGTTGGCGAGTATTCTTCAAGCTAGCGGCTATCGTGTTGGTCTCTATACCTCACCGCATCTGATGGATTTTCGTGAGCGCATACGGGTTCAGGGATCGGACATTGCGGAGGACGATGTCTGTACATTGACGGAGCAGATCCGGCAAGCGGCTAATCCGCTCTCAGCACTCACATTTTTTGAATTCACAACAGCCATGGCTTTTCGGCACTTTATGAACCAGCAGGTTGACATTGCCGTTGTAGAAGTGGGGATGGGGGGAAGGTTCGATGCGACCAATGTCTTGAATCCCTTGGGTGTCCTGATTACGGGGATTGGTTTTGATCATGAAGCCTATCTTGGCGAATCGCTTCAGGAGATTGCGCAAGAAAAAGCTGGGATTATTTGTCAAACGACCCCGGTGGTGTTGGGTCCGATGCCAGAGGAAATTGGCCGGATCTTTGAGGCTCAGGCCCGGAAACGGCAAGCGTCTTTCTTTCGGTTCGGTCAGGAGTTTTCCATTTCCAAAGCCGGCTTGGCGGCATTTACCTATCATGGGCCACGC
>Ga0224505_10000933_pt1 | contig 19572 bp, 18 predicted proteins | sample SF_Jan12_sed_USG_FD_169102 | JGI IMG/M metagenome (GOLD analysis project Ga0224505, IMG submission 169102) | Sediment microbial communities from San Francisco Bay, California, United States - SF_Jan12_sed_USGS_4_1 | ecosystem: Environmental > Aquatic > Marine > Sediment | place: USA: California... | reverse complement strand
CCCGGACACCGTGCGACAGTGAAGAAATCCTCGTCATGAGGCCCGCGCTCCTCCCTTACAGGCTCGGATACTCCCAAGAGGCGGCTCCATCGGCGTTGCAGCACTCATTATGAATAATGTCCGCTAGTGAATCAAGTCGGGATGCGTTCTGTGGAAAAGCAGAAAGCCAAGCTGCCGTAATCGCCGAAGTGGCTGCGAAGGAGCTGGCCAAGAATATTCCTACAAGAGTCACAAGACGCCAGAGTAGGAATTTCCTCAGAGGTGTCATTGCGGCACGATTGGTATCCCAAGAACTGACAAGGTGCCGACTTTGACGATGGTACGTTAGCGCAGTGTTCTATGGACTTGGAGAAAGTACGCCTGTTGTCTGCTCCAGCGTCACGAAGACCTTGTCCTCGAAGATGTAGTAACCACCGTTCTCCTTATCGGTTGAAATGCAGGCCGGGGCGAAGATGATGGCGCAGCCAAAGATATCGCCAATGACCCACCAGGACCAGGTTCTCGTCAGGGCCATCGTCTTTGGCTCATAGCCCTCTTTGGTGATAACAGCCTGGTGGTCGTCTTTTCGACTGAGAGAGACCGTTCCCGGTGCCAGAAGATGAACCCGGTCATCAATGACGACTTGGGAATCGAGTGGTGTGGTGAATATGGTGACAGACTGGTATCCCCCGTGCCACCAGCTGCCGCAGCCGGAGAGTGAGACAAGTCCTACGAACAGCCCAATACTTTTGAGTCGTCGGTGGCTGGTTCTACGCGTCATAACGAATTCTCCTCGCAGATAGGTCTCCTGCGAGGCATTCTTCCATTGACCAGCTTGTTCTTCTAGCGGATTCGCAAATCTTGCAGGGAGGTTGGAAGAGAGAGGCCCGGGTTAGATCTTCATCGCCTCATTCACTTCGCGCAGCGTCGCACTGGCGACCGCAGCGGCTCGTGTGCTGCCGGCTTCGACGATGTCGTCGACGCGAGATGGCGCTTGCGTCAGCGTGGCACGCTTGTCCCAGATTGGCGTCAGCTGTTCCACCATGCAGTCTGCAACGAGTTTCTTGCAGTCAATACAGCCGATGGCTGCGGTTCGGCAGTCCTTATTGATCTGGTCCTTCACTGCTTGAGGTGAGTAAATGTTGTGGAATTCGTAGACGGGGCAGATATCCGGATTGCCGGGGTCCGTCCGTCTCACTCGCGCTGGGTCGGTGATCATCGTTTTGAGCTTTTGCCGGACGACCGGCTCGGCGTCTGAGAGGTTGATCGTGTTGTTGTAACTCTTGCTCATCTTTCGACCATCGGTGCCGATTACTTTGGGGAACTTGGTCAAATGTTCCTTCGGCTCAGGGAACACCGATGTCTTGTAGATGTCGTTGAATCGCCGTGCGAGCTCTCTTGTCAACTCAAGATGTGGAAGCTGATCTTTTCCCACCGGCACGAAATCAGGCTTGTACAGGAGGATGTCGGCTGCCTGCAAGACTGGATAGCCGAGAAAACCGTAGGTGGTGAGATCTTTTTCTTTGATCTCCTCCTGCTTTTCCTTATAGGTCGGGTTGCGTTCCAACCACGAGACCGGCGTCATCATCGAAAGCAAGAGATGCAGGATGGCATGCTCCGGAATACGAGACTGGATAAAGATCGTGGACCGTTCCGGGTCGATGCTGCCGGCAAGCCAGTCGATCAGCATCTCGCGAACGAAGATGCGAATGCGGCTCGTGTCGGCATAGTTCGTCGAGAGGGCGTGCCAATCAGCAACGAAGAAGTAGCAGTCGTATTGTTCTTGTAACGCTTTCCAGTTTTCTAACGCGCCCAGGTAGTTCCCAAGGTGCATGAGTCCGCTTGGCTGCATGCCGCTGAGAACTCGCCTCCGTGCTGTTGTCATTCCGAGACTCCTGGGCGAAGGCCGAGCGCGGTTGACAGGATCGTACCGGACAGACCTTTGGCAAAGGTTCCAGTGATGGTGTGAATCACACCCAGTTCTTTATCGAACACGATCAGTCCGACCAAGATCAGCATCCCATACGGTTCCAATCGTGCCAACGCAATCGCCGGCTTGGGCGGGAGAATCGCGGTCAAGATTCGCCCACCGTCGAGGGGTGGGATTGGAAGCAGGTTGAAGAGCGCGAGAAATACGTTGATCAGCACGGAATACAGCGCCATGACGGCGATGGGGCGCAAAACCATGGTCCCAAGCAGGCTCGTCGACGCATCGGCCTCTGTCGATCCTCGGAGCGATAAAGTTGGCTCGATCGTCAGGAGCGCAGCCAATAACAGCGCGCTGGCGACGGCCAAGAGTAGGTTCATCCCAGGTCCGGCTGCAGCCACCAGTGCCATATCACGGCGAGGCTGATGCATATTCCGTGGGTCGATGGGGACCGGCTTCGCCCAACCGAATAGAAAGCTTCCCGGAAGCAGCAAACAGATCAAGGGGAGGATGACGGTGCCGAACGGGTCGACATGGGCAAGTGGGTTGACGGTGAGCCGTCCTTGAAGTTTCGCGGTCGAGTCTCCGCATTTCTCCGCTGCCCATCCATGTGCGTACTCATGGAGCACCATCGCGAACAAGAGGGGGAGTCCCATGTACGAGATGGTGTGAAGAATTTGAGACAGTGAACTCATCAGAAGTTGTTCAGTTCAGTTGTACAAACTTACCCTGTTTCACCTGCAGAAGAAAGAGTGGTCGGTGTAAGGTGCCGTCTGCTCCGAAGCTGGCTGGGCCGGCGAGTGTCGGTAAGTCACGCTGAGTGGTAAGAAATTCTTGAAGGGCCTCTCCTGAGGTCGCCCCGTGACGGATTCCTTCGATCACCACTCTGGCTGCGTCATATCCCTGCATGGTGAAGAGCGATGGGGTCGATTCGAAGCGGGCCCGATATCGTTGCACAAAGTCTTGGACGGCGGGATTGGGACTGTCGAGGAAGAAACCATCAACAAAGGTTGCGCCGTCGACCGTCCGATCGGCGGTTCGGACGAAGTCTTGTGAGTTCCAGCCGTTCGTACCCAGGAGGGGCGCTCTGATGTCATGGAATGCCAGCTGGGCAGCGAGCAGGCCGATATCTTGGGAACGGCTCGGAATAAAGATAGCGTCAAATCCGGGAGTGTACAGCATGCGTTTTTCGGTTCGGTTGGCGGGTTTGCCGGCTGGGCGAGGAATTTCCACAGGAACGGCGAGGCCATACTTTTTGAGGTCCTCGGCCTTCAGTCGCTGGATTTGCGGTGCGAAATCCGTGTCCCCTTCCTTGAAGGCTTCGATGGCGATGATCTCGCCCCCGATGTGATAGACCTCCTGGGCGAAGAGTCGGGCAAGTTCCCGTCCATAGACGGTGTCCGGGTGGATAATGCAGAAGCGTCGGTACCCTTGATCCTGTATGGCGTAGGCCGCAATGCGTTCGGCTTGCAGTGTGTAGGTGAGCGATGTGCTGAACAGGTAATTGCCCAACCGGCGGACATTGGGGAGGGTTGCTGCCGGTGTAATCAATGGCACCCTGGTCTTTTGTGCCATTTCAGCCATGACCGGTAGATTTCTTGACAGCATCGGGCCGATCACGGCCAGCGGTCGATCATCATGGAGCAGAGTTGAAAGATCATCCAGAAAGCCCGGCCGATCCACGTCATGGTCCTTTACGATCAAGCCCACAGAAGGGCTGCCGGGCTGCTCGCGAGCTTTTTCCACCGCAAGTTGAACGCCTTCCAAGACATCGGTGGCAAACGTCGACAGGTTCCCTGACAAGGGGAGGACGGCGGCGATGACATGTTGATTGGTCCTCAATCGTGACCGGATGAGTTGCAGCGATTCGCTGGCTTTTTGAGCAGAGGGGTGGGTAGAAAATGCTTCGAGAAAATGCCGAGCCTCCCGTTCCGCCAGGTGGTCTTCACTACGTCCGATGTAATAGTCGATCAGCCGAAGTGAGGCGAGGTCGCCGGGGTATGAGCGTGGGTAGGCATCGCGCACCCGGATCAACCCTTTTTTGTCTAACTTGTCTGCGATAAACTGCCGAATCTGTTCTCGCGTTTCTTTGACCTGTTCTTCAGAACTTCCAGTTATCCCCTCTAACAGTGTGCGAATAGCCCGCACATAGTCCTTTTTCTGAGCCAACGCTTCGGCCGTCAGTTGCTGTGCCTCGCGCTTGGTGACTGCGTCCAATGTTGTTGTGCGAACCTGGGTGAGTAATGGCAATGCCAGGTCAATATTTCCCATCGCCGCATGGGTCCGGGCCAGCAAGAGTTTGCTTCGGTCTATAAGCTCGGATTCAGGGAATTCTGTGTGGAGTTGGTTGAGATAACGGAGTGCCTCGCCGTAGTCCTGCATGCCATACAGGGCTGCCCCTAACAGTAAGTAGGTGTCAGGGAGATGTTCAGGCCGTGGATTGGTGGTCAAAAATCGTCGCAGGGTACTTGCCGCGGACTCGTGGCTGCCCTTCTCAATCAGTTGCTTGGCCTGGGTTAACACCGGCGGATTCGGAATCGGGGGTTTGACGGTCTCCGCTGCCTCCGCTTGACTTGAACGGGTCGACATGGAGTCCGGGACAAGGCACGCCCCAAGAGCGGTGATGACGATCACCAGCGGCCAGGCAGCAATGCGAAAAGGGTGGTGAGAGTAGGCGAGCATTCCGTTCGATCAGCGGTGAGCCATAAGGAGACTAGTATCGGAAAGGGTGTGACCTGTCAAGGAGAACTACTACCTTCTCGTTGTGCCTACGGAAAGAGTTGGCTATAGTTTGTCATTCAATGACAACGGATCACTCATCGGTTCTGCTGTTAGACCCTCTGGTTGAGCGATATCTCAACCGGCTGCGGGTCGAGGGAGGGCTGGCGACCAATACGCTGGAGTCCTATCGGCGAGATTTGTTTCGAGTGCAACGCTACTGGTTGCGGCATCGACTCAACATGAGTGACTTCGTGCCGCCACAGATCATACGGTCATTTCTGGCTTCACTGAAACAGGAAGCGCTGGCGGCATCATCGGTGGCGCGGCTGCTTTCGGCGATGCGGGGATGGTATCGCTTCCTGGTCCGCGAACAAATTCTCAAAGCCAACCCCCTCCGCGATGTGGCTACCGTGCGTCGCTCAGTACGATTGCCCAAGACGTTGACCCTTCAAGAAGTGACAGCTTTACTGGAGGCGCCCATTCGTGACCGTGCTGAGGACCGCCGTGACCGTGTGATGCTGGAATTGCTCTATGCGTCAGGGCTTCGTGTATCAGAGCTGGTAGGACTAACTCTTGCGCAGATTGATCTCGATCTTGGTTGCCTTCGTGTGATGGGGAAGGGCGGCAAAGAACGAGTTGCACCGATGGGGCAGACGGCACGAGATTTGTTGGTCGAGTATCTTGAACAGGTGCGACCTATTCTCCTGAAGCGGCGTTCCTCTCGTAACGTGTTTGTCAGTCGGCGGGGGCATGAACTGACAAGGCAGGGATGTTGGAAGTTGCTGGCATTGCGCGCGCGACGGGTAGGGATCTTCAAACCCATCTCACCACACATGCTGAGACATTCGTTCGCCACGCATTTGCTCGAAGGCGGCGCTGATCTCCGTGTTGTTCAAGCGATGTTAGGGCATGCTGATATCGCAACGACCCAGATCTACACGCATGTGGACCGTCGCCGACTGAAACATGTTCATCGACAGTTCTTTCCTCGGCAACTCAGTCAACGACGTTCAGACGGAACGAGAAAGGTGAGGAGACAACAATGACGTGACGCGCATCATGCGTGGCGTGCTGAGAACGAGCACTACGCACGGCCTGGTTGACAAGGAGAAATGGACTTGGTACGCTCCGCTGCTGTTATGAGAGAAGTCGGGCGGATAGCTCAGTTGGGAGAGCGCTGCCCTTACAAGGCAGAGGTCACAGGTTCGATCCCTGTTCCGCCTACCAACGAGCTTAGCTCTGGTAAGGAGGAACGGGAAAAGTCCTGCAGGGATGGAGGTTCCCTTCCTCGCTCAAGGGTTGATCGGCGACCGTTGATGTTGTCTTGTCGTTTTCAGATGTTCCGCCATAACTAGATAATACGGGGCCGTCGTTCAGCCTGGTTAGGACGCCAGATTGTCAATCTGGAGGTCGCGGGTTCAAATCCCGTCGGCCCCGCCATTTTCCTCAGTGTTAGGTACAATCCAACTTGCCACGAACTGTTAAGAGCTCAGGAGGGAGAGGCTAGACTCGTATGTTTCAAGCCGGTCCGCTGGCAATCATTGCATCGCTTGGGGTTATCTCCAAGGTGGTTCTGTTCGTACTGCTTGGATTCTCCATCATTTCGTGGGCGGTCATCTTTTATAAATGGGCGACCTTCCGAGCGGTCGACCTCAAAGACCGCCAGTTCATGGCCTTGTTGCTGCGGGCGCGAGATGTCGAAGAGGTGACGCGAAATGCACCACAGACGGCCGGAAGTCCCTGTGCGAAAATTTTCCAGTCGGTAATCCAACGACTGGATCAAATTCCGACCGCGTCCAGTGACAGCGGCTCGATGATCTTTGATCGACATGTGATGGAACGGACGGCGGCGCATCTCGCCCAGGGGCAAATCTCCAAGTTGGAATCGTATCTGCCGTTTCTTGCAACGACCGGGAACATTGCCCCGTTCGTCGGTCTGTTGGGAACGGTGCTGGGTATTATCGACGCGTTTCACGAAATCGGGGCGCAAGGCACAGCGAGCATCGCGGCCGTTGCTCCTGGCGTTTCAGAAGCCTTGATTGCCACCGCAGCGGGATTGTTTGCAGCCATTCCTGCCGTCATCGCCTATAATTATTTTCTGACACGCATCAGACGGACTGCCTTGCAGATGGATTCCGTCGTCGTCGAACTGCTGGCCTTGATCCCGGCCCAGGCTAAGCCCATGGGTTCGGCCTCTACTGGGGTGAAAGGATGATTTTTGAGACGAGGCAACGACGATTCTTAGCGGAGATCAACGTGATTCCGCTCGTGGATGTCGTGTTGGTGTTGCTCGTGATCTTTATGGTTACGGCTCCGATGCTGTATCGTGGAATGGATATCAACCTGCCGACTTCCGCGACCAACACGATTAAGCCTGAAATGCGAGCCGTGCTCACCATCGAAAAGGATCAACGCCTCTATCTCGACAAAGATCAGGTGAGCGTGGATCAGCTCGAGCGCAAGTTGCGCACGCTAAAGGCCGAACATGCTGACGTGTCGCTCTATTTACGTGCCGATCGCGATGTGCCTTATGGAGTCGTGGTTCAGGTGATGGATGGAGTGAAGAAAGCCGGTATCGAGAAGCTCGGTATGGTGACTGATCCTACCGGACCAGAACGAATCACTGATAACACGGCCCCCGCCAAATAACCAGTAGGATAAGGTTTACGGTGCAGGCTTGGACATCAGCCAGCATGTCTGCAGGCGATGAATGGCAGGCGACACTGGCTCGTCGCTTAGGCCGTGCTGTCTTCGTGTCCTTAGTGTTGCATATAGGAATATTGGCTATGCTAACCTGGGTTCGATTGCCTCGCCATGGTGAGCGGCCACTCACCTCCATCGAGATTTCCCTCGCGAGTCTCCCGACTCTTCCGGCGAAGGCTGTTGAACCCGAGAAGAATCAGCCGGTCAAAAAAGACGTGGAGCGATCTAAGGTTGTTGAAAAGCCTAAACCAGTTGAGCAGTCAAAACGTGTTGAGCCACCGAAGCCGATCGAACAGCCTAAACCGGTTGAACAACCCAAAGCAGTTGAGCAATCAAAACCGGTTGAGCAGTCCCATCCAGTGGAACAACTCAAGCCCGCCCCGCCTGTGAACGTCGCGCCAGCCCCTCCTCCGGTCCCTTCGGCGAAACAGTCGAATGATATTATGCGCGATGTCTTGAAAGACATTGAGTTGCCTCCGAATGCGCCAAAGCTCGGGGAGATCAGTCCGGAGGATAATCCGAAGAAAGCGCCGGCCATCAAGTTGCCATCAGTTCCGCTTGTGGCGGAGACGAAGGAAGCGGTGGGAAAACAGGCGGTCATGCCCCCGTCGTCATCCTTAACGGAAGAATCGGCGCAAGAGTTGGATGAGGAACTCAAGAAGATCAAAAAACTTGAGTTGCCGAAGGAGACACCTCCCCCAGCACCTCCCGCGGAGACGCTAGTCAAGCCTGCGCCGCGCGTTGAGGCGAAGGTGCCGAGTTTAAAGGCAGTTGATACGACTCTCAAAGTCCCAGGGATGGCCCCTGGATCGAATGCCTATCTCGCGTTAGTTCGCCATCGCATTAGTAGTGTGTGGAATGCGCCTCCGGTGGATGTGACTAACCAGGTCTATCTCGTCATTGTGCAATTCAGACTGCATCGAAACGGAACGGTGACCGGAGTTGCCATCGAACAGTCCTCCGGAAATGAGTATTTTGATTTGGCGGGGAAACGGGCGGTTCTGAGCGCAGTCCCCTTGCCCAGGTTCCCAGCCGACATCACTGATGCATATTTCGATGCCCATTTCACCTTCACCGTCGGGGAGCCTCAAGGATAAATCATGACGTTTCGAACTGGTGTCATCGTCGGTTTCTGTGTAGTACTCGGTCTCGTGTGGATCATCGAATCCGGTGCCGCCGATGTCTTTCTTGAAGCCACGAGGCCGGATTTTCAGAAGATTCCGCTGGGGGTCGTGGGAATTGACCATGTCGGTGGTCCAGAGTCGCCCGAAGGACGAGCAAAACTTGGTAGCCGTATGGAGGAAGTGCTCAAAGCGGATGTGCGACGATCCTTGGTATTTTCCCTCGTTGACCTCTCCAATCTTGGTATCAAGGCCGGTGGTCGGGGTGGAGAGCCAGACCCCTCCTTCAAACAAGCTGCAGCGAACGGAGTCTCTGTGATTGTGTGGGGGAAGGCGGGGATGAAGACCGACACCAAGACTCCAGATGTTAGTATGGATGGGTATGTGTATGACGCCGGAAGTGATGAGGTGGTCGGCGGAAAACGGTACGCGGGTTCGATGTCGGTGGTCCGGCTTATGGCCCATCGATTTGCGGATGAGTTGGTGTTTCGATACACGGGCGAGCCCGGCATTGCACGGACGAAGATCGCCTATGTCTCGCAGCAGGGAACAGCTCGTGAACTATTCGTGATGGACTATGATGGGTTCGAAGCTCGTCAGTTAACGACTGACGGTTTCTTGAACCTGATGCCACACTGGTCCCCGGATCGTCGCTTTCTCGTCTTTACCGCCTATCGTAATCGGAACACACAAGAAATTGACATGATAGAACTCGCGACGGGGAAGCGCTGGACGTTGGTCTCGCAAGGAGGGCTGAACATCACCCCAGCGCTCTCTCCCGATGGGCATTTTCTGGCCTATTCGTCGAGCCATGAGGGAAATGCTGAGCTGTACCGTTTGGATACGCGCACAAAAGCTGTGTTGCGACTGACGACGAATGCAGGAGGGGACCTTTCTCCATCCTGGTCCCCTTCTGGACGAGAGTTGGTCTTTACCTCTGATCGGAGTGGAGGTCCACAACTTTTCCTCATGAGTGCGGACGGGGCGAATGTGCGTCGGTTGACCTTTGATGGGGACTATAATGCTGCTCCAGCCTGGTCTCCTCGAGGAAATTGGATTGCGTATGTGTGCAGGACTCTCAAGAAAGAATACAAACTCTGTGTGATCACGCCCGATGGACAGAAGCGCATGCAGTTGACGACAGGGCACGGAGTGGACGATTCTCCATCGTGGTCACCGGACGGGCGCCATCTCGTTTTTAGTTCGACCGCGGATGGGAAGAGCCAGATCTACATGATTAATGCAGACGGCAAAGATCTCGAGCGCATCACATTCACAGGGACTCACAACAGTGCGCCGACATGGTCTCCCGCGTCATGATTTTTGGAAGGCATTGACGGCAATCATCCTCCGCTGTATGTAAGAGGGGATATCCTACAGGAGGGAATCAATCCCATGAAAAAATTACCAGCCATTTACCTACCGCTGATTCTTGGTATTCTCGTTGTGGTGACCCCTGCCTGTTCGAAGAAGGCGGTTCAATCGGGCGGAGATGCCCAAACCTTTCAGCAAGAGACAGCCAAGAGTGGGACGACGAGAGAAGGAACCAGAAGAGGCGGGGTCAGCCCGAATTTTCCAGACACCGCATTCTCCGGTCGAAACGATTCGAGTAGTTTGCGAGGATTAGACCGTGATCCTTCTGAAGAACGACTCAGTAGCGATGCAGGTAGCAACGGCGGTTTCGGCGGCAACGGTGGTTCCGGGAGTAACGGCAATAGGTTGATGGCCAAATCTGATCCGGGTGCCGCTGCTCGTCAGTTGGCTGAAATACGGGCCGAGCAGATCGCATCGGCAGCGGCAGAACTGCGGGATGTCTTTTTCGCCTACGATAGTTTTTCGATCACGGACGAGGGACATCACGCGCTCTCCAACAATGCGGAATGGATCAAGTCCAATCCAAACACGCAGCTGAAAATAGAAGGACATTGTGACGAACGAGGCACGTCAGCCTACAATTTGGTGTTGGGCGAGAAGCGCGCGAAAGCCGTGCGGAACTATCTGGTTGAGCTGGGGGTGGTGCCCGATCATCTGTCGGTCGTCTCGTACGGCAAGGAACGGCCGTTCTGCACGGAACATGCAGAATCGTGTTACTCCCAAAATCGTCGGGGACACCTCGTTGTTCGGACTGGGAATTGATGCGCGCGTGGTCATGATTCACCGGAACGTGCCTTGATGGTCGACGGTGGCTTAGAGGTCAGGACATGTCGCTCCAACGATTAATGACGTATGGTGTCCTCTTGGGTGTTGCGATGATAGGCATCGTGCTGCCTAGTTGTGCGCAGCAGTCCGACCTCAAAAAAACAGAAAAAGATTTTAAGAATCAACTTTCACAAACGAGCGCAAAGCAGAGTCAGGAGCTATCGACTCTGCGAGAACAAGAACTGCCGCAGTTGCGAGGAGAACTGGAAAAGGCGCTGTATTTGGCAAAGGACCTCCAGGCCAGGCAAGATGACCTCAAACATCGTTCGGCGCAATCGGAGCAACAGACGAAAAAACTGGAGCAGCTGGCGGCAAAACTCGAAACCGATAGTAGCACTCGTTACCTATGGGTGCAGAAGAGTTTCGAGACTCAGGATGCGAAAGTTTCAGCCAGGCTCGATGAAATATCCAAAGCTATGGAAGCACTCAGGAAGGACGTCATTGAGGTGGTTCAGCGTACGAACGAAAGCCTCACGAAGCGAGTAGACGCAAAGCTTGACGAACAACGTCGGGAGTCGGCGGAAACCCGTAGCAGGATCGAGCAAGTGTCCCAAAAATTCGCTCAATTCAATCAGGCGTTGACTGGATTTCGGGAAGCGTTGTCTGGGCTCAATGATCGGGTGGGTGCAGGGGAGCAGACCGCCGAAAGCCTCACCACAAAGATCGAGGCCGATTCAAAGGCCACAGCTGCACATGCGGAGGATATCAATCGAAGTGTGGTCTCTGTGACCAAAGCGCTTGAAATCGTCGGGAAGAAAGTCACCGCTCGTCTTGATGAGCAAGATAGCCGGATCGACGCGCTGGCGAAAACGGTGGAGCACATCTCACATAAGCCTGCGTCGCTTCAACTAGGGGCAAAATTAGCGCAGCAGTCCACAAGATCAACCGAGCCTACAGCCGAAGGAGAGCAAGGTGCGACAGCGCCTGGTGAGTCGGGGGCGACGACTGCCAAAACAACGATCGTTCCCCCTCAAGAGTCATTCAAGTCTGAACTTTCTCAGGGAAGTTCCGACTCCCCGGATCGGGTTCGTTATGACCGGCTCTTGTCTATGTTTCGAGACGGAGATCTCGAAGGCGCTCGGCAAGGGTTCAGCGGCTTTCTCTCTGAATATCCCAACTCAAGTCTCGCCCCGAATGCACGGTTCTGGCTGGGCGAGTCATACTACGGCAAGAAGGATTTCCAGAAAGCCATCGATGCCTACGACAAGGTGGAGATCGATTATCCGAGCAGTGAAAAGGTGGCCGCCGCGCTCCTGAAAAAAGGGTATGCGTATCTGGCCATGAAGGACATGAAGCGAGCCTTGTCGGCCTTCAATCAGGTGGTCACGTTGTACCCTGGGAGTGCGGAAGCAGGAAGAGCATCGGACAAGTTGGCACAACTCAAGGAGGCGCGGTAACACCATGATGGGCGTTCGTCCAATGCTGTCGAGTCTTGTCGTATGCGGACTGTCGATATCCGTGGTGGATCTTGTCGGATGCGCACGACATGCAGATTTCATCGAAGCTCGTAACCAGCTCTCAACGGTTGCTCGAACACAGGAGCAAGATCGTCAGCGGATGGATGCGGTGATGCGTCGGCTGGAGGCGATCGAAAAGATCAAGGATCCAGAGGCACCCAAGGTACGGTTTGATGATCTCTCCGCCCGTTTTCAGAAAATGGAACATCGCCTCGCCAAATTAGAGGAAACGACCAGCCGGTCGTCGGCGAAAGTGGATCCTCCGGCTGAGCCTCGTGCCGTCAAACCCGTTAGGACGTCCCCGCCGGCTGAATCGGTGGCGATCGTCACCGGAATTACCCCAACCTCGGCGTTCAACCTGGCGTATAATGATTACCTCAATGGGAATTACGAGCTCTCGGTGGCTGGGTTTCAACGATTCGTGAAGGATTTTCCGGGCACCTCGTTGACCCCGAATGCGCAATACTGGCTGGGTGAGTCCTATTACAATCTGAAAGACTACGGGCGGGCGATCCAGACATTCGATTCTCTTGTGGCGGAATACCCTGGCAACGAAAAGGTACCCGCCGCCCTCTATAAGCTCGGCGTGGCTACGGCTGAGACCGGTGATCTTGCGAAGTCGAGAAAAAATCTGAAGCGAGTGCTCGAAGAGTTCCCCTCATCGGATGAATCAAAATTGGCCAAGAATAAGTTGGCCGAAATCCGATGACCGTCGCCATCGCGCGACGTCCTGTCTTTCCCGCCATCGCATCATTCAAGGGGAGCGTGTGCCGTGCTGACCACTGACGGCCGTGGCAAGATCTGTATCCTGCCAGAAGCGGTCATCGGCCGTATTGCAGCAGGAGAAGTTGTCGAACGTCCCGCAGCGGTCGTAAAAGAGCTTCTTGAAAACAGTCTCGATGCAGGGAGCCGCGCGATTACGATTGACGTGAAGGATGGTGGTCTCTCTCTGATCCGGGTGACTGATGACGGAGAGGGGATGAGCCGGGAGGACGCGCCCCGCGCGTTTCACCGCCACGCTACCAGCAAGCTTCAGTCGGATGTAGATCTCTGGTCTATCCGAACGATGGGCTTCAGGGGGGAAGCATTGCCGAGTATTGCCGCGGTGGCGCAGGTCCGCTTACGTACGGCGACTCGTTCGGCTGACGTTGGAACAGAGTTGGAAGTCGTGGGTGGGGTGGTCGGGAAAATAGCCGACGCGCCTCCCGTGACCGGGACTCGAATCGAAGTGGCGGAATTGTTCCATAGCCAGCCGGCGCGTAGAAAGTTCCTGAAATCCATCGCGACGGAATGTGCGCACATCACTCGGGTGGTGCAACAGGCGGCGCTGGCTTGGCCGTCCATTCAATTTCGTTTGACGCACAACGCCCAGGAGATGATGAACTATCCGGCGGTGCTCTCAGAGATGGACCGGATCGCCCAGGTGTATCGGCCTGCGTTTCTCCATCAATGCGTGTCGCTCCAGGCCGCGCTTCCGGGTGTTGCCATCAAAGGATATCTTGTCGATGCGATCCACGCGAAGTCGTCGCGCACACCCCAAGAGTTGTTTGTGAATCGTCGTCCGATTCGGAGCCTAGCGGTGTCTCACGCCGTTGGAGAAGGCTATGGATCGTTCGTCGCCAAGGGGTGTCATCCACGATTTGTGCTGTTCTTGGAGGTCGATCCAGATCGTGTCGATGTCAATGTGCACCCTGCCAAACGAGAGGTGCGATTTTCCGACAACGAGACCGTTCATCAGCTCGTCCGACGAGCCGTTCGCCAGGCATTGAGCAGGGGAGAATCGACAGATAATTCGAGCGAGGGCGCCAGATTTCCCGAAACCAGCCCTCACAGCGCTCGCTCGGTCGCTGAGTCTTCACCCGTGCCCGAGTCTCAGCCGACGAATGCGACGTTGTCGGCATGGCACGGTTCTGAAACTCAGTTGGCGTTCGTCAGCGAAGCGGCAGAGCCGTATGCCCGCGTGCCTTCGACTGAGGTAACCCCGCTGGGACAGATCAACCGAACCTTCCTTGTGGTGCAAGTCGGCGGCGACTTGACCGTGATCGACCAGCATACGGCCCATGAGCGTGTCCTGTTTGAACGACTGTTCCGAACCTGGACGACCCGTAAGATTGAAGCCCAGGCACTGCTCATCCCCGATCCGGTTGAGCTGTCCCCAGCTCAGGCCGGTTTACTCAAGCGGTACCAGGGCGATCTGGAGAAGTTAGGATTGGAGATTGAGCCGTTCGGCGCTTCAACAGTTCTGCTCAGATCGACGCCGGTTGGTCTTGGTCGAATCGATGTGGGAATGTTTCTCCAGGACCTATTCGATGACCTCACTCAATGGGACAGCCTTACGAGTCTGGAGACAAGGGCGCGCTCAGTGCTGGCCTCGGTGGCATGCCATGGTGCCGTGCGCGCTGGGCGTCCCATGAGACTGGAAGAGATCAAAGTGTTGGTCGAGGAATGGCAGAGCGAAGGAGAGATTACGACCTGCCCCCATGGGCGAAGAACATCGTTCCGTCTCACGACGGATGAGCTAGAGAAAATGTTTGGACGAGTTGGCTGGTAGACGATCATGGATCCGGAAGGCGAATGAGATGAGTGGGGAGAGTCAAGGTCCCCGGATACGACGACCAGCTCCTCTCGTGTGAATGTATGTGTCCAGAACATCTACGCCGCTACCGTCCCTTAGTAGTGCTTCTGGGGCCGACTGCTGTTGGAAAAAGTCGGGTGGCGACGCAGGTGGCCAAACATTTCGATACCGAGGTTCTGACGGCCGATTCTCGTCAGGTGTACCGTGGGATGGACATCGGGACGGATAAGCCCACGGCTGCAGAGCAACAGGATGTGCCGCATCGGCTGATCAATGTGGTCGATCCCCACGAGGTGTTCAATGCTGGGTGGTATCGCCGTGTGGCACTCGACGAAATCGACCGGCTGTATGCTGCCAACAGGCTGCCCTTCGTGGTCGGTGGCACAGGGTTGTACATCAGAACCTTGGTGAGGGGCCTCTGTCCCGCACCCCAGGCCGATCCCCTCGTGCGGGCAGACCTCAAGAAGTTGAGAGAAACGAGCGGCAGAGCCGCCCTCTTTGCCGAATTGATGCGTGTCGATCCTGAAACAGCAGCCCGGCTGCATCCGAATGATGAATCGAAGGTGATGCGGGCGTTGGAGGTCTACCGGTTGTCAGGCCGTCCGATGTCGATCATGCACGATGAACATCGGTTTCAAGAGAACCTGTTTTCGGCGCTCCTGATTGGACTCCAGCGAACCAAGGAAGCACTCTATCGAAGGATTGAAGAACGAATCGATTGGCAGCTGACTCACGGAATGGTAGAAGAAACGCGAGCATTGCTTGCCCAGGGATACGGGCGCGAGCTCGCTTCGATGAAAGGGCTCGGCTATCGCCAGGTCGGAGCTTTTCTGGCGAATGAGTATGACTATGAAGAAATGGTGCGTCGGTTCAAGCGTGATACGAGACATTTTGCAAAACGGCAGATGACCTGGTTTCGAAAGGAATCTGGAGTCGCATGGCTGTCGATCGAAGAGAGCGAGTCCTCTGAGCAGACGGCAGCGCGAGTGATCACACTCATGGAGCAGTTTGTGAGGACTCTCGAAGAACCAGCACAATCCGCTGCGTTGCAGCAGACCACGTTGGGAAAAGGATGTGTATGAGGATGAAGAAGAGCCATACGCAAGCAACGGTTGGGGTGATCGGGGGCAGCGGGCTTTATGATATTGAAGGGCTCACAGCAACCCGATCAATTCGGGTGAGAACGCCCTTCGGAGCTCCCTCCGATGCGATTACGGTAGGCACGCTCAGCGGTATTCGAGTGGCCTTTCTCTCCAGGCATGGGCGAGGGCATCTGTTGAATCCGAGTGGGATCAACTATCGTGCGAACATTTTTGCCCTTAAGTCACTTGGTGTCTCGCACGTTATCTCAATCAGTGCTGTCGGCAGCATGAAGGAATCGATTCAACCAGGAGATGTCGTGGTGCCGGACCAGTTCATCGACCTCACGAGGCACCGCGCCTCGACATTTTTTGAGGACGGGATCGTGGCGCACGTTGCCTTTGGTGAGCCGGTGTGTCCTGAGCTGGGAGAGGCGCTGTTCGCGTCCGCAGAGCGAGCCGGAGCTAAGGTGCATCGTAACGGCACCTATCTCTGCATGGAGGGTCCGCAGTTTTCGACCAAGGCGGAATCACGGCTCTATCGGCAATGGGGTGTCGATGTGATCGGAATGACCAATATGCCCGAGGCCAAGCTGGCGCGAGAGGCGGAGCTGTGTTACGCGACCGTGGCCTTGGTCACTGACTACGACTGTTGGCACGAAACGGAAGAGGCCGTGACGGTCGAAGCGGTCTTGTCCACACTCCATCGGAATGTTGCATTAGCGAAACAGATACTTGGTGCGGTGATGCCGTCCTTTGCCCATCCGATAGAGTGTACCTGTCATCGAGCGTTGGATCATGCCATCCTCACCGCACCGAAACGAATTCCCGCAGCGGCTCGGAAGAAGCTCGCCGTGCTCATTGACCGTGCACTGAGCCCACAGAAAGGAGTCCGTTAGTCATGGGACAATTGCTCGTTGTCGGATCCGTTGCGCTTGATACCGTCAAGACTCCCTTCGGCGAAGGGACCGAGATCCTTGGAGGGTCGGCGACTTATTTCTCAACAGCCGCCAGTTTTTTTACGTCGGTGGCTCTCATCGCCGTGGTTGGAGAAGACTTTCCCCAACAGCATGTTGCGTTTCTCAAGAGTCGGGGGATCGATCTCACGGGTTTGGAGCGGCGCCCTGGAGCAACCTTTCGGTGGAAAGGGGAATACACGCACCAGCTCAACGAGGCCCATACCCTGGATACGCAGCTCAATGTGTTCGAGACGTTTCGCCCTCAGATCCCCGAAGCTTATCGGGAGCCGGATGTGTTGTTTCTAGGGAACATCCATCCGGAGTTGCAACTCGATGTCCTGCAGAAAGTTCAACGCCCGGCCCTCGTGGCGTGCGATACGATGAATTTTTGGATCAATGGCCAACGAGAGGCGCTGTGGAAGGTGTTGGAGAAGGTCGATGTGCTGATTATCAACGACGGTGAAGCTCGAGCCTTGGGCCAAGATTCTAACTTGGTGAAAGTCGCGAAGCTTGTGCTCTCACGCGGTCCCAAACATCTGATCGTGAAGCGTGGAGAGTACGGTGTCCTCATGTTCAATGACAATCAAGTGTTCGGTGCTCCGGCGTTTCCGCTTGAAGACGTACGGGATCCAACCGGAGCGGGCGATACCTTTGCGGGAGGATTCTTGGGGTACTTGGCGGCGACGGGGAATCGCTCGCCTGAGGCGATGAAGCAGGCGATCATCTTTGGAAGCGTCATGGCGTCGTTTACAGTAGAAGCCTTTAGTCTTGACCGATTGCGAATCCTGGATTACAAAGAGATTCAGGCTCGGTTCTCAGAGTTCAAGCGGTTGACGCATTTCGAGGATATTCGATGACTATGGCACATGGACGGTGCGGTCGGGTGAATCGGTCTTTTCTGCCGATCTATTTAGGACTCATAACTATCCTGGTAGGATGTGCAAGTGATAAAGAGGCCTTGCGGAAGTCGCAGGGGTTTTATCAGGAAGGTGTGGCCAGTCTCCCGGGAGATCGTCAGAAAGCCTTCGTGTCGTTCCATAAGTCCGTTCAGTTGAATCCAGCCAACAAAGAGGCACGGTACGCCTTAGGGCATGTGTACGCCCTTCAAGGCAAGATGCCGCTTGCCGAAGAGCAATTTCGTGAGGCGATCAAAATTGATGAGTCCTACTCCGAGGCACATACCTATCTCGGACAAGTCCTTGCGAATCAGGGTCGGTGGGATGAAGCGATTGCGTCCTATAAGCTGGCACTCGTGAATCCACTGTATCCAACGCCCGACTTGGCTCGATTCCATCTTGGTCGCGCACTCGCGCATCAGGGTGACCTTCAGGGGTCGATGGAGGCATTTGAGGATGCGGCCTCGGCCAGTCCTCCGAGCGTCCCGCCCGCCATGACGCATCTAGAGCTTGGACGGGTGTACTATAAGTTGGGTTACGCGATTCGAGCCCGAGAAGTCCTGAAGAAAGTCACGACGATGGACAAAGACGGAGACCTAGCGGCGGCAGCATCGGAAATCTTGACGCGATTGAAGTAGGAGACCTATGGAGTCGGTTGGCGAATTCTTCAGGCAAGTGCGAGAGGCCAAAGGGTTGACCATCGATGAGGTGGCGTCCAAAACCCGCATTCGTACGGATTTCGTTAAGGCGCTGGAGGACGGGAACTTTGCCAAGTTGCCCGACCAGGTATTCGCTCGGGGGTTTGTGCGTTCCTATGCTCGATCGCTGGGGTTGGATGAAGAGGATGCGATTCATCGCTTTATCCAATCCGCTGGATCTTTCTACGAGAAGCAGGACGAACGAGAACGGCTGAAGATTCGGCAGGTGGAGGAAGATCGGAAGCGCCAGGCCAATCGGAAGGCGGTGGCCATCGCGATCGGTATTGCTGTCCTGACGTTGATCTTTCTCTTAAGCCGAGAGCAATCGGCTGTCTTTCGGAATGGGCCACCCGAACAAGGTTCGGCGGGGAAACGGACGGCTCAAGCGGTCAAGGATCTCGCGGAAACGAGTACCCGCGAGTCGGAACATCCGGCAGAACTTGAGAAACCACACGAGGTGCCAGCCGACACATCAAAACCGACGACTGAAACGCTGCCAAGGCATGACGCAGTCCCATCTGCGGCGGCGGTTTCTAAACTTGAGCCACAGGTTGTGTCCACGGTATCGACAATGTCTCCTGGCAGTGATGGCCCATTGGCAGGACTGTCGTTGAATGCAGCAGGGGGGCAGGACGATGGGCAACTCGTACTGGATCTCGAAGCCACAGAGTTGAGCTGGGTCGTCGTCCAGATCGATCATGGGAGCCCTCAGGAATCACTGCTTCGACCTGGCGAAAAATCCCATTGGACAGGGCAGGATCAATTCATCCTAACCCTCGGGAACGCCGGAGGCGTCAAAGCTGAATTAAACGGCAAACCACAAAAGCCGTTTGGACCGAGTGGGAAGGTGGCTCGTGATATTGTATTGAAACGGTAGCATCGTCGTATCCATTCCCTCTCTCCTTCCCCTTCGCACGACCATCGAACTTCCGTGAAAATTGTCATTATTGGTGGCACAGCCCATCCTGACCTTGTGGGTGGGGCGCAAAGGTGTCACGAAATTGCGTAAGACATGGGACGAGGGATGGTCAATCACACACGGCACCGAGATTTTTTCATGCCCTTCTTAGGCTGCTGTCGGCATACGATTTGACCTCCTGCAGGAAGAGAGAGGCGATCAAGTATATCGAGCCCTAATCCGGACGTAAGCCATCCAGAAAAGTCTGCCGAGCCAGCCAGAGTCCGTGCTGGATGCGGCAGAGGATATCTGAGCACTAGCTGTCTGCGTGCACCTCCCAGGTGCAAGTCGGTTGGTGTA
>Ga0224505_10000932_pt1 | contig 19590 bp, 13 predicted proteins | sample SF_Jan12_sed_USG_FD_169102 | JGI IMG/M metagenome (GOLD analysis project Ga0224505, IMG submission 169102) | Sediment microbial communities from San Francisco Bay, California, United States - SF_Jan12_sed_USGS_4_1 | ecosystem: Environmental > Aquatic > Marine > Sediment | place: USA: California... | reverse complement strand
CGAGTTCCGCCTTGACGTAGTTGATGGCGTCCAGCACGACCCAGTCGTCGCGATACGGAACGGTGTAGGTCTCGAAGCGCGGCATCTCGTCCTTCTCGGGATCGTAACGCAGGATTTCGAGTTCGATGGTCCGGTCGCTCATTCGGCCGCACCTCCGTATACGCGTTCGGCGGGTTGAGAACGCGTAATCTTGACGTCCTTGTAGGACACGGTCGGCAGTTCGTCAGTCGAATAGTGCGCCATCGAATGTCGCAGGTATTGCTGGTCGTTCCGCTCCGGGAAATCGAGCCGCTGGTGCGACCCCCGCGACTCCTGCCTTTGCAAGGCCGAACAGGCCATGGCCGCCGCTACGTCGAGCATCGAACCGAGCTCCAGTGCCTCGATCAGATCCGTGTTGAACACGTTGCTGCGATCGCCCAGCGTTACCCGGCGGTAACGTTCGCGCAGAGCCTGGATATCCTTTGTGCAGGCCTGCAGCGAGTCCGCGGTCCGGTAGATTCCGGCGCCCGCTTCCATGGCGTCGTTCATTGCGCGCCTCAGCCCGGTGATCGTCTCGCCGCCGTCCGGCCGCCGGAACAATTCCAACACCCGTTCCTCTGCTGCCCTGGCAAGCGATTCGGCACCCGTCCCGGGCTTTGCCGACCCTGCCCTGGCGACATATTCAGCCGCGAACTGGCCGGCGCGGGCACCGAATACCAGCAACTCGGTGAGGGAATTCGAGCCGAGCCGGTTGGCGCCGTTGATGCTCACGCAGGCGCACTCACCCGCGGCGTACAGACCCTCCACCGGCGTCGCCGCGTTTATGTCGGTGTCGATGCCGCCCATCGTGTAATGGACGACCGGCCGCACCGGGATTGGTGCGTGGACCGGGTCGACGCCGACATAGCTCCGGGACAGTTCGCGCACCATGGGCAGGCGCTCGTTGATCTTCGCCTCGCCGAGATGCCGCAGATCCAGGTGCACAACGTCGCCGAAGTCGGTTTTGATCGTGCGGCCTTTTTGCTGTTCGTGCCAGAACGCCTGGCTCAGCCGGTCGCGCGGTCCGAGTTCCATCGCTTTCTTGCGTGGCCAGGGGTCCGGGGGACCCAGGTTGTAATCCTGCAGGTAGCGATAGCCGTCCCTGTTGACGAGTATCCCGCCCTCGCCGCGCGAGCCCTCGGTGATCAGTATGCCGGTCCCCGGCAGCCCGGTCGGATGGTACTGAACGAACTCCATGTCCTTCAACGGAACGCCGGCGCGGTAGGCCATCGCCATGCCGTCACCGGTCTTGATCGCGCCGTTCGTCGTGAACGGGAATACCCGGCCGGCTCCACCGGTCGCGATTATGACGGCGCCTGCCTCGAAGTATCGCAGCTGGCCGCTTCTCATCTCGATAGCCGTCACACCCCGGCAGCGGCCGTCATCGACGACCAGGTCCGTCGAGTAGTACTCGTCATAGCGCCGGATCGATGGATACTTCAACGACGTCTGGAACAAGGTGTGCAGCAGATGGAAGCCGGTCTTGTCAGCCGCGTACCAGGTCCGTTCGACCTTCATTCCGCCAAAAGGGCGTACCGCAACGTGGCCGTCCTGCTCGCGGCTCCAGGGGCAGCCCCAGTGCTCGATTCGAAGCAGCTGCCGGGGTGCATCGTGAATGAACAGTTCTACCGCGTCCTGGTCGCACAGCCAGTCGCCACCGGCAACCGTGTCGTGGAAATGATTGTCGAAGCTGTCATTCCCCTTGATGACGCCGGCAGCTCCTCCCTCCGCGGCAACCGTGTGGCTGCGCATCGGGTAGACCTTGGAAATCAGCGCGACCCTTAGCGCCGGGTTTGCCTCCGCGACCGCTATCGCAGCCCTGAGCCCCGCACCTCCAGCTCCGACGATGGCGATATCCGTCTTTATCGTTTCCATCAGGCCATTCCGGCTTCTTCAATCGATTCGGGTAGCGACCACTTTCTGATAGAGGCCACCAAAATAGGTTTCCTTGCGCCACTCGAAGCGCGCATCATTTCCAGCAAGATCGACGATTTCCTTGCGCCACAGGCCCTTCGCGTACGGCTCGAGCGTGGCGAATACCAGGCTGGTAATCGGCCGGATCGGGTGCGCCCAGTGCGGCTTGTGATAGTCGACAAATACCACCTTGCCGCCGGGCCGGACGTTCTCGAGCAGGACCTGTGCGACGCCGTGCTTGTAGTCGTCTGGCAATTCGTGCAGCAGGAAATAACAACAGACGACGTCGAAATCGTCTTCACCGAGGTGCAGGACGTTCTCGTGCCGTACGATTGCGTGCTCGTATGCCTCGAGTTTCCTGCGACAGTTTCGAACCTGAATTTCGGCGACATCGACCACTTCGAGCCGGCCGCGGGGGCCGACCCGTTCCGCCAGGGCTTGCGAAAAATCACCGTAGACGCAGGCGGACTGCATGACCCTTTGGCCCGGTTCGATCTCCGCAAATGCCGCGCGCTCGAGCCGCCGATGCTGCCACCACAGGATCGTTCGGACGACCAGTTCGTGATCGAGGAATTCGGCATTGCGCGGGTCGAGGTAAGCCCAGCGATAGGTCTTCTGCAGGTAATCGGGTACAGCTGGAGCACCACTGGCGGCAGGTGCCTGCCGGGGCGGTGGTGAGACCGGACTCAAGCCGATGCCCTGGTACTCGTCTCCGGTAGCACCGGCTGATTCCGAATAATCCATCTTTACGTCCTTTAGCCTTCCCGGGCGCAATTTCGGTCGTCAGCCTTGACAGTGCCACTTATACGTCGCGGCAAGCGACGGCTGAATAGGTATTTATCCTCAATGACCTGCGCGCCCTGCAGGTACCTGGCAGGTGCCGGTCGCTCCCGGCGCTCATTCTTCCCGGTTTGGCGCTCGAGTACAAATCGAATCGGCTGCGTCCCGGAAAACGCACGTGCGGCCAGTCGACTATAATGCCCGCTTCCACGGACCCCCGGTACCGCCTCGTGGCCAAAATGTCGACGGCTCCATGTTCCCTTTTCCTCCGCTCTTGCCGAGCGGGCGGCCTGTTGCTGCTTCTCACCCTGCCGGTCGTCTCCGGCTGGGCGCAGACTATCGTGCCGACAGTTGCCGCCGGTGAGACGGTCGACATTGCGCTGCTCGAAGACTCGATCGCCGCGCTCACAGCCCAGGCCGACCTCGACGAAGCTGTGCGCAACCAGGCGATCGACCTGCTTCGGGCGGCTCAGAGCAGTGTACGCGACCGCATCGCGGCCGATGACTCGGCCACAGCCTTCGCAAACGCACTAAAAACCGCACCCGCGCAAACCGAGAAAATCCTGCTGTCGCTCGAGCAGGTTGACACACCGATACCCACCGCCGAGAGCCTGGGCGTCAGTGCCGACATGACCCTCGTGGACCTCGAGCAGCTGCTGGCCGCGGAAAGCTCCCTGCTTGCGAACGCCGAGGCCCGGCTTGCAGAGCTGGAACGACAGATCGAGGCGCAGCAGGCCCGGCCGAACCAGATTCGCAGCCGTGTAACCGAGCTGCGTAACCTGATCTCAACGTCGCCGGTCGCAGGTCCGCCGGGCGAAGCCACGCTGGTCGCCGATGCCAGGGCGCTCGCCGCCGAACTCAGGCGACAAACGCAGAACGCCGAATTGAATGCCCTCAACCAGGAACTTCTGAGCAACAGCGTACGCCTCGATTTGTTGAAGGCGCAGCGGCGAGTCGCACGCAACGTGCTCACCGAGGCCCGGCGCCGGGTGCAATTCGTGCAGGCCCTGGCCAACGAGCAACGGCAATCCGCCGTGGCGGCCGCCCAGCGTTCGGCGCTACAGGCTGAAATCGCCGCCAGCGGGAAGCACTCGTTAATCCGGGAGCTGGCAGAAGGCAACGCCCAGCTGACGACCGACCTTGCCGCCCTTGCCGGCCGCATCGAGCGGACGACCGGCCAGCTGACCCGAGTCGACGAATACGCCCGGCGCATTGAGCAGAGCTTCGCCCGGTCACGTCAGCGCCTCGAGATCGGCGGCATAAACCAGGCGATCGGGCAGCTCTTTGTCGAAGAGCGGCGCAACCTGCCGCAGGTGTCCCGGTACCGCGTCGAGGTGCGCGAGCGCAGCAAGACACTGGCTAATATCGGGCTTGCCCAGGTCCAGATAGAGGAGCAGAGCGCCGAACTCACACCGATCGACGATCGCCTAGATGAACTGATGGCCGAGGTAGCCACCGACATCATCGACCCCCAGGAGCTCGATGCGGTCGAGGACGAAGTGGAGCTTCTGCTACAGGACCGCCGCGACCTGCTCGCGCAGTCCTCCAGCATGTATACAAGCTACCTGCAGGCCTTGAGTGATCTCGACATCGCTCAGCGGCGGCTGCTCGAAACGGCGGCAGAATATCAGGCGTTCCTGGACCAGAACCTGATGTGGATCCCGAGCGCCGGGGTCATCAGGGGCACCACCTTCGTCCGGGCAATCGACGCGCTGAACTGGATCCTGTCGCCGCAGAACTGGTCGGACCTTTCGATCGCGACCTTCGACGGATTCCGGGAAAACTGGCTGCCGTCGCTCCTGGCGGCCTTGTTGCTCGGACTTGTGCTCACGTTCCGGCGAGTACTCCGCCCAAGATTTTCAGCCATCAACGGCAGGGTCGGCCGCCTTTCGACCGACCATATCGGGCTGACGCTAGGGGCCCTTGGAATTACGGTACTCCGGATACTGCCGCTGCCACTGACATTTGCGATTTTCGGCGCCGCTTTGCTGAACAGCCCGTCGGGCACGGAGTTCACGACTGCGGTCGGACGAGCGCTGCTCATGATTTCGCCGTTCCTTTCCAACACGCTGTTGTTCAGAGCGCTTTGCTCCCGCGAGGGCGTTGCCAGAATCCATTTCGGATGGCGGGACGAGACGCTTACCGTCATCCGGAGACAGCTGGACCGGCTCACCGCCGTCGGCGTTCCGCTCGTTTTCGTCGTCGCATTGCTGTATCTCGGACCGGCCGCCGCGCACCGCGAGAGCCTGGGTCGGCTCGCTTTTATTGCGCTGATGCTCGTCTTTACCAGCGTCATCCGGCCGCTGGTGCACCCGGTCAAGGGCGTCGCAGCCGGTTATTTCGCGGCTCATGCCGGTAGCTGGACATCGAGATTCAAATGGGCGCTTTACGCCTTCGCGGCCGGCGGCCCATTGTTGCTCGCCTTCGCGACAATCATTGGCTACCTGTATACGGCCGCAATACTGACCGGCCGGCTGATCGACTCTTTCTGGCTGTTGCTGGCCATATCCCTGATCAACCTGGTCGTGCTCCGCTGGCTCTCGCTGACGAGACGCCAGATCCTGTGGCAGCAGGCGCTGCAAAAGCGCGAGGAGCGGCGCGCAAGCTCCGCGGACCAAACGGGGCCCGAACCGGAGGGAGAAATACCGTCTGTCGAAGCCGCGCCGCTCGACCTGGACGCGGTCAACCAGCAAACGCGGCGGCTCCTGCACGCCGGCCTGGTTTTTGTCGGCCTGCTGGGCGCCTGGGGAATCTGGTCCGACGTGTTGCCGGCGCTCGGTGTCCTCGAAAAGGTCTCGATCTGGTCCCAGACCGTTACCGTGGACGGCGTCGAGACCGTTGCTCCGGTCACGCTGGCCGACTTGCTGCTCGGGCTGGTGATCATCGGCGTCACGCTCGTCGCATCCGGCAACCTGCCGGGCCTGATGGAAATCGCCGTGCTGCAGCGTCTGTCACTCGAACCCGGCAGCCGTTACGCAATCAACACGTTGCTGCGTTATGTAGTCGTCACGATCGGCGTCGTTTCGTTCTTTAACATCATTGGCTGGAACTGGTCGCAGATCCAGTGGCTGGTCGCAGCGCTCAGCGTCGGCCTCGGTTTCGGGTTGCAGGAAATCGTCGCGAACTTCGTATCGGGCCTGATCATCCTGTTCGAACGGCCTGTCCGTGTCGGCGACACGGTCACAGTCGGACAGTTGACGGGCACAGTGTCGAAGCTGCGGATACGCGCGACCACGATCACCGACTGGGACCGAAAGGAAATCCTGGTACCTAACAAGGCGTTCATCACCGAGCAGGTCGTCAACTGGACGCTGACGGACCCGATCACCCGGCTCGTGCTGCCGGTGGGTATTTCCTACGGGTCGGACGTGCAGCTTGCGCATCGCGTCATGGAAGAGACGCTGACGAAGATGCCGCTGGTGCTGGACGACCCGCCGCCGAAAGTCTATTTCACCGGCTTCGGCGAAAGTTCGCTCGACTTCAAGCTGTACGTCTTCTCGCGTCAGCTCACGGACCGGCTGCCGCTGACCCACGCGGTCCACGAAGAAATCCTGGGCGCGCTGCGCCGAAATGGCATCGAGATCCCGTTCCCGCAGAGGGACCTGCACCTGCGCTCAGTCGCCGAACCGGCGGGCAACGCGCTCGGCGGAAGGGGCATTCCCCCGGACGCCGGGCAGCAATCCTAGACGTCAGGCACCCGTGCCCCGGGTGCCCGGGACGGCGCGCTCAGAGCTGGAAGACCGGGTTCTCGAGCAGCCGTACAACGACCTGCTGCCCGGTCACCGAGTACCCGATGTACTCGTAGCGTATGCCCGCTCCTGCGACGAACTCCTGGAACGCCTTGAATTCGTGCTGCTGCCAACGGTGGAAGTTGTAGTATTCGTCGAATAGCAGGATCGCACCGGGCTGCAGCCGCGGCCCGAGGTGCTCGAAGACGGTCACGGTGGAAGAGTACAGGTCACAATCCACGTGCAGGAATGCCACCGGACCTGCATGCGCCTGCATGAACTCCGGCAGCGTGTCACCGAACAGGCCGATGTGAAACTCGACATTCGACGGAACCTTCGGCAATTTTTTCTGGGCGAATGCACCGATCGGGTTACCGTTCCAGTGCTCCGGTATGCCTTCAAACGAGTCGAAGCCGTGCACCGTGCCCTGCACCCGCGGCGCAATCCAGCGCATCGATTTGCCTCGCCCGACGCCGAATTCGAGGTACAGGCCGGGCTTCGTGGCCTGCGTGAGCGCGTAAGCAACCAGCTTGTCATGCTTCTCAAAATACGGCGCATCGATCATATGCGCCTTGATGTACTCGAAGGTCTGATGCTTCGCCTCAAGATTCATGTCAACGAGCAGGTTGGACGCGTAGTGCTTCAACATGAAGCGCCGGAACAGGAATTCGCTGAGCGTTCGCTTGAAGAGCGGCATGGCGCACCGGGCAGATGGAGTCAGAAGCGTATTGTAGCCTCCCCGGCGTGCCTGCAATCAAGCAGCCAGGGCCTTGTTGCAATCAGCGCAACTATGAGCGTCGACCCGGACATACGGCTTCAGGCAACGACGATGGGCTCTGTCGCCAGCGAGCGAAAATCGGACTAGAATTGCGCACCACGGCACCGACTCACGCCCCCCGACACTCCGCTTCGAGATACATGTCATGCAGGCGCTCACCGTTCCCGGTTATGTCTGGCTGGCCTTCCTCGGCTTCATACTCCTGGTGATCCTGCTGGACCTGGGCGTGTTTCACCGGCGCGCGCACGTCGTCAGCATTCCTGAAGCCCTCGGCTGGTCCGGTGTCTGGATCGCACTGGCCATGGTCTTCAACGGGATCGTGTTCCTGATGTATTCGGAAGGCGGCATCGCCCGGCCGGAACTGGCGCTGGAAAGCCTGACCGGCGAAGAGGCGGCCCTGAAGTTCCTGGCCGGCTACCTGACCGAGAAATCCCTGTCGCTCGACAACATATTCGTCATCGCGATGATCATGACCTATTTTCGTGTGCCACACGAACTGCAGCATCGCCTGCTGATCTGGGGCGTGATCGGCGCCGTCATCCTGCGCGGCGTCATGATCGGCTTTGGCGTGATTCTGGTCGAGAAATTCAGCTGGATGCACTACCTCTTCGGCATCCTGCTCATCGTGTCCGCGGCGAAGATGCTGGTGACCCGCCACGACAATGTCGAACCGGATAAAAACATCATGATCCGGCTGGTGCGCCGGGTCTATCCGGTCGCCCCCGGCTACGAGGACGGCCGCTTTTTCACCTCTATCGACGGGCGCAAGGCGGTAACCCCGCTTTTCCTCGCGCTCGTGCTGATCGAAACCTCGGACCTGATCTTTGCGATCGACTCGATCCCGGCCATTTTCGCGATCACCCGCGATCCGTTCCTTATCTGGACGTCGAACGTATTTGCGATCCTGGGGCTGCGGTCCCTGTACTTCGCGCTCGCCGGGCTGATGCACCGGTTCCGTTACCTGAAGACGAGCCTTGTCTTCCTCCTGGTCTACGTCGGCATCAAGCTCCTGATCGCCGACTACTACGACATCCCGGTCATCGTTTCGCTGGCCATGATTTTCGGCATCCTGGCCGTCGGCGTCGGCGCATCGGTGTTTGCAAGTGACAAGGACACGGCAGCGCTCAAGTCGCCGCTGGCATCGCAACTCGAGAGCATGGCGACCGTCACCCTGCGGCAGGGGCGCCGGGTCGCCGTACTCGTCATCGGCTCCACGCTCCTCGTCATCGGAGCAGCGCTGCTGGTTCTCCCGGGCCCCGGCATTCTGACGATGGCGCTTGGATTGTCCGTGCTGGCTGCCGAGTTTCTCTGGGCGCGCGCCTGGCTTGCCCGGCTCAGGGCACGCCTGGCCGACGCGCACGGCCAGGCCCGGCGCGCCTACGGCGACTTCCGGGGCAGCGGCGACTAGCCCGCCCCCCCCCGAAACGGGCGGCCGGCGGGGCCGGTGACGGTCGCGACGCGTCGCCGCTTCTTTTAGGATTCGCCCCGGGGGATACGCCATGCTCAGAGCACTCGGAGGCCGCCTCGCCGGCCATCTGCAACGCTGGATACCGGAACCGTTCGTCTTCGCGATCATCCTGACGCTGATTGTCGCGGCAGCGGCGCTGACGCTGACCGATGCCGACATCAACAGGGTCATCGACGACTGGTACCGGGGCTTCTGGATCCTGCTCGAATTCGGTATGCAGATGGCACTGATGCTCAGCACGGGCTTCGCCATCGCGCTTTCGCCCCCCGTCGCACGCCTGATCGACCGGCTCGCCCTGCTGGCCCGTACGCCGGGCGCGGTCTACTTGCTCGTGATGGTGGTCGGCGGGCTGTTCGGGCTCGTGAGCTGGGGCTGGGGCGTGCTGACGGCCGTGTTCGCCCGCGAACTCGCGCGCCGCGTCGATGGAATCGATTACGCGTATCTCGCCGCCTGCGTTTACCTGTCCGGGCAGACCTGGACCGCAGGCCTGTCGAGTTCCATTCCGCTGCTGTTGAATACGGAAGGCAACTTCCTGATTGAAACCGGCGTGCTCGGCGGCACGATTGCGATCGGCGAGACGCTCGGCAGCCTCCTGAATGCCTGCTACGTCGCCGTCTACTTCCTGTGCCTGCCACTATTGATGTGGTTGATGCGTCCGCACGATGCTTCGGCCCGGACGATGGCGGAGCTTGCGGAGACCGAACACGCCGAACGGGGAATCAGCGTCGCCGAAGAGGCGGCATCAAGGAACCTGACCGGCACGACGCCGTCCGACCGACTGAACAACAGCACGCTGCTGCAGCTCGTGATCGCCGGCGCTGCACTCTGGTACCTTGTCCGCCGTTTCACCCGCAACGGCTTCGACCTCGACCTGAACGTGATGATCTTCGTTTTCATCGCGATCGGCCTGCTGGCGCATGTCACCCCGATGCGTTACGTCGTCGCGATGAAGCGCTCCTGTGCGAACATTTCCGGAATCATTTACCAGTACCCGTTCTATGCCGGCATCATGGGCATCATGATGTTTACAGGCCTGGGCACGTTGATCTCGAACTGGATGAGTTCGAGCGCAACGCTCGGCTCCTTCCCGCTGATCGCGCAGGCCTGTGGCGCCCTGCTCAACCTGGCAATCCCGTCGGCCGGTGGAGAATGGGCGGTGATCGGTCCGGCGTTGACAGAAACCGCGCAGAGCCTCGCGGCCGGGCTGTCGCCGGCCGAGATCGACGCGTACACCGCCAGGATCGCGATGGCGGTCGCCTACGGCGAGACATCCACGAACCTGCTGCAGCCCTTTTTCCTGCTGATCGTGCTGCCTGTCATGGGCGCCGGTGTCCGCATCGAGGCGCGCGACCTGATGGGTTACCTGGTCGTGCCGTTCGTGTTCGTATACGGCACGTCGGCACTGCTGCTCGGCCTGCTCCCGGTCTAGCAGGATGTTGAAAAAGGTCGTCCAGACCTTTTTCAACGTCGCGAGCCCGGCGCATGTCCGGACTCGCTCCCGACGGTTCAAGCACTTAGGTGCTTGAACCGCGGGCGAGACATCCGTGTCTCGCGCCAGCAGGGTGTTTTTCAACACCCTGCTAGGTCTGTTTGTCGGCGCTCCAGGCGACGCGGCCGCCGACCACCGTCATCGTCACTTCGATATTGCGCAGGCGCTCGGGCGGCACGGAGCGCGGATCGCTGCCGAGTACCGTGAAGTCCGCGTAGCGTCCGATCGACAAAGTGCCCAGCAGGTCTTCCTGGAACGCGGCATAAGCCGGTCCGATGCTCATCGACCGCAGCGCCGTCCCGACGTCGACCGCCTGTTCGGGGTACCAGCCGCCGTCCGGGTTTCCGTCCGCGCCTTTGCGCGTGACCAGTGCATAGAGGGTGGCACGCGGATCGCCGGTATCCGAAGCCGGGTAGTCCGTGCCGGACGCCACCACGGCGCCGCTCGCGAGCAGGTCGCGGATCGGCAGGATCCAGCGCACGCGATCGGGCCCGACGCGATCTTCCGACCAGCGCTGATACTCGCCGACGAACACGGGTTGCAACGAGGCGACGGCGCCGAGCGCCGCGAAGCGCGGCAGGTCTCCCGGCGCGATCATTGATGCGTGCTCCAGCCGGAAGCGCTCGTCCGGCGAGACCCCGGCGCGTTCCATCGCATCCAGCATGCGCCGCACGCCGAGGTCGCCTATCACGTGCGCATTGACCTGGAAACCCCGCTCCCGGGCATTCGCGAGGAATGCGCCGACCTGCTCGTCAGCCATCTGCTGCAGCCCGCTGGTGTCCGGTGCGTCCGAGTACGGTTCGCTGAGCTCTGCGCCGCGCGCGCCCAGGGCGCCGTCCATCATGATCTTGAAACTGCGCACGGTCAGCAGGTCGTCGCCGAGGCCGACCTCGGGTCCCGTGTCGAGATAGTGCTGTACGGCGGGATGCCCGCTCGCCATCGCGTAGACGCGGATCGGCAGTTCTCCTGCCGCGAGCAGGTCCTTCAGGATATCGATTTCGACCAGGCTGGTGCCCGCGTCGTGCACGCCCGTCAGCCCGAAGCGGACGTAACGCTCGAACGCCAGTCGCATCTGTCGCTCGAGGACGTCGCGGCTGCCGGTCTGCGGCATGACCGCCGCGACCAGGCCGGTCGCCGTTTCGAGCAGCATGCCGGAAGGCTCCCCGGCATCGTCCTTCAGGATGCGGCCACCCTCGGGATCCGCAGTGCCGCGCGTAACGCCCGCGAGCGCGAGTGCCGCGGAATTAGCCCAGCCCGAATGCCCGTCGATGCGTTCGAGGTACACCGGGTTGTCCGGGCTGACGGCATCGAGGTCCTGCCGCGTCGGGTAGGATTCGACGTCGAAAAAGCCTTCGTCCCAGCCCCGGCCGACCAGCCATTCCCCGGGCGCACGCTGGCCCACCTGCTCCGCGACGGCCGCCACGATGTCCTGCTTGCGCAGGTTTTGCACGTTGAGCATCTCGAGCAGGCTGCCATAGCCGGAGATGTGAACGTGCGCGTCCACCCAGCCCGGCACTGCAACGCCAGGGACCGCGATGCGCCTGGCGGTTGTACCCGCCTGCGCCTCGACCTCGGCAAGGCTCCCCATGGCGACGATCACACCCTCGCGCACGGCCAGCGCTGCGACCTCGGGCCGCGCCTCGTCGAGCGTCACGAAGCGGCCGGTGAATATCGTGTCGCTCGCCGGAACCTCCGGCACCCCGGGTTCGCCGCAGGCAACGAGCAGCGCCAGGGCCGTACACAGGGCGGACAGTTGCTGAGCGGCGGTTCTGATACCTGTTTTCATACGTGTGCTCCTGGAGCTCCGGCTGGCTCAGATTTTTGCCCGGTTCAGCCGCAAAGCGTTCGTTATCACCGATACGGAACTGAAGCTCATTGCGGCGGCCGCGAGCATCGGGCTCAGCAGCACACCGAAGAACGGGTACAGCACGCCCGCGGCAACCGGGACTCCGAGTGAGTTGTAGACGAAAGCGAAGAACAGGTTTTGCCGAATATTCGCCATCGTGGCTTCCGACAGCCGGCGAGCGCGCACGATCCCCTGCAGGTCGCCCTTGACGAGCGTGACGCCGGCGCTTTCCATCGCAACGTCGGTGCCCGTCCCCATCGCGATTCCGACCTGGGCCTGTGCGAGCGCCGGCGCGTCGTTGATCCCGTCTCCGGCCATGCCGACGATTCGACCCTCATCCTGCAACGCCTTGACCTTTTCCGCCTTCTGTTCGGGCAGCACGCCCGCGATAACCTCGTCGAGTCCGAGCTTCGCGGCAACGGCGCGCGCGGTGGTTTCGCTGTCCCCCGTCAGCATGATGATGCGCAGGCCCTCCGCATGCAGGGCCTGGATTGCCTCGGCGCTCGTTGCCTTGATCGGGTCCGCTACCCCTATCAGGCCCGCCGCGCGGCCTTCGACCGCAACGTACATCACGGTCTGCCCTTCGCCGCGCAGCGTCTCCGCCCGGCCGCCGAGCGCGCCGACGTCGACGCCGTCAGCATCGAGCAATGCCTTGTTCCCGAGCTGCACGCGACGACCGTCTACCGTGCCGCTGACCCCCTTGCCGGTATGGGAGCGAAAATCACGCGCCTCCGCGAGGACGATCCCGCGTTCGCGGGCCCCGCCTGTGATTGCCGCGGCCAGCGGATGTTCGCTGCCTTTTTCGAGCGTGGCGGCCAGGCGCAGCAAATCCGCCGCATCGAATCCCTCGGCTGCCTCGATGCCGGCCACCACTGGCCGACCCTCCGTCAGCGTGCCGGTCTTGTCGACGACCAGCGTGTCGACCTGCCGCATCGTCTCGATCGCCTCGGCGTCGCGGAACAGGACACCGAAAGTCGCGCCTCTGCCGGTCGCCGTCATGATCGACATCGGAGTCGCCAGGCCGAGCGCGCAGGGGCAGGCGATTATGAGCACGGCAACGGCGTTGATGACGGCGTAGGCCATCGCCGGCGGCGGCCCGAGCAGGGCCCACACGACAAAGGTCGCGACGGACACCAGGACGACGGTGGGCACGAACCAGCCGGCCACAACGTCTGCCAGTTTCTGGATGGGAGCACGACTTCTTTGCGCCGCGGCCACCATCTGTACGATCTGGGCAAGCAACGTGTCGTCGCCGACGCGACGCGCCTCGATGACGAGTCCGCCGGTGCCGTTGACGGTCGCACCTGTGACCCGGTCACCGCCCACCTTCTCTACCGGGATCGGCTCGCCGGTGATCATGGATTCGTCGACGCTGCTCGACCCGTCGGTCACGACGCCGTCGACCGGGACTTTTTCGCCGGGGCGGACACGCAGCCGATCGCCAACCTGCACCTCGGCCAGGGGCACGTCTTGTTCGCTGCCGTCGGCGCCGATGCGCCTTGCGGTCCGCGGCGCGAGCCCGAGCAATGCGCGGATGGCAGCGCCGGTGCGGCCGCGGGCACGCAATTCCATGACCTGCCCGAGCAGCACGAGCGTCACGATGACCGCCGATGCCTCGAAGTAGACCGCGACCTCGCCGTGAGGGTCGCGGAACGAGGCGGGAAACATGCCGGGCAGGACGGTCGCGACTATGCTGTACGCGTAGGCGACGCCGGTGCCGATCGCAATCAGCGTGAACATGTTCAGGCTGCGATTGACGATCGATTGCCAGCCGCGCTCGAAGAACGGCCACCCGCCCCACAGCACGACCGGAGTAGCCAGCAACAGTTCCACCCAGGACAGGCTGCGCGCCGAGGCGAGTCGCTCGACCGGCAGGCCGAGCATCGGGCCCATGGCAATGAGGAACAGTGGCAGCGTCAGCACGAGGCTGACGCGGAAACGTCGCGTCATGTCGAGGAGTTCCGGATTCTGCTCCTCGACGACGACGGACACCGGCTCCAGCGCCATGCCGCATTTCGGACAGGAACCGGGTTCGTCCCGCACGATTTCCGGATGCATCGGGCAGGTGTAACGTGTAACCGACTGTGGCAGCTGCACCGTTTCCGGCTCCAGCGCCATGCCGCACTTCGGGCACGGCACGGGTTCGCTTTCGCGGACTTCGGGGCACATCGGGCAGATCCATGCCGAACCGGTCGCGCCGGCCGGAACGTCAGCGGCGCCGCCGCCTCCCGCCGCCAGGTACTTGGCCGGGTCCGCTGCGAACCGGGTCCTGCAGCCGTTGCAGCAAAAGTAATACGTCTCGCCCGCGTGCTCGTACGAGTGCTGCGACTCGTGCGTCACGCTCATGCCGCAGACCGGGTCTTTCAATTCCTCCGGCGCAAGGTACTTCTCCGGCCCGGCCGCGAACTTCGTCCTGCAGCCGTTGCAGCAGAAGTAATACGTCTCGCCCGCGTGCTCGTGCGAGTGCTGCGACTCGCGCGTCACGCTCATGCCGCAGACCGGGTCTTTCAGTTCCGGCGCCGCGCCGTGGCAGCACGGCTGGCCTGCATGTTCATGGGATTCGCTCACCTGTCCGCCCCTCTGGTCGCCCGGCGTATAGGGCGCACATGATAACGCCTGCGGTCCTTGGCGGCGCGGGACCTTGTTGCGTCGCTACGGGTCGTATAGCGTGGCGCGGTGTTTGCCCAGGTTTCGCCCAATGCCTGAAGCCCGCCGGATACAGATTCGATGCGCCGATGGCTTCGAACTCGGCGCCACCCTGTTCGAACCGGAGACGCCCAACCGGCGCCTCGCGCTGATCGGCGCGGCACTCGGCGTGCCCAGCCGCTTCTACGCGGACTACGCGGCCTTTCTCGCCGCACAGGGCTACACGGTGCTGACCTGGGACTGGCGTGGGATGGGCTACAGCCGCCCGAAGCGGCTCGAGGGCTTCGAGGCGACGCTGACGGGCTGGGCCACGGTCGACCTGCCGGCCGTCATGGATTGGGCTCAGAATCGCTTCGACTACCCGGTCACCGGCATCGGCCACAGCTTCGGCGCCCAGGCATACGGGCTGGCAGACCGCGACGACCGCTTCGAGAAACTGCTGTTCATTGCTGCGCCGACCGGGCACTGGGGACTGTTCCCGGCCCCGAGCCGGCAGATTCTGCGGGCCCTCGTACCGCTAATGCGGATCATGACCCGCCTGAAGGGCTACTTCCCGGCCGGCTATTTCGGCATGGGCGACGACGTGCCGATGGGTGCCGGGCTCGAGTGGTTCGAATGGTGTAATCGGCCCGAGTACCTGGGCAACTGGGAAGGGCACGGCAGGATCCGCGTCCCGATCCGGTCGATAGCCTTCAGCGACGATCGCTATGGGCCGAGCGCGGCCTGCCGATGGCTGCTCGATCGCTACGGCTCCCCCGACAAGGAGCTGGAGGTCATCGACCCGGCGGCACATGGCATCGAGGCCATCGGCCACATGGGCTATTTCCGCCGCCGCGTCGCCGGATCCATCTGGCACCTGCCCCTGCCCTGGCTGCTCCGTCGGGAGGGCTGAGCCCGCGCACGGGCCGGGCAGTATCTTTTGCTCTACAATGCCGGCAAACAAGCCGGAACACGGCGCAATCGGGGGAAACATCATGAGCGTAGCACTCGGATCTCTATGGCTGCCGATCGTCGTCGCAGCCGTCATCGTGTTTATCGCCAGCAGCCTGGTGTGGACCGTGCTCGGTTATCACAATTCCGACTGGCGCAAACTGCCGAACGAAGAAGCCGCCCGATCAGCCTTGAAGGGCGTACCGGTCGGCGAGTACTCGGTGCCACATGCCGGCAGCAACAAGGACCGGGCGAGCGAGGCATGGCAGGCAAAGTACAAGGAAGGTCCGGCGGCGATGCTGGTCGTCTTGCCGCACGGCTCGCTGTCGATGGGCAAGCAATTGGGCAGCTGGTTCGTCTACCTGCTCGTCATCTCGCTGCTTATCGCCTACGTCGCCGGCTCTGCGCTGCCGGGCGGCACGCACTACCTCAAGGTCTTCCAGCTGACCGGCACGGTCGGCGTGCTGGCCTATGCGGGCAACGCGGGGGCCCAGTCCATCTGGTTCGGTCACAGCTGGAGCCGCACCGTGAAGGACATCGTCGACGGCGTCATTTACGGCCTGCTGACCGCCGGCGTTTTCGGCTGGCTGTGGCCCGCTGCCTGACCTCGCTGGACTGAGCGCGGCCGATGGCGAACGCGATCCTGTTCGTCCACGGCCGGAGCACCAAGCCGGCGAAGGCCGCGCTGTGGCGCCTGTGGCTCGCCGCGACGCGGCACGGTATTGCGCGCGACCATCCCGCCAGGCTCGACGCGTTCACCGCGGCCCGGAAGGAATTCGTCTACTACGGTGACGTGTCGAACGCCTACCTGCGCTCGCGCGGGACATCCTATGACGAGGCCAGGGACGTCGCCGGTCGCAAGCTGAGCCTGCAACAGTTGCGCGCATTGCCGGCCGACGCGTTCACGAAGGAAAACTACGAGCGCTTGCCGGGCAAGAACGCGGCGCTCGAACTCCTGGCCGACGTCGGCGCGAGCACGCTGGGCGGACTCCGGATTGCCGGCAAGCTCATCGAAGCCGCCGCACCCGACATCCACGAGTACTGGAACTTCGACAGCGCCTTCGGCACCGACGTACGTTTCCCGATGATCGCGCCGTTGCAGCGGGCGATGGATCGCGCCGACCGTATTCTCGTTGTTTCGCACAGCCTCGGCACGCTGATCGCCTACGACACGCTCTGGAAATTCTCTCGCGCCGGCGAGTACCGACCCCGCTACACGGACAAGGTGGTCGATACCTGGATCACGCTCGGCTCGCCGCTCGGCGATGAGACGGTGAAGCGCAAGCTGAAGGGCGCGCGCGCCGGAGGCAAACGGCGATTCCCGGCCAATGTCCGCCACTGGCACAATGTCGCCGCCGAGGACGACTATATCTCGCACGACGGCACGCTCGCCGATGACTACCGGGCGATGCTGGACGCGGCACTCGTCGATTCGATCACCGACCACCGAATCTACAATCTCGCGCTGCGCGACGGCCGGTCGAACCCGCACCACGGACTCGGCTACCTTGTCCATCCGACTGTCGCGCGACTCATCGCCGACTGGCTTGGTAAAACCAGCTAGGAATCACCAGGGAGACAGCTGATGCGACAGCACAGAACATTGCTTATTGCCCTCTTGTTGCTCGTCACGACCAGCGCGGTTCTCGCCGACGAGTCGCGGCTCACGCGGGAACTCGAACGCCTTGCCGCGACGGCAGGCGGCTCGATGGGGGTGGCTGTCGTGCACCTGGAGTCCGGCCGCAGCGCATTCGTGAACGCCGACGAGCCTTACCCGATGGCGAGCACCTACAAGGTACCGCTGGCAGTAGAACTCCTGCACCAGGTCGACGCAGGCAAACTGGCGCTGACACAGCGCGTCGACATCGGTGTAGAGGCGTATTCGCCCGGCAGCGGCATGCTGGCCAAGCTGCTGGACGACCCTGGCCTGTCGGTGTCCGTGCTGAACCTGCTGGAGATCATGCTGCTGATCAGTGACAACACCGCGACCGACCGGTTACTGGACCTGGTCGGCGGCGGCACGGCCGTCAATGCAAGGCTCGATGCGCTGGGCGTCAGGGGCGTACGCGTGGACCGGCCGACCATCCGTCTGATCGGCGACTGGCTCGGCCTCGGGGACATGCCCTCCGCATCCGGCCGAACCTGGGAAGATTACGAGGCCATGGTCGAGGCGTTGCCCGCAGGAGAAGCCGACGCGGCCGCGGCCGCATTCGAACTCGACCCGCGCGACACGGCGACGCCGCGCGGCATGGCCACGCTGCTCGAGAAGATCTGGAAACGCGAGGCCCTGACGGAATCGTCGAGTGCCCTGCTGCTCGACATCATGGAACGCTGCGAGACCGGCCAGACGCGCCTGAAAGGAATCCTGCCGCAAGATACCGTCGTCGCGCACAAGACCGGCTCGATCGGCCGCACGACCAATGACGTGGGCATCGTCTACCTCCCGGGCGAGGCCGGCCACGTGATCGTCGTGGCTTTCGTCAAGTCCTCCGGGGAGGAAGTCGAAGTGCGCGAGCGCGCGATTGCGGAAGTCGCACGCGCCGCCCACGACTATTTCCTGTTCTCGCCGTCGGAGTAGCTGCCCAGCGGTACCGCGCCGGGGCCCTTCCCCGCCGCGGGCATATGTACGAAATCCGGGACGGTGACCCCGGCTCCACGCCGGCTTCGGTCACCGTCCCCGACAGATGTCACCGCCTGGTCAGTACGCCGGTCCGTCCGAATACTCGAGCCCGGCCTTCTCGGCCTGGCGCGCGACGGTGTCGTACAGCTTCTGGTCCAGCGAGTCCTTGCGGCCGCCCTCGGCCTCCACCTTCTTTTCGATGAATGCGTCGCGCTCGTCCGCAAGTTCCTGGATCCGTTTCTGCAGCCTGACCCGCTCCTCGGCGACGCCGGCGATATAGGCGCGCTGCTCTTCGGGCGCCATGGGCGCAATCGCGGCCGGCAATGCCTCCTTCGGCAATTCGTCGAGATCTACCTTGCCGCTGCTTACAGCCACGATCAGCTCGTTCTCCCCGAAGCTGTTCGTACGACCGGCAGCGGACGCGTTGAAGATGCCGCGACGGGCCAGCGCCTCGTCCGACGCGGCCGACGCCAGCTTCTCGGTCGCGGCGACCTTTTCTTCCATCCGCGCCTTGTCTTCGTCGCTACCGTAGTAGAGCCGTGTCGCGTCGATTTTCGCCGCCAGGTCGGCGATCTCGGCGTCGTAAGGCGTCGTATAGGCCACAGCGCCGCCGGCCTGCTCTACCTGGAAAAAGTCGCCGTTGCCCAGGCGTGCGATCTGCGTCCAGGGTTCTACCGTCACGGGCATGTTGCCGCACTGGATCGTATTGACCACGATACCCTTCTCCGCGGCGCTCGCGATGATGGCCGGGTACTGGAGCTCGTCCTGGTAATCCATGTGGGGCGGCGCATCGCCGACCAGGAAAATGACCTGGTACGCCTGGTCCTTCTGGCTCCAGGACATCCGGTTGACGGCGTCGTTCAGGGCCTGGTTGACGCTTTCGGGGCCATCGCCGCCACCGTTCGCCTCGAAGTCCATCAACGCGGCATAGACCGAGTCGAGGTCCCCGGACAGATCGACGATCCTGGTTACGTACTCGTCGCCCCGGTCACGGTAGCCCACCAGGCCGATGCGAATCTCGGGCGTCGGTTGGGCCGAGGCCATCGTCGAGGCGATCGACCAGATCTTTTCTTTCGCCGTCTGGATCAGGCCGCCCATGCTGCCGGTGGTGTCGAGCACGAACACCACGTCGACAACCGGTGCCTGGTTGTGGTCGACATGCCTCGTGACATGCGTTTGGGCCAGGTTGGTCTTGGCGTCGAGCGTCGGGTACCAGGCGACGGCGCCCAGTGTAATGGCGAACAGGGCTATGCCCAGTAACTTGGTTTTCATGTCGGTCTCCTTTTTTCAGTCCTTGGTTTCAATGAGTAATGAGTTGCTTCAGCGCGGCCTCTGCCGTGCGTCGCGCACGCTCGAAGTCGGAATCCGGCTCG
>Ga0224505_10000931_pt1 | contig 19602 bp, 18 predicted proteins | sample SF_Jan12_sed_USG_FD_169102 | JGI IMG/M metagenome (GOLD analysis project Ga0224505, IMG submission 169102) | Sediment microbial communities from San Francisco Bay, California, United States - SF_Jan12_sed_USGS_4_1 | ecosystem: Environmental > Aquatic > Marine > Sediment | place: USA: California... | reverse complement strand
CATCAGCGGCTTGATCAGGTCGATGCCCTGTCCGGCAAATGTGCGTGCTATGAGGGCGAACACGCCGATCGGTGCCAGCGCCATCACGATATCCACCATCTTCATGATCACAGAATCGAGATCGTTGAAGAAATTGAGCACGTGCTTGCCGCGCTCGCCCGCCAGCGTGATGGCGATGCCGAACAGCAATGCAAACACAATCACCTGCAGCATTTCGCCCTGCGCCATCGCCTGTACCGGGTTGCTCGGCACCATGTTGATGATGACGTCGCCCAGCGGCGGCGCCTCCTTGGCGGTGAACGCCGCACTCTTCGAGTCGAGCTTCATGCCCTCGCCCGGGGACACGACAACAGCCAGGGTCAGGGCGATCGTTATGGCGATGGTAGTCGTCGCAATATAGAGGACAAGCGCCTTCAGGCCGATGCGACCGAGTTTTTTTACATTGCCCATGGCCGTCACCCCGCCAACGAGTGACACGAAGACGAGCGGCACCACCATCATTTTCAGCGACGCCACAAAAATCGAACCGATTACCTTCAGGAAGCCGTCGACAATGTACTTCTGCACGAACGCGACGTCGGCCAGGAACAGGTTGGTCAGAATTCCGAGAATCAGGCCCGCCCCCATCCCGATCATGATTTTCGTGGTCAGGCCCATTTCATTTTTTTTCGGCATACACGATCTCCTGGACGGCTGTTTCAGCGATTCTAACGAATCCGTCACAAATGACTACTGGTACTTTGTAAATCAGTTAACGTGATAATCGTCGGGCGACCGAGGAGAAACGAGACGCCAGAGTCAGCATGGTGTGCAGGCACGTAATAGAGTGCCGGCTCTGACCCTGTTCGCCTTGCTTTGGCATCAGATAGCCTGCTGGCCGATACTTACGGTTTACGAGGACGCGAGCCCATGAACGTCAACAGCGATTTTAATCAGCGTGTCGTGCAGCATGCGGCCGACGCGGTATGGACCGCGTCGCCGTTGCCCGGTGTGGACCGGCGCATGTTGGACCGGGTCGGCGATGAGGTCGCGCGCGCGACCAGTATCGTGCGCTACGCCGCCGGCTCACACTTCGACCGGCACGTGCATCACGGTGGCGAGGAGATCCTGGTACTCGACGGCATATTCTCGGATGACCAGGGTGATTTCCCCGCGGGCACCTACCTGCGCAACCCGCCGGGCACCAGTCACACGCCGTTCTCGCGTGAGGGCTGTACGCTGTTCGTCAAACTCTGGCAGTTTGCGGCAGATGATCTGGCACCGGCACGCATTGCAACATCGACAGCCGCGTGGCGGCCCGGGCTGGTGCCCGGCCTGAGCGTGATGCCGCTGCATGAATACGACGGCGTCAGCACAGCACTGGTGCGCTGGGCGCCGGATACGCGTTTTAATACGCATCCACACCCCGGTGGCGAGGAGATTCTGGTGCTAAATGGCCTGTTCCAGGATGAAGACGGCGAATACCCGGCCGGCACCTGGCTGCGCAATCCGTGCTGGAGCCGCCACACCCCCTATACCGGCCCGGAAGGTGCGCTGATCTACGTCAAGGTGGGCGCAATCGGTGCGCCGTTCATGCCGTTGCCGCGCTGACAGATATTGCGAGTGCGACCCCGGCACCATCTACACGCCCAGCCGCTCCGGTGACAGATACTGCTGCCGGTAATTCTCGAACGGCAGGGTGTCCTGCGCTTCGATCAGTCGCTGTGCGTCGATCGACTGTTCAGCCATGCGCGCGTAGCGCGCTGCCACTTCAGCATTGAGCGGCGATGCCCGCAGGCTGGTGCCGTGCAGCACCGATTGCGCCTGCACAAAGTGGAAATAGGAGTCGTCGTGGTGTTGCGCCATTTCGCGCAGCATGCGCGCCGACGGTGTCAGTGCCGGATCCGCCAGTGCAGCCGCAGCGGCCGCCAGGGCATCGCGGTAGGCGCTGCCGCCGTGCGCTGCATCGAGTGCTGCGGCAACCGGCTCGCACTCGCGCAGCAGATCGCCGCCCCATTCTCCCGGTGAGAGTTCCACACCCGGCCGGCACAGGCGCAACGCCGGATCGCGCCCGTTTTCAGCGACCCGTTGCTGGTTGACCGACATCGCGGTGATTTCCTCGGGCGTGTCCGGCGGGCTGTCGTGCAGCAGGCAATGCAGCAGGAACACGTCGAGGAAGCGGATCACACCCGCGGTGATGCCGATGGGACAGAACGGGTCGAGATCCATGCAGCGCACCTCGACGTATTCGACGCCGCGCTCGCGCAACGCATGCAGCGGGCGCTCGCCCGGGCGTATCGGCCGCTTCGGGCGGATGGCACCGTAGAACTCGTTTTCGATCTGCAGCAACGATGTGGTTAGTTGCCGGTAATCGTCACCGTCACGGATGCCGATGGCTGCATATGGCGGATAAGGCTCGGTCAGCGCGCCATGCAGCGAACGGGCATAGCCGTCGAGGCTGTTATAGCTCACCAGCAGCGCCGCCTGCGCCTCGCTCTGATAACCCAGATTACCCATGCGCAGCGACGTGCTGCCGGGCAGGTACAAGGTGCCGCGGGTCAGCTCCTGCAGTGCGTGGCTGCGACCGGCAACGAAACTCTTGCATACCGCCGGTGATGCGCCAAACAGGTACAGCAGCAGCCACGAGTGCCGCCGGAAATTGCGGATCAGTGAAAAATACAGCTCATCCTGATAGGCCCGGATCGCGCCGGTGTAGGCGTCCGACTGCCGCAGCAAGGGCCACGCCGCGTCCGGCAACGAGAAGTTGTAGTGGATGCCGGAGATGGTCTGCATGCGCCTGCCGTAGCGGTGCGCCAGTCCCATGCGATAGACCGTTTTCGCCCGCCCGACATTGGAACGGCCATACTGGCCGATGGGAATGTCATCGTCCGCGGGCAGGCTGCACGGCATGCTGGCGCACCACAGCATTTCATCGCCCACATGCCGGTACACCAGTTGATGGATCTCGGTGAGTTCCTCCAGGCAGGGCTCGATGCCATCGTGCACACCCGTGATCAGCTCAAGCTGGGATTCGCTGAAATCCGTGGTGATGTGGGGGTGGGTCAGCGCCGAGCCGAGTGCCGCCGGATGCGGCGTATCCGCAAGCATGCCGTCCGGCCTGACACGCAGGCTTTCTTTTTCGATGCCGCGCTGTAGCCCCTTAAGCGTCCCGGCATCAAGGGCCTGCAATCGTTTTTGGAACTGATTCAAACACGTTCTCCCGAAAAAGTAGGCACGCCAATATGGGAACCCCAAAATAGCACTTATCGTGCAGCACTGAGCACCGATGGGACCCTGCTCGAACTCTCTTTATCAATGGGGTAGCTGCTTCATTGTTTCCCCGGGGCTACACGCGAATCAGCTTCGCCAGTTCAGCGCCCTCCACCAGCTTCATCCCCTGCTTCGTCGCAAACGCCCGCGCCTGCTCGGTCAACTCTCCCGCCACCGCATACCGGCATTCCGCTGCGCTGCGCTTCTCGCCGGCGGCCGCCAGCTCCTTTAATGGCTCCATGCCCGTACGCGCAGCCTTCCAGCGCCGCGCGCCCTGATTTCTCCAGCTCGAAATCCGCCGCACCGTCGACACGCTGCACGGCGTAGCCTTCGGCCTTGAACCCGGTCTCAAGCGCCTGCGCAAAATTCTCCCACGACAGGCTGCGGACCTTTTCCAAAGCCTTCTCCAGCAGTGCGCCGCCGGGCACGCGAATCTGTTTCCACGCGACCATCAGGGTGATGACAGTGAAAGGCGTAGTGGCGAAGAGCGCATAACCCCAAGCCATGAAGGTATGCACCGCCCCGAACACGGCAAGCGCAATCAGCGCGCTCACCCACCAGTCCTGGCGCATCAGGATTGCGAACAATGAGTTCTCAGCCATCTTCCATTTCATGCGGTGTGTCTCTGAGTTAATCAGGTTAGTGTACCTTTTCGGAATACCTGTACTGCCCCTCATTTTCGAATATCGCGGCACTGTTGCCGCACATTGCGGTCATACGAGGCGAAACCCATACCGGGTGCCGGCATTCCGGCATGATGAACCAACGCCTTCAATGCCAATTAACGGAGTCACAGCCATGGCCAAGATTCGCACGTGGGCGGCCACAGCCGCCAAACAAAAACTGGAACGCCACGATTACGATCCCGGCCCTCTCGGTGATGAGGAGGTCGAAGTCGCCGTCGAGTATTGCGGCATGTGCCATTCGGACCTGTCGATGATCGACGACGAATGGGGCATGGCCGCCTACCCGCTGGTGCCGGGTCACGAAGTAGTCGGCCGCATCGTTGCGATGGGCGCGCGGGTCAAGGGCCTGAGCAAAGACCAGCAGGTAGGCGTGGGCTGGACCAGCGCCAGCTGCATGCACTGCGCCCCCTGTATTGATGGCGACCAGCACTTGTGCGCCACGGCGCAGGCGACCATCGTCGGCCACCACGGCGGATTTGCCGACCGCGTACGTGCGCACTGGGCATGGGCGATTCCGCTGCCCGCAGGTGTGCGGCCGGAAACCGCCGGCCCGTTGTTTTGCGGCGGTATCACCGTGTTCAGTCCGCTGCTGGAATTCGACATCACCCCCACCAGCCGGGTCGGCGTCGTCGGCATTGGCGGGCTGGGCCACATGGCGCTGCGTTTCCTCAAGGCCTGGGGTTGCGAGGTCACCGCGTTCACCTCCAGCGCGTCGAAGCATGATGAAGCCCGTGCATTGGGTGCGCATCGCGTGGTGTCCAGCCGCGACTCGAAAGAAATTGCGGCCATTGCCGGCAGCCTCGACCTGGTGATCGTCACCGCCAACGTCGCACTCGACTGGGACGCCATCATCGCCACGCTCGGCCCCAAAGGCCGGCTGCACCTCGTCGGCGCCGTGCTGGAACCGATCCCGGTCCAGGCCTTCGCGCTGATCATGGGACAGAAAAGTGTTTCGGGCTCGCCCACCGGTTCGCCCGGCAGCATCGCGAAGATGCTGTCCTTCTGCGCCCGCCACGGCATCGAGCCGCAGGTGGAACAATATCCGATGAGCCGGGTGAATGATGCCTTGGCGCATCTGCGGGCCGGCAAGGCACGTTACCGCATTGTGCTGAAAGCGGATTTCGGCGCCTGAATGCGCGCAGTTCAGGTTTACTTAAAGCCGGTCCGCGCATTCCCGGCGTTAACCGGCGAGGCCTGTTGACGCCGGTCCGGGAAAGGCGTTAACTGGAATTGCTGTGGTGAACCGGTTCGGGACAGGTTCTCGAACGAACGATAGCCTCGGTTGCTGCCTCGGTGTTTCGCTGTTGTGCGCGCCCCCCCGTTTGCGGGTGTGCCTGAAGCGGGCCGGTGGCGACCACCTTCGACATTGTGTTTGAGGGATGTTTCGGATCGGCAAACCAGAGCACGGAGCGCGATTCGCGCTGTTGTCATCCCTTTGGGGAGATGCAGGCGCAGCATGAAGCCGAAAGTGGAGGTCACTCTATAGATGAAACTTCCGACATTGGTAATTTAAAGCCGGTCATCGACCGGCCTTGCGTCCCGGCAACGTGACGCCCTACAGCCACTCAGGTGGCTGACCGCCGAAGCCCTGCGACATTTTTCGCGGGGCTTCCCATTTTATGGGTCACCCGTGCGCATTTGGATCCGCCGGCAGCACCGCCGAAAGCCGGATCATTGTCATCTTTTTATACTGCAAGGTGCCCTCGCCGATTTGAATGCAGATGGTTCGACTCCAGGTCGTTCAACGATGGCATGCCACCACTGCCGGATTCAATCCGGAATGGTCATCGGGTCCGGTTCCACTTCTTCATGCACTTCAGCGACCGCCCGCTCCACCGCGTCGACGTCATCAACCTCGCAATATGGAACAAAGCGTCCCCCTGATTTCCGGAATATTGCCGGCATCGTCATGTTGACCGGAACAACGCCGGCAACCGGTTCACGAAGTCCCGATTCACGGGCGATTGCAACGTCTGGCCACATGAGCGGCGACTCGTTGTTGCGCGCATCTGGTGCGCGCCTTCCACGCAGAAATAACGTCAACCGATAGCTTTGTCGGACATGCAATCCATGGTGCTGAAGATGGCGTTGCAGTTAGAAAGAAAAAGTCGCTCGGAGCGAATCTCAACACAGCGATCATCGCGCAACGTTGCCGGCACCGAGTGAGTGCCAGCCTGCACTACTCACACTGGCACCGGCTCCCTATCTTCTCCTCGACGGCATCGGGCGTGGCGGTGGCATCGGGCGTGCTACCGGATTCATCGGACGCACCCCACCCGGCGGTCGTGACGGTGGCATGCCCCCCGGGGGTCGCGGCCTGCTGGGCGGCGGTCCAACGTAGACTGGTCTGCCGCGGTACCAGGGATCGTATCCCCACGGACTTCCGTAATATGCGTCATAGCTATAGCCGATGCTGCCGCCGCTCGAGGTGCCGGCACAGCCGGCTACTGCTGCAATTCCTGCCAGGATCGCGAACGCGGTGCGCAGCGGTCTCCTTGCTTCCCGGCGACTCATTGTACCCCCGGTTCATTGATCTGCGCGAGACCCAATGGCGCGCCTGTCGGGTCGACAATCAGCGTTACACGGCCACCCTCGATCTCGACGCTGGGCGGTATCACCATTCGTGCGCCAGCCTGTGCGGCCCGCCTTGCCGCGGCCTTCACATTCTCTACCCGCAGGTAAGGCAGCCACTCCGGTTTAACCGCGCTCGCGGGTAAGGGGATGATGGCGCAGCGCGTATATCCGTCCGAAGCGAGGTAGTAGCCCAGGCTGCCGTCCGGCCGCTCGACTGGAGCGACTTCGTAGCCGGCCAGGCCGCTGTAGAACTGCGCCATCGCCTTCGGATCCTTGGCCCACAGCTCAATCCACATCCATTGACGGTCTTCGCCCAGGTAATCCGGTGGGTCTCCGCTGGCAGAGCGGATCACACCGAAGGGAGTTCCTTCCGGATCGGCGAGCAGCGCCACCTCGCCTCGACCCGAGAGATATCGCGGCGGCGTGACTACCTTGCCGCCATGGGCTGCCGTGTATCGTGCGGCAGCCTTGACGTCCGCCACCGAGATCATCCCGAGCCAGCGACTGCCTCGCTCGTTCTGGAACCGCTGCCCGCGCTCGAGCATGCCTCCGACCGGTTCACCCTCTGATAACGCCAGCGTGTAGCCCGGGCCACTTGCCGCGTTGAACGCCTGGAACGACCAGCCGAACATCTCGCCATAGAACCGCACGGCGACCTTCACGTCCTCGGTGAACAGCTCGGCCCACACCCATTTGCCTAAAACAAAGCTCGATGTCGGCGGCGTCGTAATTGCGGGCCACTTCAGATCAGCCGCCTGAGATGCGGGCAGTGCGACCAGTGCGAGCGCCGATACGCCAGCCGCAAACACGGCTCTGCGCAGACGCTTACGGAACACATCATTCATGGTTCTGCTTCCCTTATGGCAAAGCCTGCCTCGTGCAGGCTCTGCGCTTTCACTATGATCATACTATCATCTGACCGTTGGCATCAGCTCAGGATTTTCGAGCCTGCTGGTCCGGAAGTTGTTATCGCGGAGTGGTCTGCTTTGCGCTGCGCCGGCACTTGCGCTAAATTCAAATACCCCGTCTGCCGCAGGAGTCGCCCGACATGAATTCCGCTGCCCGATCATCGAAGTGGTACCGGCCTGCATGAGCGGCCACGATCACGACCACCATCATCACCACCATGATGACGAGCACCTGAGCGAGCACGAGCGCCCGCTGTCGGGCCCGGCGCTGCGCGTCAAGGCGCTGGAATCGCTGCTGGTCGACAAGGGTCTGGTTGATTCGAAAACCATCGACGGCATCATTGAAACCTTCGAAACGAAAATCGGGCCGCGCAACGGCGCGCGGGTCGTCGCGCGTGCGTGGACGGACCCGGCGTACAAGAAACGCCTGCTCAGCGATTCGCGCGCAGCCATCGCGGAATTCGGTTTTTACGGTTATGGCGAAGACATGGTGGTGGTGGAAAACACGCCGAAGGTGCGCAATATGGTGGTATGCACGCTGTGCTCCTGTTATCCGTGGTCGGTGCTCGGGCTGCCACCGGTCTGGTACAAGTCCGCGCCCTATCGCGCCCGTGCGGTGATCGATCCGCGCGGCATACTCAATGAACTTGGTGCCGCGCCCGCGGAAGATGTCGAGGTGCGGGTGTGGGATTCGACCGCCGAGTTGCGCTACATGGTGCTACCGGAACGCCCTGCCGGCACTGAAGGCTGGAGCGAAGAACAACTGGCAGCCATTGTCACCCGCGACGCGATGATCGGCGTGGCGGTGGTGACCGTGCCCGCAGCCGGCAAATGAACGGCGTACATGACATGGGCGGCATGCACGGCATGGGGCCGGTGGTGATCGAGCCCGATGAACCGGTGTTTCATGCGCACTGGGAAAAACGCGTGTTTGCGACCCGCCTTGCGTGCGCCTACCACCGCCGCTGGAATTCCGACATCAACCGCTATGCGGTGGAGCGCATGCCGCCGGCGGATTACCTCTCCACCAGCTACTACGAACACGTGTTGTTCGGGCTGGAAACGGTGCTGGTCGAACAGGGTGTGGTCACTGCAGAAGAACTCGCCAGCGGCCGCGCCGCAGGCCGCGCAGACGTCGACAGCATGCTCGACATCGACGGTCTCGATCAACTGCTGCAAAACCGCATCCGCGCGCGCCGTGACGAACCGGTCGCACCGAAATTCAAAGCGGGTGACGCCGTCGTCGCGCGCAACAACCATCCCGCCGGCCACACCCGGCTGCCGCGGTACGCGCGCGGCCGGCGCGGGGTGATCGACCGCGATTTCGGCGTGTACGTGTTTCCTGACACTAGTGCGATGAGTCGCGATCCGAAGCCGCAGCACCTGTACAGCGTGCGTTTTGCCGCGCGTGAGTTGTGGGGCGACTCCGCTGCCGCGCGCGACAGCGTTTATGTGAATCTGTGGGATGACCACCTCGATCCCGCCTGACGCCGACCTCGACGCCCTGCCCGCCCTGCCGCGCGATGACGCCGGCCCGGTGTTCAAGGCGCCATGGGAAGCGCAGGCTTTTGCGATGATGCTGTCGCTGCACGGCGCCGGCGTGTTTACGTGGAACGAATGGGCGGCAGCGCTGGCAGCGGAACTTGCGGCCGCGGCGGCGCGAGGCGAACCCGACGACGGCAGCCATTATTATGAACACTGGCTCGCCGCGCTCGAAAAACTCGTCGTTGCCAAGGACATCGTGCCGGCGCACGACCTGGAGCAGCGCGTGCAGGACTGGGACGCGGCTGCACGCGCCACGCCGCACGGCCAGCCGGTGGTGCTGCCACCGCGGTGATGCGGGCTTCACGCTGATGCGGCGTGATGCAAATATCAATCCACAACGGATCGGAATGTTTTCATGAAAATTGCAGCAATGGGTTCGGGTGGCGTCGGCGGTTTCTTCGGCGGGAAGCTGGCGCATGCCGGTGCCGATGTCACCTTTATCGCCCGAGGCAAACATCTTGCGGCGATGCGCGAGCACGGCCTGCTGATCGAGAATGAAACCGAAGGCAACATCCACCTGCCCAAGGTCAAGGCGACCGACGATCCGGCCGGCATCGGGCCGGTGGATCTGGTGCTGGTGGGCGTGAAACTGTGGGATATCGAATCGGCGGCAATGGCGATCAAGCCCATTGTCGGTCCCGACACCGCCGTGCTGTCGCTGCAGAACGGTGTGATCAAGGACGACATCCTGCGCCGCATCTTCGGCGACAAGGCGGTCATGGGCGGCGTCGGTTACGTCGCGACCCGCATCGCGCGTCCCGGCGTGATCAAACAGGTGGGTAAGCTGCAGAAACTTTTTTTCGGTGAGTACGACGGTTCGCGCTCGGCTCGCGCCGAGACCCTGCTGAAATTCGCGCTCAAGGCCGGGTTGCAGGCGGAGCTGTCCACCGACATCCGCCGCACGCTGTGGGAGAAATACACGTTTCTCGTCGGCCTTTCCGGCACCACCACGACCATGCGCATGCCCATCGGACCGATCCGCAGCAATCCGCAGACACGCACGTTCCTGCACGACCTGATGAAGGAAGTCGTGGCCGTGGGCCGGGCGCACGGTGTCGCGCTTCCGGAGAATTATGCGGACGAACGGCTGGCGTTTGCCGATTCCGTATCGCCGGATATGAGTTCGTCGATGCATCACGATCTCGAAGCAGGCAATCCGCTCGAAGTCGAATGGCTGTCAGGCGGCGTGGTGACGCTGGGCGCACAGGTGGAGGTGCCCACGCCGGTCAATCGCGCGGTATGGGACGTGCTGGCGTTGCACGCCGGCGGCCGCAAGCGCGACTGACATGCAACACTCCAGGCTGACGATCCGCGCAGTGCGCGCGGTACCGGTAATACTGCCGATGACATACACGCTGGGCACCAGCGCGGCGATTGTGCGCGAGGCGCCGCTGCTGCTGCTGGACCTCGAGACCGAAGAAGGGATTACCGGGCGGGCGTGGCAGTTCTGCTATACGCCCGCCGCGGCGGCAGCAATCGTGCACATGCTGGACGATGCGGTCAGCGCTGTCCGCGGTGATGTGCTCGATCCCGCCGCGGTATGGGACAAGCTGACCAAACGCTACACGCTGATCGGCGTGCAGGGCATTGTACGCATGGCCATGGCGATGGTCGACATCGCCGGCTGGGACGCGCAGGCCATCGCAGCAGGTCTCCCGCTGGCAACCTACCTCGGCGCGGCGTCGCGGCCGATCCCCGCGTACAACAGTTGCGGGCTCGGGCTGATGAGCCCCGCGGCAGTGGCCGACGAAGCCGAAAAACTGCTGGCCGGCGGATTTCGGGCGATGAAACTGCGGCTGGGCTACGCGACATTGGCGGAAGATATTGCGGCCGTGCGTGCCGTGCGCAAACGCCTGCCAGACGACATCCTGATCATGACCGACTACAACCAGGCGCTCTGCGTAGACGAGGCGCTGGCGCGGGGCCGCGCGCTCGACGGCGAAGGCGTCTGCTGGATTGAAGAGCCGATCCGTCATGACGATTACGCGGGCTGCGCGAAACTTGCGGCGGCCATCGACACGCCGGTGCAGATCGGTGAGAACTTCTCGCTGGTGTACGACATGGAAAAAGCGCTGGCCGCAAACGCCTGCGACGTTGTGATGCCGGACCTGGAGCGCATCGGCGGCGTCACCGGCTGGCAGCGTGCCGCGCGCCTTGCGCAATCCGCCGGAATCAAGATGTCATCACACCTCTACCCGGAAGTCAGCGCGCACCTGCTCGCGGCAACGCCGACCGCACACTGGCTCGAATACGTGGACTGGATCAACGCCGTTGTTGAGCAGCCGCTGCGCATCGTGGACGGACATGCCGTTCCCGTTGATCAGCCGGGCAACGGCCTGCGCTGGAACGAGTCGGCAGTGCGAAAATTCCGGATGCCCTGACCCTCGCTGACTGGCCTAACGGCCACTGCGGGAACAACGACACCGTCTGGACGGCATCTGGCGCAAACCTGGCCGGTTTTTCGACGTCAATTAGGGGCTTGAAGGGCCCTGGAACTTCTCGACGCTGAAACAAGAGGCTCAGACGCGATATAGTCCGCGATCATTGCGAGCCGGGCCCTTTCAACTGCTTACCCGGGAAATTCCCTCGCAGCATGGTAATACGGACTGATGAACGACCGGATCGACGACTTTCGCAACAGGCATGATGGCATGGTGATACCCAGGATCTGGGTAGCCGTCGCGGTGTCGATACTGCTGCATATCGCACTGCTGTGGCGGCTGCCGCCGTTTTCGGTACGGCTGCCGGGGATGGGTAAAGGCGCCGCCGAGGTAAGCTCACCGCTGACGCTCAGGCTGATGCCTCCGTCACCGCCGGCGCCGGCGTTCGACGCGACCCCGCCGCAACCATCGTCCAAACCAGCACTGCAGGCGCAGCGACCCAAGGCACTGCCCCGCCCGCCGCCCCCGGTGATCGCACTCAACAAGCCATCGCCCGAGGCCCGATCGCCCGTGCCAGTTGCGCCGAACGTTCCGCCGCCTGTTGCCGCGCCCAAGCCCGCACCCCCTGCGATTACAGGCGATCTGGCGTCCTACATCGAAGCGCGCCGCCGCGCCCGGGGTGAACCGACGTCTCCCGCTCCGGGCGAGAATGACGACGCACGCTCCAAACGCATCATTGCCGGCAATCTCGGTTCATCGCGCGACCAGACTTTCGGCTACGACCCGCGGCAGGGCGGCGGCATGTTTCAAATCCAGCGCGTGACCGTCGATCACGCGGAGTTTCTGTTCTATGGCTGGAACAAGGACATCGGACGCAATATCAAGCAGCTGATCGAGGTTCAGCGGGGCAACAACAGTGACATCCGGGTTGCCGTGGTGCGCAAGATGATCGCCATCATTCGCGAAGAATCGCAGGAGGATTTCCTGTGGGAATCGCAGCGGCTGGGGCGTCGTCTCACACTTTCAGCCCGCGCCCTGGACAACGAAGGACTCGAGGAATTCATGATGCGCGAATTTTTTTACGACACCATTCCCGCTCAGCGGTAACGCGCCGTCTCCGGAACCGGCCGGGTTTGACCCGTGCCATCGGGGTGCCGTGATAATCTTCAGACAGCGATGCCGGCGCCTTGATTCTGGGCCGGCAACAGCCATCCGCAGTTTCAAGAAAATCCCGAAGCAGGATGCCCATGACGACCACCACATTCGATTTCACCCCGCTGTTGCCCGCAGGCCTGCCGCCCGCAGCGGCGCGCTGGAACGGCCGCGTCAAATACGATTTCACCGGCGGCAATAACGATCCGGACGCGCTGCCGCTCGAAGGCCTGATCGCGGCGGCCGATGCGGTGCTGCGGCGCGAGGGCCGCACGCTGTCGACGTACGGGATGGACAGCGGCCCGCAGGGCTATCGCGCCTTGCGTGAATTTCTGGTCGGTAAACTCAAGCGTGATGCCGCCATCGGCTGCAGCGCCGATGACATCCTGATTACCTCGGGTTCGCTGCAGGCGCTGGATCTCGTGAACCACACGCTGCTCGCGCGCGGCGACACCGTGATCATTGAAGAGGATTGCTACCAGGGCTCGATCAACCGCCTGCTGCGTATGGGAGTGACGCCCATCGGCATCCCACTCGACCGCGACGGCCTGCGCATCGATGCACTTGCCAACGTGCTGGCCGATCTGAAGTCCAAGGGCATCCGCCCCAAGTACATCTACACCATCCCGACGGTGCAGAACCCGACGGCCACGATCCTGCCGCCGGAACGGCGCACCGCACTGCTGAAACTCGCCGCGGAGTACGGCGTGCCGCTGTTTGAGGATGACTGCTACGCCGACCTGATCTGGTCGGGCGAGCGCCCGCCCGCGCTCTACGCAATGAGCGAACGCAGCGATGTCATTTACATCGGCTCGTTCTCGAAAACCATCGCGCCTGCTCTGCGCGTGGGTTACATCGTCGCGCCTTGGGCGATCATGTCGCGCATGCTGGCCCTGAAAACTGACGCCGGATCCGGCGCACTGGAACAGATGGTGCTCGCGGAATACTGCACGGCACACTTCGCGAAACACGTGCCGGTGCTCCGCAAAAGCCTGCGCGCCAAGCTGGTGACGCTGATGGAATCGCTGCGTGAACATTTCGGCGCGGCAGCGGAATTCGACGATCCGCAGGGCGGCATCTTCCTGTGGGTGAAGCTGCCGGATGGCGTCGATGCGCTGAAACTCTTTCCGCTGGCACAGGCGGCAGGCATCGCGATCAACCCGGGCCCCGAATGGTCGGTGAACAAGGCCCGTGCGCAAAGCCGCTTACGACTGTGCTTCGCCAATCTGAGCCACGAGGAAATCAGCCAGGGCGTTGCGGCGCTGGCCGACGTTTGCCGCCGCGCGTTCGGTTTTCCGGCGTGAAGTGTTCGGGCACGAAAAAGCGTGAGGGCCGGTGCGCTGACGCCTGACCGCTCACGTTTTGTCTGTAAGCACAACGGGTGACCGCAGGTTACTGGGGCTTGATCCCCGCCGCCTGCGCCACTCTCTTCCACTTCGCGATCTCGGACTTGATCAGCGCCGCGTGTTCTGCCGGCGTGTTGCCGATCGGCTGCGCACCGCGGTCGATGAGGACCTTGTTGTTCTGCGGATCGTTCAAGGCCGCTCGCAATGCGCCGTTGAGCTTGTCCACGACCGGCTTCGGCATGCCCGCGGGGCCGAGGTAGCTAAAGGGGCTGGTGACGACGAAGTCTTTCACGCCTGATTCGACCATGGTCGGCACATTGGGGAAGGACACGAAACGCTTCTCGCCGCACTGCGCGATCATGCGCAACCGCCCGCTCTGCAGATGTCCGCTGATCGCCGGAAGGCTCACGAATGAAAATTCCACGTGACCGGCAACCAGATCGACGATCGATGGACCTGCGCCCTTGTACGGGATGTGCACGGCCTTGATGCCCGTCGAGGCACCCAGCAGCGCGCCCGAGAGGTGACCGAGTGCGCCGTTGCCGGAGCTCGAGTAGTTCAGTTCGCCCGGCCGCCGCTTGGCGAGCGCGACGAGATCTTTCACGCTCTTCACCGGCAGCGAAGGGTGTACGACCAGCCCCGCCGGGATGTCGACGATGACGCCGAGCGGCGTAAAGTCCTTCTCCACGTCGAAGGGCAGTGTTTTCAGGATCGACGGGTTGATCAGGATACTCGCCGCCGCGATCAGCGTGGTGTAGCCGTCGGGCGCCGAGCGTGACACCGCTTCCGCCCCGATGTTGCCGCCGGCGCCGGGGCGGTATTCGATGACGACCTGCTGGCCCAGCACTTCGCCCATCTTCGGCGAGAGCAGCCGGAACAGCACGTCGCTGTTGCCGCCCGGATTGTTCGGGTTCACGACACGCAGAATCTTGGTCGGAAACTGCTGCGCCGCCAGGTTGCCTGTGGCCAGTAAGGATACGGCGGCGGCGCAAACGAGCGCAGCGCGAAAGATAGTCTTCAACATGACTTTTTCTCCTCCAGTGAATGCTTTTTTGTCAGAATTGCAGGGAAATCATAACTTAGATACGGGCGGCCGTGGCCAGCGACCGCGATTATCCGGAGACGGCCCAATAATTCACCGCAAATTAATCCGAGTCCGGAAAAGCGGGCGCTCTCCTGATACCCTCATGTTCTGCAAAAATGACTCTGATCCCGCGCTCCGCTCACGACACCAGGCCCGCGCCATACTCACCCCGCTGAATATCACGCTCCGCATCCTCTTCGGCACGGGGGTATTCGCCCTGATCGTGTGGACGGCGGCGCGCTTCCCTGCAGCGGCCGGACTGATGCTGACCTTTCCGGCGCTGAACGGGCTCGCGTTCATTTTCTCGCGGCACGATACCGTCAGCCCCATCACCGCCACCATGCTGTGGATGCCGCTGCTCAACGGTGTACTGTGCCTCGCGTACATGGCGGCATTCATCACGATGGCAGCGCCGCAGTACGCAACGGCACTGGCCTGGGGTCTTGCCGCAGGCATCGCGCTGCTGTGGCTGGTGGTGGCCACGCGCGCGTGGTTCAGGCGCGGCGTGACGCCGCACTTGCAGCGAACGTATGCAGTGGCGGTCGCATTGATCGGCGCCGCTCTGACGCTGGCGTGGTGGTTTTTTATGGGGAGCGCCGGCGCCGACACCGGCGATGCGGCAAAGCCGGCGCTGACCTGGCTGAAAATCATCCTGTTCGCGATCGCGCTGTTTTTGCTGATCGTGCTGCCACCGCGTTTTCAATGGCAGGATGGGGCCAGCGGCATCCTGTCGGGTCTGCCGCTGGTGGTGCTGGCAGGGCTGCTCAACGTCGCGCAGGACAGCGCGATTGATCTCGAGGTGCGGCGCGCGCTGCTTGTTCAGATGATGTTCGGCGTGTGGCTCGCGCCGGCGATGGCAGTGGCGTTCATCTTCGGCGTATCGCGCGCGCTCGCAAGCCCGCGTGTGCATGAATTGCGCGTATTAGTGGTCGCTGCCGGCTGGGTCCTGTGCTTCGCCGCGATCATCGTCACGGGTGCCGCGTTGCAGTGGCTGGCGGCGCCATGAGCGTGTCGCCAGGTCCGGCGCATGCGCCGAGGTCGTCGGAGTCAGATACCATGGGATTACGCTGAATTGTTTAAATGCGCGCAGGACCGGACCACCGCTGCGCCGGGAAAAACAGGAGGATTCGCATGTTCCTGATTACGAATCGCGCTGTCGACGACACCAAAAAGGGCATTGATGCCCTCGGTGACATCCCCAATCCCAAGGGCCCGCTCGAGTTGCGCATGGCTGAAGCCACGCGGCACGGCAAGGGCTGGCGGGTGTCCATCCTTCCCGACATATGCACGCCCGCGATGCTCAGGTCGGCGGGCATCAAGCCGCAGCAGGATGCACAGGGCAGGGCTGCGCCTGTTTACGCCAGCCGTTACGTCGCCTACAAGCTGCTGCTGCAACTGAAGGCCCGCCACAAAAAGAACAAGGCGCCGCCGGCGCTGGCACTGTTCGTGCACGGCTACAACAACGACGTCGATGCGGTGCTCGACCGCGCTCAGGGCTTCGAGGATCTGTACGGTGTCGAGGTCGTCGCGTTCACGTGGCCGGCGAACGGCGGCGGCATCGGCGGCGCATTGAGTTACCGCAGCGACAAGCGTGACGCGCTCGCCTCGGTGGGTGCTTTTGACCGCGCCATCGTCAAGCTCGACCAGTATCTGAAGGAAATGAACGGCGAGCGCGTGGCGCGGATCGAGAACGCCGCCACCGGCAAGCACGGCGACGACGCCGCGGCCTGGGACGAGAACTTCGCGCGGGAAATGATGCGCGAGTGCCCGTTCACACTGAACCTGATCCTGCACAGCATGGGCAACTACGTCTTCAAGCACTACATGAGTTCTTCGACCTACAGCGGCAACCGCCTGGTGTTCGACAACGTCATCATGGCTGCCGCGGATGCAAACAATGCCGGCCATGTCAGCTGGGTGGACCGCATCCAGTGCCGCAAGCGCGTTTACATCACGATCAACGAGGACGATGTCGCACTGCAGGCCTCGCGCATGAAAGCCGGCGAGGAACAGAAGGCCCGGCTCGGGCACTGGCCCTACGAACTGGATTCGCGTCGCGCCGTTTACGTCAATTTCACCGCAGCGGCGAAAGTCGGCGATTCGCACGCCTACTTTGAAGGCAGGCCCGCGCAGAATGCCGCCGTGCGGAAGTTCTTCCGTGCGGCGCTGAACGGTGAAGTCGCCGAAGGCGCGCTCGACTACGACGTGGCCCGGAACATGTATTTCATCGGGTGACGGTCAAACCGGTGTGCCCGCCGGTCTGGAAGATCAGGCCGCATTGATTCAGAACTTCTCCACCCACGGCCGCAGTTCGATTTCCCAGGTCCACGCACTGCGGTGCTGGCGATGCAGTTGCAGATAGGCCTGCGCGATGGCGTCGGGATTGAGCAGGCCGTCCACGCCACGAGCAGCAGCCCGTTCATCCACTTCGGCTAGCAGCGCAATGCCGCCATCGATGACGAAATGACCTACATGGATGTTCTGCGGCTGCAGTTCGCGCGCGAGGCTCTGCGCGAGGCCGCGCAGCCCGAACTTGCCCATCGCGAACGACGATGAATTCGGAAAGCCCTTGACACTGGCCGAAGCGCCGGTCAGGAGGATGGTGCCGCCACCAGCCGGAATCATCCGCTTCGCGGCCGCCTGCGCGACCAGAAAACCGCCGAAAGTGGTGATCATCAGCGCATTGCGCACGGCTTCGGGATCAAGCTCAGTCACCGGACCGCGACCGCCGCGGTTGCTGGCGTTGTAAACGACGATGTTCGGTACGTCCATGTCCTGCGTCACTGATTCGAACAGCGCGTCCACCGACGCCGGATCGGCAGCATCGCAGACATAGGCCTTCGCCCCCGTTTCTGTAGCAAGCCCGGCCAGTTTGTCGGTGTTGCGAGCCGCCAGCGCGACCCGCATGCCTTGGGACGCGAACAGCCGCGCCAGTGACGCGCTCAATCCGCGCCCGGCACCGACGATCAACGCGATTTCCTGCTTTTCCTTACTCATGCTGTCTCCTGTCCTGTGGTTACGGTCCGGGCGTGAACCAGGTCGAGTCCGGCGCCGCCGCCGTCAATCGCGGGAAGCAGGCTGACCACATAAATTATACTGACCCGGTCCATTTTCTCCCCGGGAAGTCCATTGCCCAATCTGCCCGCGTCTGCGGACGAGCATCGTCGTCTCATCACGCTGTTGATCGTCTCCGCTTTCGTGGTCGCGGGCGGCATTCACTATCAGACGCCGATGCTGGCCGCGATTGCTGCGGAGTTCGGCGCCGATGCCGCAGCGACCGGCTGGATACCGACGTGTTCTTTCGGCGGCATGCTCGCGGGCGTCGCTTTTCTGGTGCCGCTCGGTGATCGCGTCGACAAGCGCAAGCTGGTGCTGTGCAAGTTCATTGTGCTGATTCTGGCGCAGGCCATGATGGCTGCCGCACCGTCGATCGTGGTGCTGGCGGCGGGCAGTCTGATCACCGGCATTTGTTCGTCGCTGCTGCAAACCTTCTTTGCGCTCACCGTGGAGACCGCCAATCCGAATCAGCGCGGCCGTGCGCTGGGCACGCAGTTTACCGCGCTGTTCAGCGGCATCCTGTTTGCGCGCATCGTCGGCGGGCTGATTGCGACGCACATCGGCTGGCGCTATAGCTACGTGCTGTCCACGGGCATGCTGCTGATGCTCGTGCCGGTGCTGTGGTCACGGCTGCCCACCACCCGGCCCACGTCACGCGCGTCGTATCGCGAGCTGTTGTGGTCAACCTTCCTGTTGCTGCGCGAACATGGCAACATCCGGCGCGCGGCGGCGATACAGTTCATGCTCGGCATCTGTTACGGTGGATTCTGGGCGGTGGCGGCACCGATGCTCGCGCTGCTGCATCACGTGGGGCCGACCGGCGCCGGCCTGATCGGCATCCCCGGTTCGGCAGGCATTCTGGTCGCCCGTCCGGCGGGAAAGTGGATGGATCGCGACGGAATCATGCCGGTGGTGCTGACGGGCGTATGCGCGATGCTGGCTGCGTGGATCGCGATGATTTTCGGCGCGTGGCGGGTTGTCGCAGTGGTCATCGGTACGATGCTGCTCGATTGCGGCCTGCGCGCGACGATGATCGCCAATCAGACCCTGGTCAATTCCGCGGTGCCGGATTCACGTGCGCGCGCCAACACGCTGTTCGGATTGCACGTGTGGGGCGGCAACGCCGTGGGTGCGTTCGTGATGAGCTGGGCGTTTGCGCAATTTGGCTGGTTCGCAGTTTGCGGCGTGGCACTGACCGCGACGATCATCGCGCTGCTGATTCATCTCGGATTTGTGCCGCTCGGGAAAGCCGGCACGACCGCCTGAGGCGTGATGTTGACCGCGCATTGACGCATGCGGCTGCAGAGTCGGTTATCCTGCGCTCAAAGAACAGTTGCGCCGTCAAGGTTTGATGCCGCCACTACAGGAAACCACCGTCAGAGGAACAACACCATGGCAGAATCCCAACCCCGCGTCAGCATGATCGACCCTGCGACCGCCACCGGCGACGTCGCAATGCTCTTCGAAGCCGTCAGCGCCATGCTCGGGCGGGTACCAAACTCGTATCGCATCCTCGGCCATTCGCCGCTGGTTGCCAAGATGCTGATTCCGTTCAACGCGGTGGTTCAGCGCCAGGGCGCGGGCAGCGTGCTCACCGCCAGGCTCAAGGAAATGGCGGTG
>Ga0224505_10000930_pt1 | contig 19623 bp, 13 predicted proteins | sample SF_Jan12_sed_USG_FD_169102 | JGI IMG/M metagenome (GOLD analysis project Ga0224505, IMG submission 169102) | Sediment microbial communities from San Francisco Bay, California, United States - SF_Jan12_sed_USGS_4_1 | ecosystem: Environmental > Aquatic > Marine > Sediment | place: USA: California... | reverse complement strand
GCCTGCGTCCCAGATCTGGGGCAGGGTCAGCGGGGCCGGGTCGGGAAGCTGGTCGAGTCGGCAGCTGGCCGGATCGCGGTCGGGCCGCCACCGCTCGAAACGGGCCACGCCACGGAAGCGGCCGCTGGTAACGGTGGCGAAGGACACCTCGGCGACCCGCTCGACGCGCACCGGCCGGAACGACAGGTCCTTCTGGGCGTTCCAGCGGCTGCCGCCGCCGACCATCCCGCCGCTGTCGCGGCCCTGGGACGCCGCCCACTCCCCCCAGGGGTGTTCGGCGAGCGCGCCCTCGGTCAGCGGTTCCAGGAGGGCCAGCAGTTCGGCCCGGCGCTTGACGCTGAAGCTGGCGGCGACCCCCAGATGGTGCAGGCCGCCCACGTCGTCGTACAGCCCCAACAGCAGCGAGCCGACGCCCTTGCCGTCCTTGTGCATCCGGAAGCCCGCGACGACGCAGTCGATGCTGCGCTGGTGCTTCAGCTTGAACTGGACGCGTTTGTCCTCGACGTAGGTGCCGTTCGTCGGCTTGGCGATCAGCCCGTCGAGGCCGGCCCCCTCGAAGTCGGTGAACCAACGGGCCGCGATCTCGCGGTCCGCTGTCTGGGGGGTCAGGTGCACGGGCACGGCGACGGCGGCGAGGGCCGCCTCCAGCGCCTGGCGGCGTTCGAGCATCGGCTCGTCCCGCAGGTCGCGGTCGCCCAGCGCCAACAGGTCGAAGGCAACGAAGCTGGCCGGCGTCTCGGACGCCAACCGCTCGACCCGACTCGCGGCGGGGTGGATGCGCTGCTGCAGGGCGTCGAAGTCGAGCATGCCCTCGCTGGCGACGACGATCTCGCCGTCCAGGACGCAGCGGGGCGGCAGGTTCACCCGCAGCGCGTCGACCACGTCGGGGAAGTACCGGGTGAGCGGGCGCTCGTTGCGCGAGCCGAGCTCGACCTCGTCGCCGTCTCGGAAGACGACGCAGCGGAACCCGTCCCACTTGGGCTCGAACACCAGGCCTACGTCGGGGAGCGCGTCGAATCCGTCGACGGCACGCGCCAGCATGGGCTTCACCTGGGGCATGACCGGTAGGTCCATGACCGACGACGCTATCCCGGCCCCACCGCCCGGGCCGGGCGAGGCAGCGGGCGGCCCGGGCGGCGCTGGCCTACGATGCCCCCGGCCGGCGAGGGGGCTGGCTCTGCGGTGACGACGAAAGGGCCGAGCCATGACGACTGCGGAACAGGTCGGAGGCATGAGCCTGCACGACGCGGCGCGCGCCGCCGGCGTCACCTTCCGGACCGAGGCTGTTCCCGAGGACCGCTTCGTCGAGGCGAACGGCATGCGGTTGCACTACCTCGACTGGGGCAACGCCCACCTCCCGCACCTGCTGTTGCTTCACGGCGGCGCCCAGAGCGCGCACAGCTGGGACTTCTTCTCGCTCGCGATGCGCGACCACTTCCACATCGTCGCGGTCGACCAGCGCGGCCACGGCGACAGCGACTGGTCCGACGCCGGCGATTACGACACCGAGTTCCACGTGGCCGACGTCGACGCCTTCACCGACGCGATCGGGCTCGACCGCTTCACGCTGCTGGGCCTGTCGATGGGTGGTCGCAACGCCTACGGGTTCGCCGCTCGGCACCCGCACAAGGTCGACCGTCTGGTGATCGTCGACGTCGGCCCCGACGTCGCGGTCGAGGGGCGGCGCCACATCCAGGAGTTCCTCGAGGGCACCGAGTCCTTCGAGTCCTTCGAATGGCTGGTCGAACGCGTGCACCGCTACAACCCGCGCCGTCCCGTCGAGCAGATCCGCGGCAGCCTGCTGAACAACCTTCGCGAGCTCGACGACGGCACGTGGACCTGGAGGCACGACCGCCGGCGCGGGATCCGGCGCGACCGGGGTATGGAGATGAACGAGGAGGCGTGGGCCGACCTGCGCTCGCTGCAGGCACCGACGCTGCTCGTGCGCGGGGCCGAGAGCAACATCTTGAGCCCCCAGACCGCCGCCAAGATGATGGCGACCATCGGCGAGTGCGCGTTCGCCGAGGTCGCCGGTGCCGGCCACCTCGTGCCCAGCGACCGTCCCGTCCAGTTCGAAGCCGCCGTCCGGGCCCACCTCGGTGTGTAAGGAGGGCGGCCCGTTCAGGCGTCGTCGCCTGCTGAGCCCAGCAGCCAGCCGGCGGCCGAGGCGTGGCAGATGATGGTCTCGACGAGGTCGGCCAGGGCGCCCGATGCGTCCGCCACCGGCGCCATCACGTCGCGCACCTGGGCTGCCCGCACGCCGCGCTCGGCCCACGGCCCCCCGTCGTTGGCGAAGTTCAGCAGCACCGGCTGCAGGCGGTCGAGCGCGTAGGCGAATCGGGCCTCGGCGCTCTCGCGCGCCTCGAACTCCTCCCAGATCGCTCGTAGTCGCACCGCCTGGTCGGGCGGGAGCAGCCCGAAGATCCGTTCGGCGGCCGCGTGCTCCCTCGCCGCCTTGGTCCGCTGGGCGGCGGTGTCGTACACGTAGGTGTCGCCGGCGTCCACCTCGACGAGATCGTGGACCAGCAGCATGGACACCACGCGGGTGAGATCGACGGGCTCGTCGGCGTGCTCGGCGAGCACCAGCGCGCTCAGCGCCAGATGCCACGAGTGCTCGGCGGTGTTCTCGGCCCGGGAACCGTCTGCGATCAGGCTGCGGCGCAGCACGCCCTTGAGCTGGTCGACCTCGACGAGGAAGCGCAGCTGGTCCACGAGGGGCGAGCCCAGTCCCGACGCGACCGCTGCGACCCGCTGCGCCGCCCCCGACGTCGACGCGGCCACCGGTGTCGCGGCTTGCGACCGGGGACCCGGCTCGGCGAGAGGAGAGGGGTCGTCCACGGTCGCAAACGGTAGACCAGCTCCGAGCGGCGGCGGTGCCCCGCGGCTCCGGCCGACCGAGCCGGCCGCGGTTCGGGAGCGGGCGGGCGTGCCGGGTACGCTCGGCGCCCATGGCCGACATGACCCTGCGCCAGCGCTTGGACGAGCTCGACAAGCGCAAGGAGGAAGCATTGCACGCCGGGCCCGAGCGGGCCGTGCAGCGCCAGCACGACAAGGGCAAGATGCTGGCGCGAGAACGCATCGAGTACCTGTTGGACCCCGGCTCCTTCCAAGAGCTCGACATGCTGGTGCGCAGCCGCACGTCGGCCGAGGCCCCCTACACCGACGGGGTCATCACCGGCTTCGGCACGGTCGACGGCAGGCGCGTCTGCGTGTTCTCCCAGGACTTCACCGTCCAGGGCGGCTCGCTCGGCGAGGCCTACGCCGAGAAGGTCCACAAGATCATGGACCTGGCGTTGAAGACGGGCGTGCCGATGATCGGCCTCAACGACGGGTCGGGCGCCCGCATCCAGGAGGGGGTCGTCGCGCTCGACGGCTACGGCGGCATCTTCTACCGCAACGTGTTGTCCTCGGGCGTCATCCCCCAGATCTCGGTCATCCTCGGCCCGTGCGCCGGTGGCGCCGTCTACAGCCCCGCCATGACCGACTTCATCTTCATGGTGCGCGAGACATCGCACATGTTCATCACCGGGCCCGACGTGGTGAAGACGGTGACGGGCGAGGACGTCACCCTCGAGGAGTTGGGCGGTGCCGGCTCGCACTCGACGAAGTCGGGGGTGGCCACGTTCGTCTCCGAGGACGAGAAGGCCTGCCTCGACGACGTCAAGTTCCTGTTGAGCTTCCTGCCCACCAACAACCTGGAGGAGTCACCCGTCCTCGACTCGGGTGACGATCCCGAGCGGCGTTGCCCCGAGCTGCTCGACGTCATCCCCCCGTCGTCGAACCAGCCCTACGACATCAAGACGATCATCACCGCGATCGTCGACGACGGCGAGTTCTTCGAGTACTTCGGTGGCTGGGCCCGCAACATCGTCTGCGGCTTCGCCCGCATGGACGGCCGGGCCGTCGGCATCGTCGGGAACCAGCCGATGATGCTGGCGGGCGTGCTCGACATCGACAGCTCCGAGAAGGCGGCCCGCTTCGTACGGACCTGCGACGCGTTCAACATCCCGCTGCTCACCCTCGTCGACGTGCCCGGCTTCCTGCCCGGCGTCGACCAGGAGTACGGCGGCATCATCCGTCACGGGGCCAAGCTGCTCTACTCGTACTGCGAGGCCACGGTGCCGCGCATCCAGGTCGTCGTCCGCAAGGCGTACGGCGGGGCCTACGTCGTGATGGACTCCAAGGGTGTCGGCTCCGACCTGTGCTTCGCGTGGCCGTCTGCCGAGCTCGCGGTGATGGGGCCCCAGGGTGCGGTCGAGATCATCAACCGCCGTGAGCTCGCCGAGGCTGCCGACCCCGTGGCTCGCAAGGCCGAGCTGGTCGAGGACTACAGCGTCCGCTTCGCCAACCCCTACGTGGCGGCCGAACGCGGCTACATCGACGACGTCATCGACCCCGCCGACACGCGCGCCAAGGTCATCGCCGGGTTCCGCATGTTGGCGTCCAAGCGCGAGGAACTCCCCCGGCGCAAGCACGGCAACGTCCCGCTCTGAGCACGGCAACGCCCCGGTCCGAGCACGATCCGGCCCGAACCGGCGCCGCTGTTCGGGCCTGCGGCTCAGCGCGGATCGGTCAGGTACTGATGGGTGAGCGCCGCGGTGAACAGCTCGGACGCCGTGCAACCGAACTCGTCGAGCACCGACCCGACCGAGGCCGCCTGGGCGGGGGACAGCGACAGCGAGACCTGGCGGGGCGCTTCGAGGCCGGCGCGCTGACGAGGTCGCTCGTCGGGGAAGAGGTCGGCCCCGGGAGGCGGCGCACCCATCTCGTCGCGCAGTTGCGCGTAGTTGTCGCGCAGCGCGGCCATCGCCAACCGTCCCAGGGTCTGCCGGCTCTGTTCCGCGTCGGCGTAGAGGGCCTCCCGCGGCGACTTCGGTAGGTAGACGGTGAGCACGCGCCGATGCCGTACGGCGGCACCGGGCGGCGGGCGGCGGGACGGGCTCACGGGGCGTGGCGCCCGCCGGGCCGCCAGGTTCGGCACCGTCTCGCCCCTCCGGTCGCGATCGGTCGGGCCCTGCTCGGCGGCCGGCGCCCGCTCGACGGTCGGGCCGTCGGAACCTGCGGGCGGGCCGTCCGCTGCGGTCTCGCGCGGCGTGGGTCCGGCCGGCTCGTCGGCATCGGTGCCGGGCGGGCCGATCACCGAGCGGCCGAAGACCGTGCGAGCTGCTTGGCGTCGGGCGGATTCGGACGCGTTCACGAGGCTCTCCGCATGGCCTGGCGTCGCACGCTGAACGCCGACAGGATCTCGTTGACGACGCCCTCGTAGTCGGCCGCCAAACCGCTGGCCGCACTGGAGTACGCGACGGGAGAGGTCTCGTCGGCTTCGCCGGTGGTGTCCGGCGCGGTTCGCGCCGTCGCGTTGGCGCCCGGCGTCAGCGTCTCGTCGGGGCTCGATCCAGGTTCGCGTTCGGGCGGTGGGCGCAAGCGGGAGAACCAGGGTTCGGCCGCCGCAGCTTCCGACTCGTACTCGTGAGCCAGCACCCCGCGCTCGGCGAAATGGGTCGCGGCCTTCTGGGCGAAGCGGATCGTCCGGTCGAACACCGGGAGCCCAGGCGCGAGGATGCTGCCGAGCTCGTCACGCGCTCGGCGCTCGATGGCGACCGCGCCGGTCACGAGCAGCGTCAGCGCCACGCCGAGCAGCTCGATGTCCCGGTTCCACGAGTCGAGCACTTCGGCGAACAGCGTGGCGATCTCGGCCAGCCCCTCGATCGAGTCGCGGTCGGGCGCGGTGGGCACGACGACGTAGTGCGCGGCGACGGCGGCCGCGAGGTGGATCGCCGAGCCCGACGGTGGCGTGTCGAACACGACGAGGTCGTAGCGCCGCGCCAGCGGCGCGAGCGCTTCGTCGAGCCACGTCGCGGCCCGGTGGTCGGTGATCACACCGGTCGCCACGCGACGGATCAGCTCGTTGGGCAGGTTCCGCAGCGCCGCCCCGCCGGCGACCGCGTCGAGGTTGGGCCGGACCGCTTCGACCACGACCAGCGGCTCGAGGTCGAGTGCGGCCGCGACGAGCCCGTCGCCCTGGTCGCTGCGATCCTGGTAGCCGAGCCGGCTCTCGAGGTTGCCCTGCTGATCGAGGTCGACTGCGAGGACCCGCCATCCGGCCGCGGCGGCCAGCCCGGCGAGGTTCGCGACCAGCGACGTCTTGCCGACGCCGCCCTTGCCGTTCATCACCGCGATTGCCTGGGGGATCATGTCTGGTCTCGCCTCCGCTCCCAGCGCGCCCGCCGCCGCCTGTTGCGATTGGTTGCCATGCCGTTCTCCTTATCGGCCGGTTCATCGCCGAGCTTGAACCGGTCGCAGGTGCGCCGGCTGCCCTCACCGACCTTCATAGGACGCGCCCGCGCCCCTCCGGTCCGCGGCCCGAGGGGCGTCACCCCCCTACGGGAAGTCGATGCCGAGTGTGGGTTCGGACCTCACCGGTTTCGGTGAGCGACATCAAGATGGCCGATCCCCGAGCCGAATCAGAGGTTCCGCCGGTCTGGCAACTGGCGCGGCTCGAGAGGCGACATGACAAGTTCGGGAACGGTAGAACACCGCCGCCGGAGCGCGGGTGACGTCGTCGCCTCGCGCTCGGACGCCCGGCGGCGCCGCTGGCAGCGCCGACGCGATCGTCAGGTCCGGTTCCGGCGCGCCCTGCTCGTGCTGCTCGTCGGCTGCGCGGCGCTCACCCCGGTCGGCCTGGCGCGGTGGGGCGACGGGCCGGGGGCGCTGGGGGCAGGGTCGGTGCTCGACGGCGTGGTCTTCGCCGATCGCGACTACGACGGCGAGCGGGATGCGCCGGGTCCCGGTGAACCCGCATGGGATCCCCTGGCCCCGATCGACGAGGGGGTCGCCGGCGTGACGGTCTCCGCGTTCGGCCCGAGCGGCGAGCCGGTCGGATCGGCCACGACAGGATCGGATGGTCGCTACGAGCTCGTGCTGGAGGCCGACGGGCCCTACCGGCTGGAGTTCGGCGGGTTCCCGGACGGTTTCGAGGAGGGGCCGCGCCGAGCGGGCGGTGGCGCGGCCGTGCGGTTCGTCGACGCGACGACCGCTGACGGGGAGTCCCAGGACCTCGCGCTGGTCCGCCCGAAGGACCACTGCGGCGCCGACCCGCTGCTCGTGGTGAGCTGTTTCACGTTCGGCGCGTCCGACGGGGCGTTCGCCAGCTCGGCGTCGCTGTACTCGCTGTCCCATCGGGGTGGTCTGCGCAACGTCGGCGTCGAAGGCGAGGAGCACGGCGGGCCGTTCCCGGCCAACGGGAACGGCGACGGTCGAGGCAGCGGTCTGGCGACGAGGACGCCGGCGCCGGGCGCGCTGGCCCAGGCCCGCGATGTCGGTGCCGTGTGGGGCCTCGCGTACGACCCGGGAGCCGGGGACCTCTACGCCGCTGCGTACACGCGCCAGGCCGCCGGCTACGGCCCGGCGGGGCCCGGCGCCATCTACCGCGTGCCGATCGACACCGACGGAACCGTGCGCGGTGCTCCCGAGACCTGGGTCGACCTGGCGTCTGCGGCCTACTTCGGCGCCGGTTGGGCTGGCGGCGGTTCCCGCGCCGGGGACGGCTCGGGTGGCGACCTCGAGGCCTGGGCCGACGATCCCGCCGTCGAGGAGGTGTCGCGGTCGGCCTTCGGCGACATCGAGATCGGCCCGGACGACTCGACGCTGTACGCGGTGGCGCTGCGCTCGCGCGAGTTGATCGCGCTGCCGCTCGGGGTCGACGCGCCCGACCCCGAGGATCTCCGCATCGAGGCCATTCCCGGCCCGTGCCGGGCGGCGACGGACGTGCGCCCCTTCGCGCTGGCCCGGTCAGGGAGCGAGCTGCTGGTCGGTGGCGTGTGCTCGGCCGAGACGGCGGGATCACCCGGTGACCTCGCCGCCTGGGTGTTGGCCTTCGACCCGACCGCAGCGCCGAGCCGCATGTGGCGGGAGGTGGTGCGCGTCGGCCTGGGGCCGCTCACGCACGGTGCGGACGGCCAGAGCTGGTCGCCGTGGCGGCCCGGGGCGCGCTACAGCAGCCCGCTGCTGAGCGGGATCGCCGTCGACGGTGACGACCTGATCCTCGCCCTGCGCGATCGCGGCGGCGACCAGACGAGCGGCGCGTCCGAGCCTCAGGGCGTCGTCCAGGGCGATCTGCTGCGCCTCTGCTGGGAGGCGGACCGTTACCAGCTCGAGGCCAACGGCAGCTGCGGCGAAGTCGAGGCGACGATCGGGACCGGCAACGGCCAGGGACCACTCGGTGGCGAGTTCTACGTCGACGACCTGCGCATCAACGTCGCTGCGCCCCAGACGCCGGCGGGCCACAGCGAGCTCGTCCAGGGTGCGGTCGCCCAGCTGCCGGGCCACCCGACGTTGGCCGCCACGTTCGTCGACCCGACGTCGAGCTTGGAGACGGGCGTCGCATGGTTGTCGTCCCGGACCGGTGCGAAGACCCGGGCGTACGTGCTGGTCGAGACGGATCCTCCCGCGGTGACGGGAGCGTTGGGACCCCGTTCGTGGGGGAAGACCAACAGCCTCGGTGACCTCGAGGTTCTCTGCGACCGGGCCCCGCTGATCATCGGCGACCGGATCTGGCACGACGACGGAGACGGGATCCAGGAACCCGGCGAGCGCGGCCTCGAAGGCGTGCGGGTGGAGCTGTGGACGGACGGGGTGCGCGTCGGGTCGACGGTGACCGACGGCGAGGGGTACTGGTGGTTCGGCGGGGTCGGGGACACCCATCTCGGCGGCGGAGCTCGCCTCGGCGCCGACGTGGGGTACGAGGTCGTCGTCCCGGGCGCCAGCGGCGCGGACCGCCAGCCGGCGCTCGACGGGCTCCGGCTCACGCTCGCCGATGCGGGCGACGCCGACTCGCTCGACTCCGACGCCACGCTCGACGCGATCGGCGGGGCCCGCGTCGCGGTGCGGACCGCCGGGGCGGGGGCGACCCGGTTCGACCTCGACGTCGGGTTCGCCCGCGACGACCTGGTCGCGCTGGGCGACCGGGTGTTCTGGGACGTGGACAACGACGGCCGGCGCGGCGACGGCGAGGAGGGCATCGTCGACGCGTGCGTGCGCCTGTTCGGCGTCGGCCCCGACGGCGAAGCGACCGGTGCGGCGCTGGCCGAGACCCGGAGCGGGTCCGATGGCGGCTACCGCTTCGATGCGCTGGAGCCGGGCAGCTACGTGGTGGAGGTCTCCTGCCTGCCACCAGGAGTGGTTTCGAGCACCGGCGGCCCCTCCGGCGCGCCGCAGCCCTATGAGGGTGAGGCGACCCCGGATCCCGACGCGGTGCCGGTGAACGACGACGACAACGGCCGGACCGTGTCCGCGCCCGACGAGCCGGTCACGGTACGGTCCCGGCCGGTGACGTTGCGCCCCGGCGAGGAGCCCACGGGGGAACGACCCGCTGGCGGCTCCCCGGTGCGCGACGACTCGGCCGACGACACGGTGGACTTCGGGTTCCTCGAACCGCTCGCGCTGGGCGGCGTCGTGTGGTCCGACTCGAACGGCGACGCGGCCCGCACGCCGACGGAGACGACCCTGTCGAACATCGCCGTCGAGCTGGTCTCCGTCGGGCCCGACGGCGTCGCCGGTACCTCGGACGACTCGGTGATCGCCCGCACGCGCACCGTCGAGGACGGCGCGTACCGCTTCGACGGGCTGGGCGCGGGGGACTACGTCGTCGTGGTCGACGCACCCGACGGGCTCCGATCGAGCGCCGACGTCGCCTCGACGGCGGATCCCGATTCTGACATCGCCGGCGACGACAACGGTCTGGGCGACGGCCGCGGACCGGTATCGAGCGGCGCGCTCACGCTGGCGGCCGGCACGGAGCCGGACGACGACGGCGACAGCTCGCGCTGGACGAACCTGACCGTCGACTTCGGGCTGCTGGCGCCTCGACCCGAGCTGCGCTTGCGCAAGCTGACCGCCGGCTTCGAGGCACGCGAGCCGACCGGGACGACGGGTCCCAGCGGTCCCGACGACGTCGTCCACAACCCCGTGCTCGGCGTCGGCTCCCCGGTGCGGTGGACCTATGAGGTGACCAACACCGGCAACGTGACGCTCGACGACATCGGGGTCTCCGACGACACCGAACCCTCGGTCGTCTGCCCCGGGGGTGAGCTCGCCCCTGGGGCGACCGTGACCTGCGCTGCCGACGGGGTCGTCTCCGAAGGCCAGTACGCCAACCGGGCGTCGGCGCACGCCATCGACCGGGGAGGTCCAGGATCGCCCGAGGTCTCTTCACAGAGCGTGGTGTCCCACCTGTACGGGGTGGCGTCCTCGCTCACGCTGCGCACCTACGCCGAGGCGGTCGACGACCTCGGCGACTCCCCGGTGCCGGGCGGGCCGGACCCGTCCCTCAACCGGATCGTCGCGGCCGGGTCTGCGGTCGAGTGGTTGTACGTGCTCACCAACCATTCCAGCGAGACCCTGCGCGACGTGACGGCGGTGTCGGCCTCGGGTGAGCTGGTCGCGTGCCCGGCCACCGTGCTGGCGCCCGGCGAGCAGATGATCTGCCGGCGCACCCAGGCCCTCGTCCCGGCCGGCCAGATCGCCGAGACCGCGACGGCGAGCGCGACCGACAGCCGGCTCGGCGTCAGCCGGACCGCGCCCGACCCGGCCCACGTCTTCGCGGCCGCGCCCGCCATCACGCTGCTCAAGACCACCAACGGGATCGACATCGACGCCGGTCGGTGGCCCAGCGTGGTGGCGGGGGACGTGGTGCGGTGGGTCTACACGATCCGCAACACGGGCAACGTCGCGCTCGATGTGCGCTCCCTCGTGGACGACGTGGAGGGCCCGATCGACTGTTCGGGCGCCGCGGCAGCGGGGACGCCCCTCGAACCCGGCGCGTCCAGGCGCTGCGAGCGCACGAGCACGGCGCGCCCCGGCACCTACGCCAACACGGCGACCGTGCTCGCCGAACCGGTCGGTCTCGTGGGCGCGAGCGTGTCCGCCGAGGGCCGCTCGGGCTACGTCGCATCCGACGCGCCCGTCGAGACCGGCGCCCTGGCTGGGTCGGTGTGGCGCGACGAGGACGGCGACGGGCGCCGCGACGCGTCGGAGGTCCCGATCGGCGGGGTGCGGGTGACGATCGTGGTCGGCGACCGGCCGGTGGCCTCGACCGTGACCGACGCGGAGGGCGTCTACCGGGTCGACGGTCTCGAACCGGGCGACTACGAGGTCGTCGTCGACCGCTCGAGCATCCCGGCCGACCTCGAGCTCACCACGCCGGGGATCGACTCCGACGTCGACCAGGGCAGCAGCCGGAGCGGGACCGTGCAGGTCGAGGGCGGCAAGGTCAACCCCGGTGCCGACATCGGGGCGCGGCCGAGGCCGGCGACGCTGTCGATCCGGAAGTCCGCCATCGCGCCCGCGGCGGCGGGTGCCACGTTGACGTGGGAGATCGTCGTGCGCAACGAGGGACCCACCGAGGCCGGCCCCCCGATCGAGGTCGTCGACTCGCTGGCCGTCGAGCTGAGCGTGGCCCGCCTCGAAGCACCGGGTTGGAGTTGCATCGTCGCCGGTCGCACGGTCCGCTGCGCCTGGCCCGAACGGGTGCCCGCCGGCGCCGGGCCGCCGCCCATCCGGATCCACACCCGGGTCGCGCCGACGGCCCGCGGCGTGATCCCCAACCGGGCCAGCGTCAGCCAGGGCAGCGGGCCCGGGGCCACCGCGGACGCGTCCATCGCCATCGGCGTCGTCCTCGACGCGCCGCTCGCCGGCTCGCCGGGGGCGGTCGGGCCGGACGCCGGGCCGGTGCCCACCACCGTGCTGGCCGAGGACGGGCGCGCCGCCGCTGGCAGCCGGCCGGACGAGCGGGCTCCGCTGGTCACCACGGGCGTCGACGGGTTGCGGCTCCGCTGGCTGTTGGCCGCGGCCGTCGGCCTGGTCCTCGCCGGGAGCGCGCTCGTCGGCATCGGCCGGCGTCGCAGCGGGGGGTTCGCCTCGATCCGCGGCTCGGCGCGGGCCTTCGAAGCGGGCGACCGACCTGGGTAAGCTCTCCGCCCGGAGGTGCCATGTCCGCGCACGTGACGAATCCCGCCCTGCCACCCGCTTCGGTGACGATCGGCGGCTCGCCGACCGACGACGAGGTCGCGGCGATCGTCGCCGCGGTCGTGGCGTCGATCCCGACCGCCGACGGGGCCGCTGCCGCGGTGGCACCGGCGCGCTGGAAGTTCTCGGGACGCTGGTGGGCCAAGCCCGTCCCCCTCGCACGCGATCGGCCCTGGTGAGCACCGCGCGGACGCCCACGTCGAACCCGGCTGGGCACGCTGGCCCCGCGCTCGACGGGCTGCGGGTGCTCGATTGCTCGACGGTCATCGCCGGGCCGTCGTGCGCCCGCTATCTCGCCGACTTCGGAGCCGAGGTCGTCAAGATCGAGCGGCCGCCCGACGGCGACACCAGCCGTCGCATGGGCCTGTTGGACGACGCCGCGGCCGAGGCGGCCGGCGGCTATTCCTTCACCGATCGCCGCGACGGCCAGTCGCTCGCGTGGAAGCTGTACAACCGCAACAAGCGCACGGTGACGCTCGATCTGAAGTCCTCCGACGGACGCGAGGCGCTCCTCTCGCTCGTCGAGCGTGCGGACGTGCTCGTCGAGAACTTCCGGCCGGGCAAGCTCGAGTCGCTCGGCCTCGGGCCCGACGTGCTCTGGGCTCGCAACCCGTCGCTCGTCGTGACGCGGATCACCGGGTTCGGCCAGGACGGCCCCTACGCCCACCGCGCCGGGTTCGCCACGATCGCCGAGGCGATGGCGGGGTGGGCCGCGATCTCCGGCGAGCCCGGTGGGCCGCCGGTGCTCCCGCCGATCGCGCTCACCGACGAGATCTGCGGTCTCGGCGCCGCGTTCGCCACGATGGTGGCCCTGTGGGGCGGCGGTGGCCAGGTGGTCGACGCCAACCTGTTCGAGTCGCTGCTGGGCTTCATGGGTCCGCTCGTCCCGTCGTACTTCGCCACCGGTTTCCTGCAGGGGCGGATGGGCTCGTCGATCCCGCACTCGATCCCTCGCGGCGTGTGGGAGGCGGCCGACGGCCGGTACGTGGCGGTCTCCACCTCCTCCGATGCGGTGGCGGCCCGGGTGATGGACCTCATCGGGCTCGGTACCGACGACCGCTTCACCCGCTTCGCCGGTCGAGCCGCGCACCGCGACGAGGTCGAGGCCGCCCTCGCCCGCTACGTCGCCGCCCGGCCCGCCGACGAGGTCGTCGCGTCGTTCGAAGCGGCCCAGGCGGCGGCCGCGGTCGTGATGGACCTCGCCGACATCGCCCTCGATCCACACGTTGCGGCCCGCGACGTGTTCGTCGACGTCGACGGCGTGCGCATGCAGGCGCCGATCGCCCGGTTGTCGCGCACGCCCGGCTCGCTGCGGTGGGCCGGCCGGGCGCTCGGCGCGGACACCGACGAGGTGCTGTCCGAGCTCGATCGCGACGAGTAGGTCGGCCCGGGTGGGAGCGCCCGCCATCGTGCCGCCGGGCTCGCCGCCGCCCCGGCGCGGCTTCGACCGCGGTCTCGCCGGTCGGCTGCCTGCCCCCGCCTATTTCGTGGCCGGGGCCGTGTCGCAGTACCTGGGAGCGGCCCTGGCGGTCACACTGTTCGACGCGCTCGGGGCCTCGGCCGTCGCCTGGCTGCGGGTCGCCAGCTCGGGCGTCGTGCTGTGGCTGCTGCGGGGTCGCCCCCGCTGGGCCGGCCTCGCCCCTCGCAGCCGCTCGATGGTCGTGGCGTTCGGCGCGGCCCTCGCGGCGATGAACCTCACGTACTACCTCGCGATCGAGCGACTCCCGCTGGGCACGGCGACCGCCATCGAGTTCTCGGGTCCCATCTCGGTCGCCGCGCTCGCCTCGCGCACCCCCCGGGCGTGGGCTGCGCTGGCCGCTGCGGTGGCCGGGGTCCTGCTCCTCGCCGAGGTGCGCTGGCAGGCGAGCCCGGACGGCGTGGCCTTCGCGCTGGGCGCGGCGGCGCTGTGGGCGGGATACATCGTCCTCGGTCAGCGGGTGGCCGGTGCCGCGCCCAACCTCGACGCGCTCGCCTGGTCGATGCTCGTCGGGTCGCTCGTGATCGCGCCGTTCGGCGCGGTGGGGGTGGCCGCGCACGTCGACGCGCTGACGCTGGCCGTGCTCGGCGGTTGCGTGCTCGTCGGTCTGGCGTCGAACGTGGTGCCCTACACGCTCGACCAGGTCGTCCTGGCGCGGCTCGATCGGGGTCAGTTCGCCCTGCTCCTGGCGTTGCTGCCGGCGACCGCGACCGCGATCGGCGTCGTGGTGCTGGCCGAGCGGCCGAGCCTGGCCGAGCTGGCGGGAATCGGGCTGGTCATCCTGGCGGTGGGCGTGCGCCCCCGGCGCTGAGCCCGTCCGTCGGCGTGGCCCGTGGCGCCGGTCAGCTCCAGCGCGGCTCGCAGCGGTGACACGTCAACCGGGCCGGTCGGGCCTCGAGGGCGCTCGGGCTGATCGGCTGGGCGCAGTCGGGGAGCGAGCAGCGCCCGTATTCGCCGTGCGAGATCCGGCGCAGGGCGGATGCCAGGTCGAGGATCTGCGCGCTGATCGCGGCGCGCTCAGCGCTCGGAGCGTGCCGTGCTCGCTCGGCCTGCGTGCAGAGCGCGTCGTTCAGCTCGTCGCGGCGGGCATCCAACCAGCCCGGCTCGAACTCGATGGGTGCGCCGGCCGTCGCGGTGACCGCAGCACCCGCCGCGAACGCGCGGGGCTGGCCGTAGAAGCCGCGCAGCATCGAGCTGAGCACCTCGGCGAGTGCGTGGCGGCCCCCCGGTCCTCGGTACTCTCGCTGCTGGTCGCACGGTGAGCGCTCGGCGAGCGCCCGCCACCAGGCGCAGTCGTAGCGGTGGCGGCGGTCGGCGTCGTTGAGCACGTCCCACGCGTCATCGAGTTGGTCCGGGCCGCAACGTGCACCGGCAGCGCTCGGATGGGCCACGCGGCACCGCCGAGCCCGATCGAACGCGGCGGGCAACATGGCTGCGGGCGTCACCGGGCTGATACGTAGCAGGGCGTAGTAATCCGCCCATCTGGACTCCCAAGGTTCGACTGGCACGCGGTCCCTCCCCGACCTCGTGGTGGCGACCGCCGACACGCCACCCTCTTCTGCAAGAGAGCGGCGAGCGATTCCTTGATACGTGCCGTGAAGGGGTTTCGTGAGATCCGGTGTGCAGCGCCGTTCCGAAGCCGGGCGCGGGTCGCGATCGACCTGCTGCCCGGGCGCCGCCCGCTCAGGCCGGGAAGCGGATGGGAAGCGAGCGGGGGCCGCGCACCTGACCGCCGGCCCAGGTCACCGCAGCTGGATCTTCCAGCGTGAACGACGGGATCCGCTTGAGCCACTCCTCGAGCGCGACGCGCATCTCCATGCGGGCGAGGTTGGAGCCGGCGCAGCGGTGCACGCCGACGCCGAAGGCGATGTGGCGGTTGTTGGCCCGGTCGATCACGACGCGGTCGGGGTCCTCGAACGCGTCCGGGTCGCGGTTGGCCGCCGGGAACGACAGCAGCACGCGGTCTCCCGGATGCATCGTCGATCCGTTGAGCTCGACCTCGTCGGACACGATGCGGGCCATCGTGACCGGGGAGTAGGCGCGCAACAGCTCCTCGATCGCCAGGGGGATGAGACCCGGGTCGGCGACGAGGCGGGCCGTGTCCTCGGGGTGGCTGGCCAGATGCCACAGGGCCGAGCCGATCGAGGACCACGTCGTGTCGATCCCGGCGATCAGCATCAGGCTGACGTTGCCCCGCACGACGTTCATCGGGACCGGCTCGCCGTCGATCTCCTGGGAGAGCAGCCACGAGATCAGGTCGTCGCCGGGCTCGCGCTGGCGCCGCGCGATCTCCTCGAGGAAGAACTCGGCGATGATCGTCCGGTACTTCTCGCGGATCTCGGGGTCCTGCAGGCCGAGTTCGAGCACCCCTTGCACCCACTCGGCGAACTCGTCGCCGCGGTTCGGGTCGACGCCGAGGATGGCGGCGATGATGCGCGGCGGGATCTGCCGGGCGTACTGCGCGGCTGCGTCGACGCGACCCTGTTCGATGAAGTCGTCGATGAAGCGGTTCGCCAGTTCGCGCGTGTGGGGCTCGTAGCGTTGCGTGGCCTTGGGCGAAAAGAACGGGAGGATCACGCGCCGCTCGGGGGCGTGCTGGGGCTCGTCGGTGGCGATGATCGAGCGCAGCGCCCGGCCCGATTCGTCGTAGGACATCGGGATCGGCGCGACGGTGACCTCCCGCGACGAGAAGTGGTCGGTGTCGTGGGCCACGGCCGCCACGTCGGCGTAGCGCGTGGGAAGCCACGAACCGCCCCACCGTTCGCTGTGCGCAATACCGGGCGATCGGCGCATCTGGTCCATGATCGGGTACGGGTCGCGCACGAACCCGGGCTCGAAGATGTCGTAATCGGCCGTCCACGAGGCCACCGGCCGGGCTGTCTCGGTGCGTGCCATCTGCATCTCCCACTGGATTCTCGACGGACCGCGCTGGTGCGCCAATCTATCTCGATCATGTGTCGTCGGGCACAGGCGCGGTGAGATCGAACTCCAACCACAGTGGCAGATGGTCCGAGATGCGCCAGGAGACGTCCCGCTTGGCCAGCTCGGGATAGACCGTTCCCACGAAGTCGAACGTGCCGCCCCGCTCGGTGGGCGGCATCTGCAGGCGTGCGGCGCCCTGGGAGAACCAGGCGATCTGGTCGTAGAAGTGCTCGCCGTCGCCACGGTCGAAGATCGTGCGCGGCTTCGATGCCAGCTGGGCGGGCACCGTGAGCCCGCCGGACACGAACGCCTGGTAGGCCGGGTCGCCGGCGCGGTCGATGTTGAAGTCGCCCAGCACGATCAGGTCGTGGTGGAAGCGGTTCATGTCCTCCGCCCACGACGCCATCCACGCGGCGAAGTCGGCGAGCTCGTCGAGCCGATCGAGCTGGCTCGACCCGTAGCGGATGTGCACCGTGGTCAGCACGAACGTGTGACGGCGGTGTCGGCCCGATGCCACGAAGCTCACCGCGTAGGGCGTGCGGGCGAACTGCTCGCGGGCGACGCCACCACGCTCGGGGGGCAGGACGATCTCGGCCGCCAGACCGGAGGGGCGGACGCGGCGCAGGTCGAACACGAAAGCGAGCCGCTCGTCGTTGCCGGCGTCCCCCGCCGTCACGTCGGTGAGCAGGAACGTCCAGTCCGGTCCGAGGGCCTTCAGCATCCACCGAAGCGCCTTGAGGTTGCTGCGCACCTCCTGCACGGCGACGACGTCGAAGCGAGCGACGATCTCGGTCAGGTAGGTGAGGGCTCGCAGATCGCGTTTGGGTCGGTCTTCCGGACCCGCGTCGAAGGTCTCGCTGAGATCCCCGAAATGGCGGATGTTCCAGGTCGCCAGCAACAGGTTGCGCTCGAGGGCCTTGGCCGGGATCTCCCGGTCGAGGCGGTCCCGCAGGGCGGCCAGCTCGCCGGCGACCAGCTCGGGCAGATCGATCTGGGCGCCGAGAGCGACATGGGGGATCGTGGGCGGCGGCACGGCGATGCTCCCTCGGCCGAGGACGTCGCCTCAACGTAGTCGGGCCCACAGCCGGCCGGGTGGTGACCGGCCTCCCGGTCGGCTCAGGCCTCGCTGGCGGCGACCTCGATGCGGTCCTGGCGCCACTCGCGGGCGTTGCCGAGGGCCGCTTCGGCCTGCTGCATGATCTCTTCCAGGTTGAACGCGTGCGCCGGATAGCACGCGATCCCAGCCCACACCGTGTGATCGGGATGGTCCGACACGAGGTACGAGCGGAGGCGCTCGACCGTCCAGATCGCCCCGTTCTCCGGAGTGTCCTCGAGCACGAGCACGAAGCGCCCGTCGTTCAACCTCGAGGCGGTGTCCGCTTCGCGCAGCGTCGTGCGCACCGCGGCCGCGACGACGGTCGGGTCGGCAGCGACCGGGTTGCCGGCGTGCAGGCCGTAGACGACGTCGATCATCACGACCGACACCGGGCGCAGCCGGCGACGAGCCGCGGCGATGCGCGCGTCGAGGGCGACCATCAGATAGCTCTCGCTGTACAGGCCGGTCACGGCGTCGACCAGGCCGTCGACGTCGGTGCGCGGGGCCATCGCCGGCTCGTCGAGCTGGGGCCCGGTCGTCGTCGCCGCCTCGCTTGGAGCCGGCTGCGCGTCGTTGTCGGCCGCAGGTGGCGCGCCGGCCGCGACATCGGCGCCGGTGGGCGGTGCCGCCGCGGGCGGCCCCGGATCGACCGGGGTCGTCGGCCGGCCGAGGAACGTCACCGTGCCTGCACCGGCCGCCAACGCGCCGGCGATCAGCGCGAGTGGATCCTGGTTGAGAGCCAGGCCGGCGAGGCCGGCGACCGCGCCGGCGATTCCCAGGACCAGGCTGGTGAGAGCTCGTCGATCTTGCACGCTTTTCCATCGGCCGCCGCCCGTCCCGTCTGAAGGGACCTTTGGCCTACGCAAGGCTCGCTCTGAAGCTGCTCAGCGTCCTGCTCGGGCGCGCTCCACCTCGTCGACCATGGCGTCCATGATCCGGCTCAGCTCGAAGTCCTTGGGCGTATAGACCGCGGCGACGCCGGCGCTGAGCAGCGTCGCCCGGTCGGACTCGGGGATGATGCCACCCACCACGATGGGCGCGTCCACCCCGGCGTGGCGCACGAGCCCGACCACCTCGGGCACGAGCTCGAGGTGGCTTCCCGACAGGATCGACAGCCCGATGAGGTCGGGGTCCTCGTCGCGCGCCGCCGCCGCGATCTGCGCTGGGGTGAGCCGGATCCCCTGGTAGATGACCTCCATGCCGGCGTCGCGGGCCGCGACGGCGATCTGCTCGGCGCCGTTGGAGTGCCCGTCGAGGCCGGGCTTGGCCACGAGCACGCGCAGCGGGCCGCCGGGCAGTTCCGCCACCCGCCGCGCCACGCGCGCCAGGCCCTCGCTGCGCCCGGGCGAAGCGCCGCCGCGCACGCCCGTGGGGGCCCGGTACTCGCCGAACACCTCCCGGAGGGTGTCGGCCCACTCGCCCGTGGTTCCCCCCGTTTCGGCCAGCTCCATCGTCGCGGCCATGACGTTGTCGCCGCCGCGGGCGGCGTCGGCCAGCGCGCGCCGCGCCCGCGTCACCGCGGCGTCGTCGCGACCGGTCCGCCACGCGACGACATCGGCGATCAGCTCGTCGGCGACGGCCGGATCGACCCGCAGGATCCGTTCGCTGCCTGCGCCGGCGTCCAGCGGCGAGGGCTCGCCGGAGGCGAACTCGTTCACGCCGACCACGGTCAGCTCGCCCGACTCGATGCGTCGCACGCGGGCGGTGTTGCTGGCGACGAGGCGGGCCTTGAGCTCGTCGATGGCCAGGAACGCGCCGCCCAGCGCCAGCACCTCGTCGAGCTCCGCCGTGGCGGCCTCGACGATCTCGGCGGTCTTGGCCTCCATCACGACCGAGCCGTCGAAGATGTCGTCGTACTCCAGCAGGTCGGTCTCGAGGGCGAGCACCTGCTGGATGCGCAGCGACCACTGCTGGTCCCACGGGGTCGGCAGGCCGAGCGCCTCGTTCCACGCGGGTAGCTGCACGGACCGGGCGCGGGCCCGCTTGGACAGCGTGACGCCGAGCGTCTCGAGGACGATCCGCTGGACGTTGTTCTCGGGCTGGGCCTCGGTCAGCCCGAGCGAGTTGACTTGCACGCCGTAGCGGAACCGCCGGGCCCGGGGGT
>Ga0224505_10000929_pt1 | contig 19623 bp, 15 predicted proteins | sample SF_Jan12_sed_USG_FD_169102 | JGI IMG/M metagenome (GOLD analysis project Ga0224505, IMG submission 169102) | Sediment microbial communities from San Francisco Bay, California, United States - SF_Jan12_sed_USGS_4_1 | ecosystem: Environmental > Aquatic > Marine > Sediment | place: USA: California... | reverse complement strand
GACGGGTACGCATAGAAGGCGCCCTGCGGCTCCGGGCAGGTCACGCCGTCGATGGCGTTCAGCAGTCCGACGATGGACCGCCGCCGCCGGTCGAAGGCGACGCGCATGTCTGCCACGGCGTCCAGCGAGCCGGTCACTGCCGCCAGTGCCGCCACCTGTGAGACGTTGCTGACGTTCGACGTCGCGTGCGACTGCAGGTTGGCCGCGCCCTTGACCACCGCCTTCGGGCCGATCATCCAACCGACCCGCCACCCGGTCATCGCGTAGGTCTTGGCCACGCCGTTGACCACGATGCAGCGGTCGGCCGCCTCCGGCACCAGGACGGGCAGCGACGTGAACCGGGCGTCGCCGTACACCAGGTGCTCGTAGATCTCGTCGGTGAGGACCCACAGCCCGTGCTCGGCCGCCCAGCGTCCGACGGCGGCGACCTGTTCTGGCGGGTAGACGGCACCCGTCGGGTTGGACGGCGACACGAAGATGACCATCTTGGTGCGTGGCGTCCGGGCTGCCTCGAGCTGCTCGACGGTCGCCAGGTACCCGCTGGACTCGTCGGTGACCACCGGTACCGGGACGCCGCCGAAGATCCGCACGACCTCTGGGTAGGTGACCCAGTAGGGCGCCTGGATGACGACCTCGTCTCCGGGGTCCACCAGGGCGGCGACGGCGTTGAAGATGGCCTGCTTGCCGCCGTTGGTGACCAGGACCTGGTCGGCGCCCACGGCGAGCCCGGAGTCCCGCATCGTCTTGGCCGCGATGGCCTCGCGCAGTGCCGGGATCCCGGCTGCCGGCGTGTAGCGGTGCCAGCGAGGCTCGTGGGCCGCGGCCGCGGCGGCCTCGACGATGTACCCGGGGGTCGGGAAGTCGGGCTCGCCGGCGCCGAAGCCGATGACCGGGCGGCCGGCGGCCTGGAGCGCCTTGGCCTTGGCATCGACCGCGAGGGTGGCGGACTCGGCGATCCCGGCGACGCGGGCGGACAGCGGAGATGCGGCGTGCTTGGCCATGGCGCCATCCTGGCATCGGATCCCGCGGCGGCGCTCACGAGTTGTCCCGGTTGACGAGGGTCCGCTGCCGGCCGACGATCGACGGGGCCACCCCGGAAGGTCCGCTGCGCGCGGGCGGGGCCGGCGGCTCAGGCCGAGTTCGACTCCGGACCTGGGCTACCCGTAGACTGGCCGGCGGTGGCTTTGCCATGGTCTTGCCATGCCCAGACCCCTGTGATCTGCCTCACGGGGTGACTGTCGGCCCGACCGGACGCAGGCGCCACCAGGAGGGCAGTAGCTCAATTGGCAGAGTCCCGGTCTCCAAAACCGGTGGTTGGGGGTTCGAGTCCCTCCTGCCCTGCGTCCACGACGACGCCCGGCCGGGTGACGTCGACGATCGGGTCGCCATGGCCCATGACACGGATCGGGTGAGGCCATGACCGAGCCGCGGGGTTCCACCGCGACGCCGGAGCACGGCCGTCCCGACTCGGGCCGGAAGGGTCCGATCGCCAAGATCGGGCTGTTCTACCGCCAGGTCGTGGCCGAGATGCGCAAGGTCGTCTGGCCCACCCGGAGCGAGCTGATCACCTACACCACGGTGGTCATCATCTTCGTCGGGCTGTTCGCTGCAGCTGTGCTCGTGTTCGACCTCGGCGTCGCCCGCGTCGTGTCCTGGGTCTTCGGCGGCTGACCGCCCGACCCCTGTCCCACTTTGGAGATCCCCACCGTGTCCGAGACCGAACCCGGCAGCGCCGCCGCCGAGGCCACCACCGTCGACGTGACCGACGTCGAGGTCGTCGTGGCTGCCGACTCGGCTGACGCCACGGCCACCGCAGACCCCTCCGAGGCTGCCCTGGCCGGTGACGCCCCCGGGGCGGACGAGGGTGACGGCTCCGCGACGCCGGCGGACGAGGTCCCGGTGGACGAGGCTCCGGCGGCCGCCGAGGGCGAGGCTGCCGAGGTTGAGGTGGACGACGAGGACGAGGAGGACCCGCGGGGCGAGTTCCGCGACCACCTGCTGACCCTTCCGGGCGACTGGTACGTCGTGCACTCCTACGCCGGCTACGAGAACCGGGTCAAGCACAACCTGGAGACCCGACGGTCGTCGCTGAACCTGGAGGACTGGATCCACGACGTCCAGGTGCCCCAGGAGGAGGTCGTCGAGATCAAGTCCGGGCAGCGCAAGCACATCAAGCGCAACAAGTTCCCGGGGTACGTCCTGGTCCGGATGGACCTGACCGACGAGTCCTGGTCCGCGGTCCGGCACACCCCGGGTGTGACCGGCTTCGTCGGCCACGCCCACCAGCCGACCCCGCTCACCATCGACGAGGTGCTCACGATCCTGTTCACCGAGCCGGAGCGGGCCAAGACGCCGGGGGTCACCGCGCCCGGCGAGGTCCAGATCGTGGACTTCGAGGTGGGGGAGTCCGTGACCGTCATCGACGGCGCGTTCGCCACGCTGCCCGCGAGCATCAACGAGATCAACGCCGACCAGCAGAAGCTGAAGGTCCTGGTCTCCATCTTCGGCCGGGAGACCCCGGTCGAGCTCTCGTTCGACCAAGTCCAGAAGCTCTGACGCGTCGCCGGCTACGTCGACGCCGCCCTACCAACGAAGGACCCGAACCGAAATGCCCCCCAAGACCAAGAAGGTCGCCGGACTGATCAAGCTCCAGATCCAGGCCGGCCTGGCCAACCCGGCCCCGCCGGTCGGACCGGCTCTCGGCCAGCACGGCGTCAACATCATGGAGTTCTGCAAGGCCTACAACGCGGCCACCGAGTCGCAGCGTGGGAACGTCATCCCGGTGGAGATCACCGTGTACGAGGACCGCTCGTTCACGTTCATCACCAAGACGCCCCCGGCGGCGAAGCTCATCCTCAAGGCGGCCGGCCTGGACAAGGGCTCCGGCGAGCCCCACAAGGACAAGGTCGGCTCCCTGAGCCGGGATCAGGTCCGGTCGATCGCCGAGCAGAAGATGGCCGACCTGAACGCCAACGACCTCGACGCGGCGGAGAAGATCATCGCCGGCACCGCCCGCTCGATGGGCGTGACCGTCAGGGACTGACACCGCACCACCCGCGGCCGACGGCCGCACGTGGGAGGGCCGGCGCGGCCCGCACACCACGACTGACCGCACGCACGATGAGCAAGGAGTCAGCACATGCAGCGCAGCAAGAGCTACCGAGCCGGCGCCGAGAAGATCTCGCCGGACACCCTGTACGCCCCCATGGAGGCCGTCCGGCTGGCCAAGGAGACCTCCACGATGAAGGTCCCGGCCACCGTCGAGGTCTCGATGCGGCTCGGGGTTGACCCACGCAAGGCCGACCAGATGGTCCGTGGAACCGTGAACCTGCCGCACGGCACGGGCAAGACCGCCAAGGTGCTGGTCTTCGCGACCGGGGAGAAGGCGGACGAGGCCCGCGCCGCCGGGGCCGACCTGGTGGGCTCCGACGACCTGATCGAGAAGGTCGCCGGCGGGTTCACCGACTTCGACTCCGCGGTTGCCACTCCGGACCTCATGGGCAAGGTCGGCCGGCTCGGCAAGGTGCTCGGCCCGCGTGGCCTGATGCCCAACCCCAAGACCGGCACCGTGACCATGGATGTCGCCAAGGCGGTCGAGGACATCAAGGGCGGCAAGATCGAGTTCCGGGTCGACCGGCACTCGAACCTCCACCTGGTCATCGGCAAGACCTCATTCGACGACGTCCAGCTGGCGGAGAACTACGCAGCCGTCCTGGACGAGGTCATCCGGCTGAAGCCGTCGTCGGCCAAGGGCCGCTACATCAAGAAGATCGTCATGTCGACGACCATGGGGCCCGGCATCCCGCTGGACCCGAACCGCGCCCGCAAGGCAGCCGTCGACGACGAAGGCTGACCGACCGGCTCCAGCCGTTTTGACCGGTCTGGTCGCGGGCGCGTACCCTCGCCAGCGACCGAAGACCGCTGGTTGCTGCCCATCCGGGCAGCCGAAGGCCCCGGACACGGGCGGCCCGCGCAGGTGAGTGAGCAGTTCGTGGGTGACACCGCGTACCGCCCCGGCTCCTGCGCCGGGGCGTGTTTCGTCTCCGGGTCGGACGACCAGTACCTGTGGACGAAGGAGAACGATGGCGCGGGAGACCAGAGTGGCTGCCGTCGCGGAGATCGCGGACCGGTTCCGCAGCTCGAGCGGCGCAGTCCTCACCGAGTACCGCGGGCTCACCGTGAAGCAGCTGACCGAGCTGCGTCGGGCGCTGAGCGGGAACGCGTCCTACGCGGTGGTGAAGAACACCCTCACGAAGAGGGCCGCGGCCGAGGCGGGCTACGACAGCCTGGACGAGCTGCTCGAGGGCCCGTCGGCGATCGCGTTCATCACCGGTGACCCGGTGGAGACGGCCAAGGGACTGCGGGACTTCGCCAAGGACCACCCCCTGCTGGTGATCAAGGGCGGCGTCCTCGACGGCGAGGCGGTCACCCCCGAGCAGATCAAGAAGATGGCCGACCTGGAGTCGCGCGAGGTCCTCCTCGCCAAGCTGGCCGGTGCGATGAAGGCGTCGTTGTCGAACGCCGTCTCGCTGTTCAACGCGCCGCTCGCCCAGACTGCTCGCGTCCTGGGTGCGCTGCAGGCCAAGGCCGCCGAGGACCCGACCGTCCTGGCCGGCGGCACCGGGGAGCCGGCCGCGGCGCCCGAGGTGGCCGAGGAGACCCCTGCGGAGACCCCCGCCGAGGATGCGGCGGACGCCGAGCAGGCTTCCGCACCGGCGAGCGACGACACCCCCACCGAGGCGCCGGCCGAGCCGGCCGCTGAGGCAGATGTGACCGACGAGGCCGCGGCGGAGACCCCCGCCGAGGCCGCCGAGGAGACCCCCGAGGGCTGACCGGCCCGGAGACCAACCCACTGGCCCTCCGGGGCCGCCCACCAGGAAGGACGCCGAACCATGGCGAAGCTGAGCACCGACGAGCTGCTGGACGCGTTCAAGGAGATGACGCTGATCGAGCTCTCCGAGTTCGTGAAGCAGTTCGAGGACACGTTCGATGTCACCGCTGCCGCCCCCGTCGCAGTCGCAGCCGCGGCCGCGCCGGCAGCTGCGGAGGCCGCCGCTGAGCAGGACGAGTTCGACGTCGTCCTCGAGGCAGCCGGTGAGAAGAAGATCCAGGTCATCAAGGAGGTGCGCTCGCTCACCAGCCTCGGTCTGAAGGAGGCCAAGGACCTGGTCGAGGGCACGCCCAAGGCGGTCCTGGAGAAGGTCGACAAGGATGCCGCGGAGAAGGCGAAGGCAGCCCTCGAGGCCGCAGGCGCCACCGTCACCTTGAAGTAGCCGTCGCCCGAAGGGTCGAGCGCGTTCGACGGCGGCCCGCCCCGCACCGGGGCTGGGCCGCCGTCGCGTCGCCAGAGCCGGTCGACAGACCCGATTGGGTCACAGAATGCGGCCAGGTCCTTGACCTGCCCGCCCGGAGGGGTCATCCTGCCCGGGTCCGGGTTCGGACGGCCCTGCGCTTCACGCGGGAGCCGGCTGGACTCCTGCGGCGCTGTGCCGCTATGCTGTCGCTTTGCGCCGCCCCTGCCCCCGCCCCCCGCGCCTGCGTGGTCGCTCAGCGTGGGTGATCCGGCTGCGCGCGGTATTCGAGCCCGGAAGGACGCCTCTTGGCCCCCTCGCGTAACGACGCCAAGTCCTCGAAGAGCACCACCCCCGTCGCACCGGATCCGATCCGCCCGCGGGTGAGCTTTGCCAAGATCCGGGAGCCGCTGTCGGTTCCGGACCTGCTGGCCCTGCAGGTCGACAGCTTCGACTGGCTGCTGGGCAACGACAAGTGGCGGGCCCGCGTCGAGGACGCCGAGGCCAGCGGGCTGTCGGTCCCGAACAAGTCCGGGCTGGAGGAGATCTTCGAGGAGATCAGCCCCATCGAGGACTTCCAGGGCACGATGTCGCTCAGCTTCCGGGACCACCGGTTCGAGCCGGCCAAGAACTCGGTCGAGGAGTGCAAGGACCGCGACTTCACCTACGCGGCCCCGTTGTTCGTCACCGCGGAGTTCATGAACAACGAGACCGGGGAGATCAAGTCCCAGACGGTCTTCATGGGCGACTTCCCGCTGATGACCAACAAGGGCACCTTCATCATCAACGGCACCGAGCGGGTCGTGGTCTCCCAGCTGGTGCGTTCCCCCGGTGTGTACTTCGAGCGGACGGTGGACAAGACCTCCGACAAGGACATCTTCACCGCCAAGGTGATTCCCTCCCGCGGGGCCTGGCTGGAGTTCGAGGTCGACAAGAAGGACATCGTCAGCGTCCGCGTCGACCGCAAGCGCAAGCAGAACGTCACCGTCCTGCTGAAGGCTCTCGGCTGGGACGACGCCAAGATCCTCGAGGAGTTCGGCCAGTACGAGTCCATGCGCCAGACGCTGGAGAAGGACAACACCACCACGCAGGACGAGGCACTTCTCGACATCTACCGCAAGCTGCGCCCGGGCGAGCCCCCCACCCGGGAGGCCGCGCAGACGCTGCTGGACAACCTGTACTTCAACACCAAGCGCTACGACCTCGCCAAGGTGGGCCGGTACAAGGTCGACAAGAAGCTGGCGTTGGACCTCCCGCTCGAGCAGTCGGTCCTCACCCTCGACGACGTCGTGGCCACCATCAAGTACATCGTGGCGCTGCACGCTGGCGAGACTGACTTCGTGTCCACGACCGGCACCGTCCGCGTCGAGGTGGACGACATCGACCACTTCGGCAACCGCCGGCTGCGGACCGTGGGTGAGCTCATCCAGAACCAGGTCCGGACCGGCCTGGCGCGCATGGAGCGGGTCGTCCGCGAGCGGATGACGACCCAGGACGTCGAGGCCATCACGCCGCAGACGTTGATCAACATCCGGCCGGTCGTGGCGTCGATCAAGGAGTTCTTCGGCACCAGCCAGCTCTCGCAGTTCATGGACCAGACGAACCCGCTGGCCGGCCTGACCCACAAGCGTCGGCTGTCGGCGCTCGGCCCTGGCGGCCTGTCCCGCGAGCGGGCCGGCTTCGAGGTGCGTGACGTGCACTCGTCCCACTACGGCCGCATGTGCCCGATCGAGACCCCGGAGGGTCCGAACATCGGACTGATCGGGTCGCTGTCCACCTACGGTCGCGTCAACGCGTTCGGCTTCATCGAGACCCCCTACCGCAAGGTCGTCAAGGGCAAGGTCACCGACAAGATCGACTACCTGACCGCGGACGAGGAGGACCTGCACGTCATCGCGCAGGCGAACGCTCCGCTGGAGGCTGGTGGCCGGTTCTCCGAGGACCGTGTCCTGGTCCGGACCAAGGGCGGTGACGTCGACTTCGTCCACCCCGACGAGGTCGACTACATGGACGTCTCGCCGCGGCAGATCTGGTCCGTCGCGACGGCCCTGATCCCCTTCCTCGAGCACGACGACGCGAACCGAGCGCTGATGGGCTCGAACATGCAGCGTCAGGCCGTGCCCCTGCTCCGACCTGAGGCCCCGCTGGTGGGAACCGGCATGGAGTACCGGGCGGCGTTCGACGCCGGAGACGTGATCCGGGCCGACGGCGCGGGCGTGGTGACCGAGGTCGCCGCGGACCACATCACGATCGAGCAGGACGACGGCGCTCACCGGACGTACCGGGTCGCGAAGTTCACCCGGTCGAACCAGGGCACGTCCTACAACCAGAAGCCCATTGTCGTCGAAGGGGCCAAGGTCGTCGCCGGCCAGGTCATCGCCGACGGCCCCAGCACCGAGAGCGGCGAGATCGCCCTCGGCAAGAACCTGCTGGTGGCGTTCATGTCGTGGGAGGGGCACAACTACGAGGACGCGATCATCTTGTCCGAGCGGTTGGTCAAGGACGACGTCCTGTCCTCGATCCACATCGAGGAGCACGAGGTCGACGCCCGCGACACCAAGCTCGGGCCGGAAGAGATCACCCGGGACATCCCGAACGTCTCCGAGGAGGTCCTGGCCGACCTCGACGAGCGCGGGATCATCCGGATCGGCGCCGAGGTGCGTCCCGGCGACATCCTGGTGGGCAAGGTCACGCCCAAGGGCGAGACCGAGCTCACGCCCGAGGAGCGCCTGCTGCGCGCCATCTTCGGCGAGAAGGCCCGCGAGGTGCGCGACACGTCGCTGAAGGTCCCCCACGGCGAGTCCGGCGTCATCATCGGGGTCCGCGTGTTCGAGCGGGACAACGGCGACGAGCTGCCGCCCGGCGTCAACGAGCTGGTGCGGGTCTACGTCGCCCAGAAGCGGAAGATCACCGAGGGTGACAAGCTCGCCGGTCGCCACGGGAACAAGGGCGTCATCGCCAAGATCCTCCCGGAGGAGGACATGCCGTTCCTCGAGGACGGCACGCCGGTCGACATCGTGCTCAACCCCCTCGGTGTCCCTGGCCGGATGAACGTCGGCCAGGTGCTCGAGACGCACCTCGGCTGGGTCGCCAAGTCCGGGTGGTCCATCGAAGGGTCGCCGGAGTGGGCGGCCGGACTGTCGAAGGAGGCCCAGAACGGCGCCCCGGGGACCCCGGTGGCCACGCCGGTGTTCGACGGTGCCCGCGAGCACGAGATCACCGGGCTCCTGGGCTCCACCAAGCCCAACCGCGACGGCACGAACCTCATCGGGGACTCCGGCAAGGCCAGGCTGTTCGACGGTCGCTCGGGTGAGCCCTTCCCGGCCGAGATCTCGGTCGGCTACATCTACATCCTGAAGCTGCTGCACCTGGTGGACGACAAGATCCACGCCAGGTCCACCGGTCCGTACTCGATGATCACCCAGCAGCCGCTGGGCGGTAAGGCGCAGTTCGGCGGTCAGCGGTTCGGTGAGATGGAGGTCTGGGCGCTCGAGGCCTACGGCGCCGCCTACGCGCTGCAGGAGCTGCTCACCATCAAGTCCGACGACGTGCTCGGCCGCGTGAAGGTCTACGAGGCCATCGTCAAGGGCGAGAACATCCCCGAGCCCGGCATCCCGGAGTCGTTCAAGGTGCTGATCAAGGAGATGCAGTCGCTGTGCCTCAACGTGGAGGTGCTGTCCAGCGACGGCATGTCCATCGAGATGCGAGACACCGACGACGAAGTCTTCCGGGCCGCGGAAGAACTCGGAATCGACCTGTCCCGGCGTGAGCCGAGCAGCGTCGAAGAGGTCTGACGGCATCCCCGCCAAGGCCACCACAGACCACACGACGTCCAACTACCCAAAGGACTGACAACCAGTGCTTGACGTCAACTACTTCGATGAGCTGCGTATCGGTCTCGCCACTGCTGACGACATCCGTCAGTGGTCCCACGGTGAGGTCAAGAAGCCGGAGACCATCAACTACCGCACCCTGAAGCCGGAGAAGGACGGCCTCTTCTGCGAGAAGATCTTCGGTCCCACTCGCGACTGGGAGTGCTACTGCGGCAAGTACAAGCGGGTCCGGTTCAAGGGCATCATCTGCGAGCGCTGCGGCGTCGAGGTCACCCGTGCCAAGGTGCGCCGTGAGCGGATGGGTCACATCGAGCTGGCCGCCCCGGTCACCCACATCTGGTACTTCAAGGGCGTCCCGAGCCGGCTGGGCTACCTGCTGGACCTCGCGCCGAAGGACCTCGAGAAGGTCATCTACTTCGCCGCCTACATGATCACCTGGGTGGACGAGGACGGGCGCCACCGCGACCTGCCGTCGCTGGAGAACAAGATCGGCCTCGAGCGCCAGAAGATGGAGAAGAAGCGCGACTCCGACGTCGAGGCCCGCCAGCAGAAGCTGGAGGCCGACCTGGCCGCCCTCGAGGCGGAGGGTGCCAAGGCCGACGCTCGCCGGAAGGTGCGCGAGTCCGCCGAGCGTGAGATGACCCAGATCCGGAAGCGGGCCGACCTCCAGATCGACCGGCTGAACTCCGTCTGGGACCGCTTCAAGGGCCTGAAGGTCCAAGACCTGGAAGGCGACGAGCTGCTGTACCGCGAGATGCGGGACCGGTTCGGCATGTACTTCAAGGGCGGCATGGGCGCCAAGGCGATCAAGGACCGCCTGGAGAGCTTTGGCCTCGAGGGCGAGGCCGAGCGGCTGCGCGAGATCATCGCCACCGGCAAGGGCCAGAAGAAGACGCGTGCCCTGAAGCGGCTGAAGGTCGTCTCCGCGTTCCTGAACACCCGGAACAGCCCGATGGGCATGGTCCTCGACGCGGTACCGGTGATCCCGCCGGACCTGCGTCCGATGGTCCAGCTCGACGGCGGCCGGTTCGCCACCTCGGACCTCAACGACCTGTACCGGCGCGTCATCAACCGGAACAACCGGCTGAAGCGGCTGCTCGACCTCGGGGCTCCCGAGATCATCGTGAACAACGAGAAGCGGATGCTCCAGGAGGCAGTCGACGCGCTGTTCGACAACGGACGGCGCGGTCGTCCGGTGACCGGTCCGGGCAACCGGGCGCTGAAGTCGCTGTCGGACATGCTCAAGGGCAAGCAGGGCCGGTTCCGGCAGAACCTGCTGGGCAAGCGTGTCGACTACTCGGGACGCTCGGTCATCGTGGTCGGACCGCAGCTCAAGCTGCACCAGTGCGGGCTGCCCAAGCAGATGGCGTTGGAGCTGTTCAAGCCCTTCGTGATGAAGCGGCTGGTCGACCTCAACCACGCCCAGAACATCAAGTCGGCCAAGCGCATGGTCGAGCGCCAGCGTCCTGTCGTGTGGGACGTCCTCGAGGAGGTCATCACCGAGCACCCGGTGCTGCTCAACCGCGCCCCGACGCTGCACCGCCTCGGCATCCAGGCGTTCGAGCCTCAGCTCGTCGAGGGGAAGGCCATCCAGATCCACCCGTTGGTCTGCACCGCCTTCAACGCGGACTTCGACGGCGACCAGATGGCGGTCCACCTGCCGCTGTCAGCCGAGGCGCAGGCCGAGGCCCGCATCCTCATGCTGTCGAGCAACAACATCCTGTCGCCGGCCCACGGCCGGCCGATCACGTCGCCGACCCAGGACATGGTGCTGGGGATCTTCTTCATGACCGGCGAGCGGGACGGCGAGACCGGCGAGGGGAGCACCTTCTCCTCGGTCGAGGAGGGCGTGATGGCCTTCGACGGCGGCCACGTCTCCCTGCAGGCGAAGATCAAGATGCGGCTTCGCGACGCCATCCCCCCGCTGGGCTGGGTGGCCCCCGAGGGCTGGACCGAGGGCGACCCGCTCCTGCTCGACACGACCCTCGGCCGAGCCCTGTTCAACCAGGCGCTCCCGGTCGACTACCCGTACGTCGAGGCCATCGTCGACAAGCGCCGGCTGTCGGCCATCGTGAACGAGCTCGCCGAGCGCTACCCCAAGGTGGAGGTCGCGGCGACGCTGGACGCGCTCAAGGACACCGGGTTCCACTGGGCGACCCGCTCCGGGGTCACGATCTCGATCTCCGACGTCGTCACCCCACCGCGCAAGGGCGCGATCATGGAGTCGTACGAAGGCAAGGCGGAGAAGGTCCAGAGCCAGTACGAGAAGGGCCTCATCACCGACGACGAGCGTCGGCAGGAGCTCATCGAGATCTGGACCCAGGCGACCAACGAGATCGCCAAGGAGATGGAGGACAACTTCGTCGAGTCGGTCGGGAACCCGATCTGGATGATGGTCCACTCCGGCGCCCGCGGAAACATGATGCAGGTGCGCCAGATCGCCGGCATGCGCGGCCTGGTGGCCAACCCGAAGGGCGAGATCATCCCCCGCCCGATCAAGTCGAACTTCCGCGAGGGCCTGTCGGTGCTGGAGTACTTCATCTCCACGCACGGCGCCCGCAAGGGCTTGGCGGACACCGCGCTGCGGACCGCCGACTCCGGGTACCTCACCCGGCGGCTGGTCGACGTCTCCCAGGACGTCATCGTCCGCGAGGAGGACTGCGGCACCGACCGTGGCCTCGTCCTGCCGATCGCCACGCCGACCACCGACGGTGGGCTGCGCAAGATCGACAACGTCGAGACCAGCATCTACTCCCGCACGCTGGCGGAGCCGGCCAAGACGGGCAGCAAGGAGCTGGCCGCGGCCGGCACGCTGCTCGGGGACGAGGTCATCGACGACCTGGTGGTCAAGGGGGTCGCGGACATCAAGGTGCGCAGCGTCCTGACCTGCGAGAGCAAGCAGGGCATCTGTGCGATGTGCTACGGCCGCTCGCTCGCGACCGGGAAGCTGGTGGACGTCGGCGAGGCCGTCGGAATCATCGCCGCCCAGTCCATCGGCGAGCCAGGCACGCAGCTGACCATGCGGACGTTCCACACCGGCGGTGTCGCCGGTGAGGACATCACGCACGGCCTGCCTCGTGTGGTCGAGCTGTTCGAGGCCCGCACCCCCAAGGGCAACGCCCCGATCGCAGAGGCCAACGGCCGGGTCCGGCTCGAGGAGTCGGACAAGGAGCGCAAGCTGGTCGTCGTCCCGGACGACGGCTCCGACGAGATGGCGTACAAGATCTCCAAGCGGTCGCGGCTGCTCGTCGGCGAGGGCGACGCGGTCGAGGTCGGGCAGCAGCTGGTGGTCGGTGCAGTCGACCCGAAGCAGGTGCTGCGCATCCTGGGTCCGCGCAAGGTGCAGGAGTACCTGACCGCGCAGGTCCAGGAGGTGTACCGCAGCCAGGGTGTGTCGATCCACGACAAGCACATCGAGGTCATCGTCCGCCAGATGCTCAAGCGGGTGACCATCATCGAGTCCGGGAACGCCGAGATGCTCCCGGGAGAGCTGGTCGAGCGGGCGCGTTTCGAAGGGGAGAACCGCCGCATCGTGGCCGAGGGTGGGGCTCCTGCCTCTGGCCGTCCCGAGCTCATGGGGATCACCAAGGCGTCGCTGGCCACCGAGTCCTGGCTGTCGGCGGCGTCGTTCCAGGAGACGACCCGGGTGCTCACCGACGCGGCGATCCACGCCAAGTCGGACCCGCTGCTCGGCCTGAAGGAGAACGTGATCATCGGCAAGCTGATCCCGGCGGGAACCGGCCTGGCCCGGTACCGCAACGTCCGGGTGGAGCCCACCGAGGAGGCCAAGGCCGCGATGTACTCCATGGTCGGCTACGACGACTTCGAGTACTCGTTCGGCGGCAGCACCACCGGACAGGCGGTTCCGCTCGAGGACTACGACTTCGGCTACCGCCAGTAGGCATCGGTCCGCTCGAGGTGAGGCGACGGCCCGGCCGCTCCGACGGGAGCAGCCGGGCCGCCGTTCGTCCGCCGGCCGGCTCCCGGCGAGAATGGGGCGGTGACGACACCCGTGCCGGAGCCGGAGCAGCCATCCCCAGGAGGCTGGACCGGCCTCCCTCCGGACGACCGGCCGCCCGGTGCGGCTGGTCGGTCCGCCTACCCGGCGCCCGCCCCGCGGACCGAGGCCATGGCCGCCTGGGCGCTGGCCTGCGCGGTGGGGTCGTGGTTCCTGCTCCCGGTGGTCCTGGCCGTGGTCGCCCTGGTTCTGGCCGGCGCGGCGGACCGGTCGATCGCTGAGTCCGGAGGGTGGCGGACCGGCGCCGGCCTGGTCACCGCCGCCCGGGTGGTCGCCTGGGTCCACCTCGTGACGGTGGTCCTGGCGGTGGTCTTCGTGGTCGCGCTCCTGGTCGGCCTGGCCGTCGGGTCCTGACCGCCCGCTTCCGTCGCGGGGTGGCCGCTTTTGACCGGTCCCGGCCGACTAGGTAGGCTCCTCCCGGTGTCTGGGGTTCCCCAGGCCGCACTCAGGTCACTGGGTGTGCCACCGTGCCTGCCACCATGCCGGTCCACGCGCTCGCGCGCGGGCCTGGCGCCCGGAGCGGCACGGGCCAGCCGACTCGCTCACGACGGTGGGTGTCGCACGCCGAAGGGCGAACGACACACCCGAGTGCGGGGGTCGGAGATCGACCGCAGTGCCGCAGGATGCCAGCAGGACCCAGAACGGTCACCCGACCACGGACGGAAGCGAAGCCGCAGTGCCCACGATCCAGCAGTTGGTCCGCAAGGGCCGCCAGGACAAGATCGCCAAGTCCAAGACGCCTGCCCTGAAGGGCAGCCCGCAGCGACGTGGCGTCTGTACCCGGGTGTACACGACCACGCCCAAGAAGCCGAACTCGGCCCTGCGGAAGGTCGCCCGTGTCCGGCTGACCAGCGGGATCGAGGTCACCGCCTACATCCCCGGCGTGGGCCACAACCTGCAGGAGCACTCGATCGTGCTGGTGCGTGGCGGCCGGGTGAAGGACCTGCCCGGCGTCCGCTACAAGATCATCCGCGGTGCGCTCGACACCCAGGGCGTGAAGAACCGCAAGCAGGCGCGCAGCCGCTACGGCGCCAAGAAGGAGAAGAGCTAATGCCCCGCAAGGGCCCGGCCCAGAAGCACCTGGTCGTCTCCGACCCGGTCTACCACAACACCCTGGTCACCTCGCTGATCAACAAGGTGCTCGTCGACGGCAAGCGCTCCACCGCGCAGCACATCGTGTACGACGCGCTGGAGGGCTGCCGCGCGAAGACCGGCACCGACCCCGTCGTCACCCTGAAGCGGGCGCTCGACAACGTGAAGCCCACGCTGGAGGTCCGCAGCCGCCGCGTCGGCGGCGCCACCTACCAGGTGCCGATCGAGGTCAAGCCCGGCCGGAGCACCACCCTGGCGATCCGCTGGCTGATCATGTACGCCCGCCAGCGCCGCGAGAAGACCATGACCGAGCGTCTGATGAACGAGCTGCTCGACGCGAGCAACGGTCTGGGCGCCTCGGTCAAGCGTCGCGAGGACACCCACAAGATGGCCGAGTCGAACAAGGCCTTCGCGCACTACCGCTGGTAAGCCACCCGCTGCGTCGGCGACTGCACCGACCCACTGTCACTCAGGAGAACCTCGACCGTGTCCATTGACACCGCGCTCGACCTCGCCAGGGTCCGCAACATCGGGATCATGGCGCATATCGACGCGGGCAAGACGACCACCACCGAGCGGATCCTGTTCTACACCGGCATCAACTACAAGATCGGCGAGGTGCACGACGGCGCCGCGACGATGGACTGGATGCCGCAGGAGCAGGAGCGCGGCATCACCATCACCTCCGCCGCCACCACTTGCGAGTGGGACGACTACCTGATCAACATCATCGACACCCCCGGCCACGTCGACTTCACCGTCGAGGTCGAGCGGTCCCTGCGCGTCCTCGACGGGGCAGTGGCGGTGTTCGACGGCGTCGCCGGCGTGGAGCCCCAGTCGGAGACGGTGTGGCGCCAGGCGGACCGCTACAACGTGCCTCGGATCTGCTTCGTGAACAAGCTGGACCGCACCGGAGCCGAGTTCCACCGCACGGTCGACATGATCGTGTCCCGCCTGAACGCCATCCCGCTGCCGCTGCAGATCCCCATCGGTTCGGAGGCCAACTTCACCGGAGTCGTCGACCTGATCGCCATGAAGGCGCTCGTGTGGTCGGCCGAGGCGGAGAAGGGTGAGATGTACGACGTCGTCGACATCCCAGCCACCCACACCGAAGCTGCCCGGGACTGGCGCGACCGCCTGCTGGAGACCATCTCGGAGAACGACGACGAGATGATGGAGCTGTACCTGGAGGGCAACGAGCCGTCCGAGGAGCAGCTCATCGCCGCCATCCGGCGGGCGACCATCGCCGGCAAGCTCACTCCGGTCCTGTGCGGCTCGGCCTTCAAGAACAAGGGCGTGCAGCCCATGCTCGACGCAGTGACGCGCTACCTGCCGTCGCCGCTCGACGTCGAGGCCATCACCGGGCACGCGGTCGGCAACGAGGACGAGCCGGTCCAGCGCCAGCCCAAGCTTGACGAGCCGTTCTCCGCGTTGGCCTTCAAGATCATGAGCGACCCACACCTGGGCAAGCTCACCTACATCCGCCTGTACTCCGGCACGCTCGAGACCGGAACCTCGGTCATGAACAGCACGAAGGGCCGCAAGGAGCGCATCGGCAAGATCTTCCAGATGCACGCCAACAAGCGTGAAGAGCGTCCGACGGCGACCGCCGGCCAGATCGTCGCGGTGATGGGGTTGAAGGACACCACCACCGGCGACACCCTCTGCGACAACGCCAAGCCGGTCATCCTGGAGTCGATGAAGTTCCCGGCGCCGGTCATCCACGTCGCGATCGAGCCGAAGTCGAAGGCCGACCAGGAGCGCCTGGGGGCCTCGATCCAGCGGCTGTCGGAGGAAGACCCCACCTTCCAGGTCCGCAGCGACGAGGAGACCGGCCAGACCATCATCGGCGGCATGGGCGAGCTGCACCTCGAGGTCCTGGTCGACCGCATGAAGCGGGAGTTCAAGGTCGAGGCGAACGTGGGCCGGCCGCAGGTCGCCTACCGCGAGACGATCACCAGCAAGGTCGAGAAGGTCGACTACACCCACAAGAAGCAGACCGGTGGGTCTGGCCAGTTCGCCAAGGTGCAGATCGACATCGAGCCGCTGGGCGAGGGTGCCGAGAGCGGCTACGAGTTCGTGAACAACGTCACCGGTGGCCGTATCCCCCGGGAGTACATCCCGAGCGTGGACGCGGGTGCCCAGGAGGCCATGGAGTACGGCGTCCTGGCCGGGTACCCACTTGTCGACGTCAAGGTGACTCTTCGAGACGGCGCCTACCACGACGTCGACTCCTCGGAGCTGGCCTTCAAGATCGCCGGGTCCATGGCGTTCAAGGAAGGCGCCCGGCGCGCCAAGCCGGTCCTGCTCGAGCCCATGATGTCCGTCGAGGTGATCACCCCGGAGGACTTCATGGGTGACGTGATCGGCGACCTCAACTCCCGCCGCGGTCACATCCAGTCCATGGACGAGCGCTCCGGTGCTCGGGTCGTGAAGGCGATGGTGCCGTTGTCGGAGATGTTCGGCTACGTGGGCGACCTGCGCAGCAAGACGCAGGGCCGTGCCTCGTACTCGATGCAGTTCGACTCCTACGCCCAGGTACCGCAGAACGTGGCGACGGAGATCATCGCTAAGGCAAGGGGCGAGTGATCGCGCGCCACGCCTGACCCAGCAGTTCCCAACCATCCAGACGTACGTCGAACGGCGTAAGAAGATCAAGTCCCGAGGAGGACCCCAGTGGCGAAGGCGAAGTTCGAGCGGACCAAGCCGCACGTCAACATCGGCACCATTGGTCACATCGACCACGGCAAGACCACGCTGACCGCGGCGATCACCAAGGTGCTCCACGACCAGTATCCCGAGCTCAACCCCTTCACGCCGTTCGACCAGATCGACAAGGCACCGGAGGAGCGCGAGCGCGGCATCACGATCTCCATCGCGCACGTCGAGTACCAGACCGACGCCCGGCACTACGCCCACGTCGACTGCCCCGGCCACGCGGACTACATCAAGAACATGATCACCGGTGCGGCGCAGATGGACGGCGCCATCCTGGTGGTCGCTGCGACCGACGGCCCGATGCCGCAGACCAAGGAGCACGTGCTCCTGGCCCGTCAGGTCGGCGTCCCGGCGATCGTGGTGGCGCTGAACAAGGCCGACATGGTCGACGACGAGGAGATCCTCGAGCTCGTCGAGCTGGAGGTCCGGGAGCTGCTCAACGAGTACGAGTTCCCCGGCGACGACATCCCCGTCATCCAGGTGTCGGCGCTGAAGGCTCTCGAGGGCGACGCCGAGTGGGGCGCCAAGATCGTCGAGCTGATGGCGGCTGTCGACGAGGCCATCCCGACCCCCGAGCGGGAGATCGAGAAGCCGTTCCTCATGCCCGTCGAGGACGTCTTCACCATCACCGGGCGCGGAACGGTCGTCACCGGCCGGATCGAGCGCGGCGTGGTCAAGATCAACGAAGAGGTCGAGATCGTCGGAATCAAGCCGGAGAGCACCCGCACCACGGTCACCGGCATCGAGATGTTCCGGAAGCTCCTCGACGAGGGCCAGGCGGGCGAGAACGTGGGCCTGCTCATCCGTGGCATCAAGCGTGAGGACGTCGAGCGCGGCCAGGTCGTGATCAAGCCGGGCACGACCACCCCGCACACCGACTTCGAGGCGCAGGTCTACATCCTGTCCAAGGACGAGGGCGGCCGGCACACGCCGTTCTTCAACAACTACCGCCCGCAGTTCTACTTCCGCACCACCGACGTGACCGGAGTGGTGACCCTCCCCGAGGGCACCGAGATGGTCATGCCGGGGGACAACACCGAGATGACGGTGGCGCTGATCCAGCCCATCGCCATGGAGGAGGGGCTGCGGTTCGCCATCCGCGAGGGTGGTCGCACTGTCGGCGCCGGCCGGGTCACCAAGATCAACGCCTGACCCGAACGGCCCGATTCGGCAACTGAGCCCCTCCTGGGGCATACTGTCCAGGTTGCTCGGGCGGGTGCCCGGGGCGCGTCGCAAGACATCGCCCCGAGCACCGCACCCGGGCGCCCGGCTCGACCGGGCTCCGACCCCCGTCCACCTGCTCGTCGACCCGCCGCTTGCGCGGAGGGGCGCGACACACCCGACCTCGGGGGTCGGCGCTACACGCGGCACACGAGAGAAGGATTCGGTACATCGCCATGGCGGGACAGAAGATCCGCATCCGGCTGAAGGCCTACGACCACGAGGTCATCGACAGCTCGGCGCGGAAGATCGTCGAGACTGCCACCCGTACGGGTGCGCAGGTCGCCGGCCCGGTGCCGTTGCCTACGGAGAAGAACGTGTTCGTCGTCATCCGTTCGCCGCACAAGTACAAGGACAGCCGCGAGCATTTCGAGATGCGGACGCACAAGCGGCTCATCGACATCATCGACCCGACCCCGAAGACGGTGGACTCGCTCATGCGGCTCGACCTTCCCGCGGGCGTCGACATCGAGATCAAGCTGTAGAGGGACGCAGACGTCATGGGCAAGCAGGTCAAGGGAGTACTGGGCGAGAAGCTCGGCATGACCCAGGTGTGGGACGACGACAGCAAGGTCGTGCCGGTCACCGTGGTCAAGGCCGGGCCGTGCGTCGTCACGTCGGTCCGCACTCCCAGCACGGACGGCTACTCGGCGGTCCAGCTGGGCTTCGGTGCCATTGACCCGCGGAAGGTCAACCAGCCCGATGCCGGCCACTTCACCAAGGCCGGGGTGCCGCCGCGCCGCCACCTGGTGGAGCTGCGCACCGACGACGCGACCGAGTACCAGGTCGGTCAGGAGCTCGGGCCGGATGTCTTCGAGCCGGGCCAGGTCGTCGACGTGACGGGGACCTCCAAGGGCAAGGGCTTCACCGGCGTCATGAAGCGGCACGGCTTCCACGGCGTCTCGGCCTCGCACGGCCAGAAGCGCAACCACCGCAAGCCGGGGTCCATCGGTGCCGGGTCGACGCCCAGCCGGGTGTTCAAGGGCATGAAGATGGCCGGCCGCCACGGCGGGTCCCGCGTCACCGTCCAGAACCTCACCGTGCACGCCGTCGACACCGAGAAGGGGCTGCTGCTCATCAAGGGCGCCGTCCCTGGCTCCATCGGCGGTCTCGTGCTGGTGCGGTCCGCCGCGAAGGGGGCAGCCAAGTGAGCACCGTCGACATCGTCACCCCCTCCGGGGACACCGCCGGCTCCGTCGAGCTGCCCGAGGACCTCTTCGACGTCCCGGTGAACATCCCGCTCATCCACCAGGTGGTCGTGGCCCAGCTGGCCGCCGCCCGCCAGGGGACGCACTCGACCCTCGCCCGTGGCGACGTCCGCGGGGGCGGCGCCAAGCCCTACCGGCAGAAGGGAACCGGTCGCGCCCGCCAGGGTTCGATCCGCGCTCCCCACTTCGCCGGCGGCGGGGTCGTCCACGGACCCACGCCTCGCAGCTACGCACAGCGGACG
>Ga0224505_10000925_pt1 | contig 19645 bp, 13 predicted proteins | sample SF_Jan12_sed_USG_FD_169102 | JGI IMG/M metagenome (GOLD analysis project Ga0224505, IMG submission 169102) | Sediment microbial communities from San Francisco Bay, California, United States - SF_Jan12_sed_USGS_4_1 | ecosystem: Environmental > Aquatic > Marine > Sediment | place: USA: California... | reverse complement strand
CCTTACAATCCCGCGTTCCGCACGGTCTCGGGCAGTTCCCGGATGATCTCGTCCAGCTCCTCCAGCCACGGCCCGAGATGTTTCTCGTAACGCCGCCATTTTCCCAGCGCACCGCGATAAATCGGCTGGCGCACCTGCTCCGAACTCGCCGTTTTCACGGCGCGCTCTGTTTCGTGGAAGCGCAGGCACTGTTCTTCGAACGGCAGTCCGCAATGCGTCAGTATGCGCCGAACCTGGGCGTCGAGGTCGGTAACGGTTTCCTCGTAGTGCACATCGAGCACCTTGCCCGGTAACACCGTGTGCCAGTGCGTCATGACCCCATGGTATTGCTTGTAGTACTCGGCGAGTTCGAACATGTCGTACGTGAAATTCTGGCCCTGACCGAAAAGTTGCTTGTAGCCGCCAAGGCAACTGTCCAATGGATGCCGTCGCGCATTGATGATCTTCGCGTTCGGCAGTGCAAGGTGAATAAGGCCGACGTGCGGAAAATTGTTCGGTAGCTTGTCCGTAAAGAACGGCTTGTCAGTGGCGCGGTGGCGGCGGCTTTCCTCCATGTACTGCAAACCATAAGCGCGCCAGTCCTTGTCTCGGAGGTCCCGTACCGACTCCGGGTACGCTTTGTTATCGCGCCGGTAACGACCGATCGAGCCGGCAATCCTGCCAAGGATGGGTAACTCGGACGTTCCCTCGACCTGGCTGTGGCTGGCCAGTATCTGTTCTACCAGGGTGGAACCCGATCGCGGCAGTCCCACGATGAATATGGGATCGGCATCGGCACAACCGTTGTTGCTCCGCTCCTGCAGGAACTCGCGACTGAAAACCTCCGTGACTTTTGTTTGCCGGACTTCAAAATCAGTCGGATCGTACTGAACCTGTTTGCGCTGGGCCTCATTGCCGCTGTGATAGTAGTGCCACGCGCGATCGTAATCGCCGAGATCCTCGCAGGCCTTCCCGAGAGCAAATCGAAAATGAATCTCCGCACTCTTGCTCAGGTCGTCGCGTTGAAGCTGTTTCTCCATCGCGACGACTTCGGCATCCTCGAACTGGAATACCTTGAGATTGGCCATGCTCCAGTAGACTTCGCCGAAGTCCGGTTTGATCCTGATAGCGGCCCGGTATGCCTTCAGCGCACCCGGCTGGTCGCCCAGGGTTTTCAATATGTGAGCGTATCCCATCTGGCTGCCGGCCATATCGGGATCCAGCGTCACTGACCTGGCGAATGCCTGTGCACTTTCCTCGACGTAACTCGCACGTGCGTATGCGTTGCCCAGCCCGGCCCAGGGTTCGGCATCGTCCGGCGCGAGCCGGGTCGCCGAACGATAGGCCTCTATTGCATCGAGGTACTTGCCGCGCTCCATCAGCACCGAACCGAGCAACATCCACGCGGCAACGTAGTCCGGTGCCACCTGGGCAGCCTGTCGCAGCAATGCCTCTGCATCGTCCAGCTGCACTTTCTTACCGAGATATGCGCCGGCAAGGTAACGCATCGCGTCGACGTTTTTCGGGTTGTCCTTTATCGCCTGCTGCAGGGTCTTTACCGCATCGTCGAAAAGCCCTGCCTGAAGTTCGGCTACTGCGTTCGCCACCACGCCTTTGTTCTTGTCGAGTTCAAGATACTCTTCGAATTCCCGGTCTGCATCCTCTCCCATGCCGATCGCGGCGAGTGCCTGTCCGAGCTTCTTATGGGCGAGTGGCAAGCGCGGTTCGAGCCGGATTGCATTTTTGAAGAAAATGATCGCGTCGGCATACTGCTCGCGCAGCGCGAGAACGCTACCCAGATCTTCCATCAGCTGCGGCGAACGCGGTTCGAGTGTCAGCGCGAAGCGGATCTGACGCTCCGCCTCTTCGAGCCGGTTCTGTTTCATCAACGCATGACCCAGCAGTCGCAGGTGATCCTTGCAGCCGGGATTCAGCAGCAAGTAGTCGCGACAGATTTCCTCTGCGCGCAGCGGCCGGTTGGCCTTCATCGCGGCGATCGCCGACGCGATGCTCTGTTCCTTGCCGATTGACCTGTCCGCCATTGTCATGGCGAAGCAGGTTCCACCCCTTTCGCATAGCTGTCAAACCAGCCGACAATCCGCAGGAGATAGTCCTTGTCGAACTCGTCGCTCCAGTCACTGTGATGCGCGTCCGGGTATACCACCAGGCGCGTCGCGATGCCCCTGCGCCGCAGCATCTGGTAGAACAATTCTGCACTCAGTATCGGCACGTTCCAGTCCTCGCGGCCACCGAGGAAAATGGTCGGCGTGCTGACCTTGTCCGCGCGCAGCAAGGGCGACATTCGCGCGTAACCGGACGAATTCTGCCACGGTTCGCCGAGTTCCCAGTGATACCACTTCTGATAGATATCGTGACCGTAGTTGGCAACGATGTGACTGTGGCCGGCACCGGATGCCGCCGCGCGGAATCGTTGCGTGTTCGTAATGACGACATTCGTCATGTAACCACCATAGGAGTAACCGGTGACGGCCAGTCTTTCCGGATCCGCATAGCCGAGATCGATTGCGTGATCGACGGCGGCGATGACGTCATCGTAATCGATGACACCCCAGGCGCCGTGGATCGCATTGATGAACGATTGGCCTTTGCCGGTCGAACCGCGCGGGTTCGGCTGGATGACTACGTAACCGTTCGCTGCGAAAAACTGCGCGCCGAAATCGTAACCCCAGGTGAACTGACCGACCGGGCCGCCGTGGATGTCCAGTATCGCCGGCAGCGGGCCTTCAGCGCCCGCGGGACGAGTAATGAACGCATCCACCGATGTGCCGTCTGCACTGGCGAAACTGTGCAATTCGCGGCTCGCGAGGCGTATCGATGCAAGGAAGGCATCGTTGGTTTTCGTCAGGCGAGACAGCTTCGAACCAATGCGCAGGTAGATCTCCGGCGCATCGTACTTCCCGTTGACGACCGCTGCGATCCTCCCCGAACGGTCGACGTCGAACCCGGTGACGACCTGCTGACTCCCGATCAGCGTTTCGATCTTTCCGGATTGCAGGTTGACACGCGCCAGATGCACCGCACCCGACTCGTCGTACAGGAAGTAAATCCATCGACCGTCGGCCGAGAAGCGGAAATCGCTGACCCAGCGATCCAGTTGCTCGGTGAGTATCCGGACATCGCCGCCGTCGGCGGGCACTACCGCCAGATGCTGGATTCCGTAAACGCCGTCGACCGCGCTGATGAAAGCAATGTTCCTGCCGTCCGGGCTCCATGCAGGCAGTTGCCGGGTCTGCGTGCCTGTGGTCAGCCGGACGAGCGAGTCTGCGGAACCGTCGGCCGCGATGCGCCAGATGTCACTGCTGTAATCCGCGTCCGGCTCTTCTTCGCGGTTACTGACGAAAACAACCGACCTGCCGTCCGGCGACCAAGCAGCCTCGGTCTCTTCATACTTCCCCGAAGTGATCGCGTCCAGATCGCCACTGGCAATGTCGTAACGGTAGAGATGCGCTGGCAAATCGCCGGTGATATAGCCGTCATCCTCGTCTTCCTTGAACTGCAGCCTGTCGATCACCCAGGGTTCGCTGCGCCCTTCCCTTGCGGCCGCGTCGTGCGCGGTAGCGTGGGAGATCAATAGCGCCGACTGGTCGGGCGAAAAGACAATCTCATGGAGCGGCAAGTCCAGCGCGGCGACCTGTACGGCCTCGCCCGGCATTGCGAGCGGCAGTTTCCACAGTTGCGATGAACCGGACCGGTCCGACAAAAAGTAGAGCCATTGCCCGTCGATCGACCAGCTTGGGTCGCTCGCAGCGGAATCGGCTGGCGTTACTGCGCGGCCGGGTCCGGAACTGGCCGGCACGATCCAGACCTGATCGCCCGACACGTAGGCGACGGATTTTCCGTCCGGCGACAACTGTGGATCGGCTACGTCGACTATGCCGTCGTAGTCATCGATCGCAACCGGTCTTTTTTGATTCGTTGTCTCTGTTGCATCTGCGGTTATAACCGCCAGCACGAACAGCAAAACGATTGACGCTTTTTGCAAGGAGTAAATCATCGGCATTCCCCATGACGGCGCAGTCGCGCATTCTTCATTCTAAATCAGTACGTTACAACCGGCATGTCGGACCGGACAAGCCGGTTGCACATTGTGAATTCGCAGCCAACAGCCTGCCTGTCACATGCTCAAATGCAGCATGAACTATTTCGGTACAGCGATCGCAACAACGATTGTGCTGCTTGCTGCGTCCTGCACGAGGGAGCCGGACCGGACTGCCGAGCAGACCGCGGCTGCCGTCGTAATAAGCAATGTCACTATTGTCGACGGGACCGGCATTGCTCCGTTTCGCGGTGCTGTGCGCATTCGCGGCTCGCGAATCGAACGCATCGGCGAGATCGATGCATTGCCAGGCGAGTCTGTCGTTGACGGACATGGCATGGTAATCGCGCCCGGATTCATAGATTCCCACAGCCACGTCGACGGCGACATCCTGTCGCATACAGCTGCGCTGGCTGCGGTAAGCCAGGGCATCACTACCGTCGTCGTGGGCCAGGATGGCGGTTCGCCGTTCCCGCTTGCCGGATTTTTCGCGGATCTCGGCCGGAACCCGGCAGCGATCAACATTGCAGCGTATGCCGGCCACAACACGATTCGCAGGCAGATCATGGGTGAGGATTTCCGGCGCCCGGCAACCGCTGAGGAAATCGCGACGATGCAGAACCTGCTTCGCCAGGAGCTGGCGAGCGGCGCGCTCGGCCTGTCGACGGGACTGGAGTACGACCCGGGCATCTACTCCGATCCGCAAGAAGTGCTGGCGCTGGCGCAGGTTGCTGCCGATGCCGGAACGCGCTACATCAGCCACGTGCGTAGTGAGGATCGCTGGTTCGAAGACGCAATTGCCGAAATCATCAACATCGGCCGTGTGACCGGCATGCCGGTGCAGATCTCTCACATCAAACTCGCGATGAAACGCCTGTGGGGACAGGCACCGGCAATTATTGAGACCCTGAACGCCGCGCGCGACGAAGGTATCGATATCACCGCCGACATCTATCCCTACGAATACTGGCAGTCCGACCTGATGGTGTTGCTGCCGGAGCGAGACTTCACTGATCGTGAGGCGGTCGCATTCGCGCTGGAGCAGATCGCTCCGCCGGACGGCCTGTGGATGACGCAGTTCGATCCACAGCCGGAGTACGTCGGCAGGACGCTTAGCGAGATTGCCGCCGCAAGAGGCGTCGATGCCGTCACCGCATTCATGCAGTTGGCGGCCGAATCGGCTGCCATGGAACGGCAGACGGGCAAGCCGGCGAATTCGATTATCGGCACCAGCATGATCGAGGACGATATCCGGCAGCTGCTCGCCTGGCCGGAGACCAACGTCTGCACCGACGGCGGATTGATCGATCTGCATCCGCGATCGCACGGCGCCTTTACACGGGTTCTCGCGCGGTATGTGCGCGAGGAAAACCTATTGAGCCTGGAGCAGGCCGTACACAAGATGACCGGCCTGACAGCCAGGCACATGGGATTTGCAGATCGTGGCATTTTGCGCGAGGGTGCCGTGGCCGATCTCGTGTTATTCGATCCCGCTGCAGTCGGCGACCGCGCAACAGCACAACAACCCGATCTGCTGTCCAACGGCGTCATCGCCGTTTGGGTGGGCGGGCAGCAGGTTTACGGCGACGGAACAGTCGGCAACGCGCGACCAGGACAAATAATCAGGTCAACGAGCACGACAGCTAAAGAATAAATTGGAGATAGCAATGCAATCACTGCGAAAGTTGATATGCGCCGTTCTGGCATCCGCGATTACGTTCGCGTCGACACCTGCAATAACAGCCGCGGCGGAAGTCGTCGATCCGGCATTGCTGTCGGCCGTCGAGTGGCGACTCGTCGGTCCCTGGCGCGGCGGCCGTGTCACGACGGTTACCGGCGTTGCCGACAATCCGATGCTGTACTACATGGGCGCGACCGGCGGCGGTGTCTGGAAAACCGAGAACGCGGGAACTACCTGGGAAAACGTTTCCGACGAACATTTTGCGGTCGGCACGATAGGTGCAATTGCGGTCGCCGAGTCCGATCACAACGTGATTTACGCCGGCACTGGCGAATCGCCTATTCGCGGCGTTACCACCAGCCACGGCAATGGAGTTTACGTCTCCACCGACGCAGGCAAGACATGGACTCATGCGGGTTTGAACAATGCCGGGCAGATTTCGCGAATCCAGGTACATCCGGCGAATGCCGATGTTGCATTTGTCGCTGTGCAGGGAAAGATCTGGGGTCCGAGCAGCGAGCGCGGCATTTTTCGCACTACCGACGGCGGCAAGACCTGGAAGCACGTTCTCGAAGTGAGCGACACGACAGGTGCGTCCGACCTGTCAATGGACCCGACCAATCCGCGTATTCTGTACGCCGCCATGTGGAACCACGGACGCAAGCCCTGGTTCATCCATTCCGGCGGCGAGGACGGCGGCATCTTCAAGTCCACCGATGCGGGCGATACCTGGACAAAGCTCGAGGGTGGCCTGCCGAAGCTGGTTGGAAAAATCGGCGTCGACGTTTCGGCCAGCAACCCGAAACGCGTCTATGCGCTCATCGAAGCGGAGCCGGAGAAAGGCGGCCTGTATCGCAGCGACGACGCGGGCGAAACCTGGAAGCTGATCAACGGACATAGGGTGCTGCACACCCGCGCCTGGTACTACATTCACATCACGGCAGACCCGGTCGATGAGGATACGGTTTGGGTTTTGAACGTACCCCTGATGAAGTCTATCGATGGCGGCAAAAACTGGCAGAAGATCGACACGCCGCATGGCGACCATCACGATCACTGGATCAATCCGAACGACAATCGCATCATGATCAACGGCAACGACGGCGGCGCTACGGTGACTTTCGACGGTGGCAAGACCTGGTCGAGCATCATGAACCAGCCGACGGCGCAGTTTTACCGCGTCACAACGGACAACCAGATTCCGTACCGCATCTATGCCGGCCAGCAGGATAACTCGACCGTAGCCATCGCCAGTGAATCGCTGCAAGGCGGCATCGGCATTGACGACTATTACGCGGTCGGCGGCGGCGAAAGCGCGCACATTGCATTCGATCCCGACAATCCGCGGCTGGTGTATGCAACAACCATCAACGGCACGCTGACCGAGTACGACAGCGAAAGCCAATCGGTTCGTTCAATCATCCCTTATCCCGAGATGGTCTACGGCAAGGATTCGAAAGATCTGAAATACCGCGCCAACTGGAACTCGCCGGTGGCGCTGTCGCCGCACGATCCCTCGATCATTTACTACGGCACTCAGCTGCTGCTGAAGAGTACGGACCGCGGCACGACCTGGGAGGCCATCAGCCCGGACCTGACACGCAACGACCCGGCGAAACAGGGCCGCAACGGCGGCCCGCTGACGCCGGAGAATGTCGGCGCCGAGTTCTACAACACGATTTTTTACATCGTCGAATCGCCGACCGAGCGCGGCACGATCTGGGTCGGCAGCGACGACGGCCTCGTGCACGTCACCCGCGACGGCGGCCAAACGTGGAGCAACGTGTCACCGAAACATCCCGGCGAAGCGATGATCAATGCCATCGAATTAAGCCCGCATGCGGACGGCACGGTTTACGCCGCGGTTACCGGCTACAAGCTCGACGATTTTCGCCCGTACATTTACAAGACAACGGACTATGGCAAGCGCTGGCAACGCATCGATCGCGGTTTGCCCGGCGATACTTTCGTTCGCGTCGTTCGCGAGGATCCGGTGCGCAAGGGCTTGCTGTATGCCGGCACGGAATCCGGCATGTTCGTCTCGTTCAATGACGGTGCCGACTGGCAATCACTGGACCTGAACCTGCCGCCGGTGCCGATTACAGACCTGACGATTCGTCAAGACAATCTCATCGCCGCGACCCAGGGCCGCGCATTCTGGGTGCTCGACGATCTTTTCGTCATACGCCAGGCGGCCGATGGCCTCGAAGACAAGGCGTTGTACGTTTACACGCCAGCCACAGCGTCGCTGGCAGCCGGCGGCGGAAAAGAAGGAAACTTCGAGGGCAAGAACCCGTCGCACGATGTCGCTCTCTATTACTTTCTGCGCGACGAATCGGAAGAACCGCTGGCCATAGAGATCCTGGATGGCGATGGGCGCGTCATTCGGCGGTACTCCAGCGAGGAAGGCGAGCATGAACGCTGCCGCATAGCCAACATGGATCCGCGCCGACCTTTCGAGATCAAGTACCCGGAAACCAAGCAGGGACTCAATCGCTGGAGCTGGAACCTGCGCAGCGAAGACATTCGCTGCATCGAGGACATTGCATTGTTTGCCGGCTTCAACGGCCCGCACGTGATGCCGGGCGACTACAGCGCACGCTTGCGAATCGGCGTCGAAGAGCAGACGGTGTCGTTTTCCGTTGCCGCCGATCCGCGCTCGACTGCGAGCCGCGCAGACGTGCAGAACTGGGTTGCAAGTCTCGAAGAAGTCGGTTCGATGATGAACGACATACTGGAATCCCTGGATGACCTTCGAGCAGCACGCGATCAGATCGAAGCGCTGATGAACTCCTATCCTGACGACGCATCGCTGAAAGCAACGGGTGCAAAAGCCATTGCCGCAATCGGCGCCTGGGAAGCAAAGATCACGCAGCTTAAACACGAAACTTACGAGGACGAAGACGCCTGGGAAACGATGCTCGCCGGTCAGCTCCGCTATCTCTTCGATGTTATTGACGAAACCGGCGCGCCGGTAACGGACGGCGCGATGCAGCGACTCAGCGATCTCAAGGCCGAGTGGGCAGACAGGCAGTCGGAGCTGCGCTCGATTGTCGAAAGCGGAATCCGGCCGGTCAACGAATGGGCCCGGCAGAAAGGAGTAAATCACGTTCTCGTAGTCGGGTCCTGAGGACGCGCGCATGAAGCGAAAGCGGCGTTTCCCGCCGCTGCGAATCGCGGCGATCAGGAATTTCCCGGCCGCTCTGCTGTTGCTTTGCGGCCTGCTGGCATCGTGCACGCGATCCGCCGAGCCCTCGTTGGAGCTTCGTGTCATGACCTTCAATATCGAGTGGGGCGGCGAGCACGTGAGCTTCGACAAGGTCATCGAGGCCATCCGCCGCGCGAATGCCGACATAGTCGGTATCCAGGAAGCCGAGGGAAATCTGCGGCTTCTCGCAGACCGCCTCGGCTGGCATTACGATCTGCGAAACTACGTCATCTCGAAGCACCCTTTGATCGACCCGCCCGGCGGCGATGGCAAATTTGTTTTTGCAGAAGTCAGTGACGGACGGTTTGTAGCCATTGCCAACGTGCACCTTCCCTCCGATCCCTACGGTCCGGATGCGGTACGCGATGGCGCTGCCATTGAGGACGTCATCGCAATCGAAAATCGCGTACGACTGCCAAAAATGCGGCCAGTGCTCGACGCGTTGAAACCTCTGACCGCTCGCGATATTCCGTTGTTCATGACCGGAGATTTCAACGCACCGGCGCACGGCGACTGGACTGAAGCCGCCGTCGGCACGCGCCCTTTCATTCGATTCGCTGTCGACTGGCCTGTCAGCCTTGCGGTTGCGGCCGCGGGTTTTCGCGATTCCTGGCGGGAAGTTCACCCTGATGCGCTGGCGGATCCTGGCCTGACCTGGTGGGCGGGCCGGCCACCGCTCGAACTTTACGCGCCCGGAGAGAGCGACCCCGAAGATCGCATCGACTTTATCCATTTTTCAGGACCGGTTTCGGTTACCGGCAGCGAACTTGTCGGCGAACCGGAGGCAAAAGGCGTTTCGATCAGCGTCTCGCCCTGGCCCAGCGATCATCGCGCTCTCGTATCCGGGTTTGCTGTCAGGCCCGCCGAGCTGCCACGCATGCTGACAACCGTGCATCGCGTATATCGCACGGGCGACAGCATCGCGATTCTTTATCGTCGGGCTGCAAACGATACGATTCGCGTTTCGCGAATCGCCGACGACGGTGCCGAAACGACAGTACTCGAGCGACCTGCAAGCGGAAACGGCTCGATACAGGTTGCAGGCGGGTTGCTCGGCGAGGGGCATTTCAGGGTCGATATGACGAACATGGGCGGCGAATCGACGCCGTCCCGGGACTTCTGGGTATTGAACCCGACGGCAGAGCCCGAAATCGAAGTCACTGCAACGACATTCAGCTCCGGCAAAGCCATTTCCGTCCGCTGGCGTGATGCACCCGGCAATCGCAACGACTATGTCGGGATTGTCCGGGTGAGTTCTGATTCCGTTGCTGATTCCGTTACCGATACCAGCCTGCCGTGGGCCTATGTCAACGCGATGCCACAGGGACAACTGCTCATCGATGAGACGACCTCCGAGTGGGGATGGCCGATTGACCCCGGTATCTACGCCGCACATCTTTTCCTGGACGATGGTTACAAATCCCTGGCTCGCTCCGAGGCATTCGTCGTCGACTGATGCAGGCATCGCACGTCGATTCGCGCCGGTGTTATTTTGCTTCGACGGTCGGTTTTTTTACCTGGATGCTCCAGTTTGCACCCGAAGCGATGCCATGAGTATTTGCAAAGCTGCCCTGGTTGATCGCCAGCGAAATATTGCCAAGGCTGTTCAGGTAAATTATCGGCTCGCCAACTTCGACGTAGCCGAAGGTCGGGAAGTACGCAAGCCGTCCTTCGAAGACGGTCGTGTCGTCGTACGTAATGCTCACGTCGAACTGATCGCCTGGCTCGACACCCAGCCCGCGAAAGGTTGCGCGATCGATGTTGGTCCAGACGTTTCCGTACTGGATATCGAGGATCGGGATATTGCCTCGTATGACGCCGCTGTCGATCGCCGGTTTCTGATAGTCGATGCTCACGACGCGCGGCGGCAACAGCCTGCCTACCTGTTCGAAGGTGATCGTGCCGGACGCGAGACGTGCGCCGGTATACGCGTAAACGTCGCGCCCGTGAAAAGTGTAGGACTCTTCGGAATTGGCCAGGCGATTGACCGCTTCGTCGATTTCGCGAACAGCCTCTAGCCCGAGCTCCTCGGCGACAAAGGTCAGCGTGCCGTTATCCGGCGTGACGAAGTAATGGCCCGATTTTGTGAGCAGCACAACCGACTTTCTTACCGTCCCGACACCGGGATCGACCACCGAAACGAATACCGTACCCTTCGGCCAGTAGTCGGCTGCCTGGATCAGGCGCAACGACGCCTCCCAGATGTTGAACACCGGAATTTCGTGAGTGAGGTCGTAGATTCCAAGCTCCGGCGAAACTCCGACTGCAACGCCCTTCATCGATGCAACCGCAGAATCCCGCAGCCCGAAATCCGACTGAAACACGAGCGGGCTTCCTGCATTCGAAACGCTGGACAAAAATATTGTTACAAGGGCGATTACGACGCGCATGAATTTCTCCTCGGGCGAAATTTGTACCGGATACCTTTTTATAAAATTTGTACCGGATACCTTTTTAGATTGGGAAAATGTATCCGGCCCTATTATTTACTCTATCCGGCCCTATTATTTACTCGGTGATGGCGAAGGGAAGCCGCTTCAATGCGACCTGGCCATTGCTGATCACAAGCAGCACGTCCTGCAGTGCAGCGATATCGATCAGCGGGTTTGCCGGTACAAGGATCATGTCCGCCTCGTACCCTTCCGCTATCCTGCCGGTCCGCTCCTGCAACATCAGCAATTCAGCTGAAACGACGGTCGCCGCCTGCAGTGCTTCGAAGTTGCTCATGCCCATGCGAACAAAGTGTTCGACTTCGACGGAAATACGATTGATCGATTCGCTCTCGTAATAGTTGTCCGCGCCCGTTGCAATCTTTACGCCCGCCTTGTGCGCCGCCCGGAACACGCTCTCGAGTTGCGGCACCATGTGGCGGCCGCGGAGTCGCAATACGTAGTCGTATTTCGGTTCGTTCATTTCGTCCATCGTGACGTAGGTAGGAACCAGCCAGGTACCGTTCTGCGCCATCAATCTCAGGGTCTCGGCCTGAAGGTATGTGCCGTGTTCGATACTCCTCGCTCCCGCGCGCACAGCCGCCCGGGCACCTTCATCTCCGTGCGCGTGCACCATGACAGGCACATTGCGCTTTGCGGCCTCTTCGACGACGACACGCAGCTGATGCTCCGTATAGACCTGCTGGCGCGGGTCTGTATCGGGCCTGCCCGCTCTTTCAGTACCGCGGGTCTTTATCACGTCGACACCACGATCGATATTGACGTTCACGAGCAAGCGAAGCGCTTCGTCGGTTCGAACTCCCTCACTGAGCGCGACCAGCCGGGGATCTGCCAGCAACGTTTCATCGAGATTCGGCGTGACGTACACGCCGGCAGCCACGACGTCCGGTCCGGGGATTTTTCCGGCCCGCACCAGTTCGCGCAGCGTGACATCCTGGAATGCCGGCACGCCCGCGGTGCGCACCGTGGTAACGCCTGACTCCAGTGCGCGCCTGGCTCGCTCCAGCGAGTCGAGGTGCGTATGCACATCGATCAGACCGGGCATCAGGAAATTGTCTTCGCAATCGATCCGCAAGTAGTTATCCGGGATGGGCGCGCCAGCAGGTGCAATGCGCTCGATTCTGCCGCCGGAAACGAAAATCGTTGCATCGGAAATGATGCGCTTGTCCGATCCATTGAAGACATTGACGTCGGTTAGCGCGAGGTTTTCGCCGTATCCGCTGACCGGAAAAATGACGCAAAGCAGCACGGGCAGAAGCTGAAGTCGCAGGTATGTCGCTTTCATGTCGGAACCTAAGCAATGGCGGGGCGGCATGGCAGTGTCTCGCGTACCAACACGGCGGACAAGCCCGGCTTTGCAGGCGCGGCATTTCCAGCCTATTCGAGTACACTACAAGCCTGATCGGGAAATCATTACAAACAAGATGATCAGGCACACGATGTGGGGGCATCGATGCATACATTCGTGGATCCATTGAAGCGCGCGCTATCCGTTGCGTCCGACAGAACGGCAATCATCAGCGACGAAAAGCGACTGACCTATCGCGAGCTGTGGAGTCGCTGTCGCCGTCTCGCCGCCGTATTGCAGAACGCGGGCGCCAGGCCCGGCGATCGCATAGCGATCCTTGCTGCAAACTCGGCGCAGTACATAGAAACGTACGTGGCCGTTCCCGCTGCGGGATTCGTCATCGTGCCGCTCAATACGCGGCATGCCGTGCCGGAGCTGAAATACGCGCTGAAGGACGCCGCGGCGAAAGTCCTGCTGACAGACCGGGATCCCGGCGCGCTGCGCGAATTGGTAGAAACGGTCATCATGATGCCGGACGAATACGACGCGCTGCTCGGAAAGGCAAGCGAAGCGGACCTCGGTGTCGGCGTCACCGAGGACTCACTTGCCGGGCTTTTTTATACCGGCGGCACGACCGGTGCGTCGAAGGGCGTCATGCTGTCGCACCGCAATCTGATCGCAAATACGTTTCACTTCATGACCGTTTCGCCGCCGGACGAGAACAACGTGTTTCTCGTGATGGCGCCGCTGTTTCATGCAGCAGGATCCAACGGCGTGCTTGGCGGTATCTGGTCGGGGAGTTGCCAGATTCCGTTGAAAGTATTCAATCCGGAAGTTGCGCTCGACCTGATCGAGAAGCACAAGGTCACGCATACGCTCGGTGTGCCGGCGATGATCGCCGCCATTTCCGAGCTGCAACACAAGAAACCACGGGATACGAGTTCGCTGCAGATCGTGGCGCACGGCGGCTCGCCCATCGCGACCGAAGTCGTGAGGCGCGCCAGCGCGGCGTTTCCTACGGCGGAATTCCTGCACGTCTACGGCATGACCGAGGCCTCGCCGCTGGCAACCGGGCTGCGTCACGAAGAAACATTGTTGGACCTCGATCGTGGCCGTTCCTGCGGACAGGCGTTGATCGGCGTACAGGTGAAAATTATCGACGCCGAAGGCAAGGAGGTGCCGCGAGGCGAGGTCGGTGAACTCGCCGCCAGTGGGCCGAACATCATGCTGGGCTACTGGAACAAGCCGGAACAAACAGCCGAAGTATTGAAGGACGGCTGGTACCGCTCGGGTGACATGGGTTATGTCGACGAAGAAGGCTATGTCTTCCTCGTCGACCGCGCCAAGGACATGATCGTCAGCGGCGGTGAAAACGTTTACTGCTCGGAAGTCGAAGAGGCCTTGTACAAGCACCCTGCCGTTCTCGAAGCCGCCGTGTTCGGCGTACCCGACGAGCACTGGGGCGAGGCCGTGCACGCAGTGGTCGTGCCGCGCGAAGAAATTACTGGCGACGAGCTGGTCCGATTCTGCCGCGAGCACATCGCCGGCTACAAGGTTCCGAAAGCAATCAGTTTCTCCGAGACGGAGCTACCCAAGTCCGGGCCCGGAAAGATTCTCAAGCGCGAGCTGCGCGCACCTTTCTGGAAAGGCAGGAAGAGAGGCGTTAACTAAGATGTGTGGTCGTGCCGTGCGCGCGGCATCGGCTCTTACCGCACTCTGTCTGTCTGCCTTTTCTCTTGCGCAACCGGTTGTCGATGAGAAATTGCCGGATACCTGCAATGGGGATGAACGGCAAATTGCCCACGTGTTGACGCCGCCGGTGCAACTTGAGCTCAAAGGTCCCAGCCCGTTCAACAAGAAATCCGGCTACACGCTGGGTGGATTTGCCATGGCGAGTGGCTTGCTCGAAGTCATCGCAGCGGGATACGCCATCGAAAACGCCATCGACTATTCACGGGAAAAGGGCGAATCGCGACGATCTTTCAATCAGGCCAGGCCGCTTGGCGAAACCTTCGATTTTCATGAAGCGGTGATGAACGGTATCGAGCAGGTTGATGACGATACGGAGCTGGAAATCGTCGAGGTTCACCAGCAAAAATACGAAAGCCGCAGAAGAATCGTCCGATCGATTCTGCTACAAACCGATGCAGAAGCCGTCATCTGTATCGAACCTACCTATTTTATTTCACCCGGCCTGGACCAACTGCGCCTGGTGGTCCAGGTCTTTGTTTATACGCAAGTGGATCCTGTCGATCTGGTCAGCGGGCCGTACGACAGGTACTACGAGTATCTTTCGCCATCGCGTGGCAAGCTGTTTCGGCCGTTTTGCGATGGCGAGAAAGCGGCACTGATGGCTTCAACTAACGAGTTTTTCGACCGGAAGACGCAATTGTATCCCCACAATCGAAATGCGTACGAAAAGGACCGGAAGCAAGCTATCGAAGCTCTTGAGAATCGCGACACGGTGCTCCCGGAGATGGCAATCAGCGAACGCTGGCCTGCAGACTCAATGGATCTGGAACTTCAGTCGGCGACCGATCAGATAATGCAGTTGATTCGCAACGACCTGATGAACCTCGACGCGGTATTGCCGGAAGATGCCGAGTACGTGACGTTTGCGGCACTGGATTTCAAGGGCAAACCTAAACTGGTAGACGGGTATGCCGTCAGCACGCTTGGAACGAGCACGATTTACCGGGATGAAAACGGCAACGTGTTTTCCGTACCCGGCAATTGAGCCAACAAATCCGGAGATAGAACAATGACGTTTCGTCTGATATTGATTGCCCTGTCCATCACCGTAGTACCGGGCGTGCAGCCTGCGGCCGATCCGGTACGAGCGCCGTCGCATGGATTCTCATACGATTACGCGGTGGAGGCAGCGCTGGCTGCGAAAATCGACGTCCGCCGGCCCGACCCCCGGGAATTGCGCGCGATTTTCGCAAAGCGCCGCGCGCGTGTAATCGAATCCATTCCGGACGGTGCGATGCTCTTGTTTTCCGTCGATCGCGCACAGGAGCGCCGGCTCGAGTTCCAGGTTCCGCATTCCGACAACCACGACTTCATTTATCTCACAGGGCTCGACGGACTCGACAGCCTGAACTCCGCACTGCTGCTAGTACCTGCAAGCAATGGTGCCGCGGGCCGGCTGGATGAGGCGCCGCGCGATCGCGTTGCATTGTTCACGTCTGCGGACCCGATCGCAGTCGCCAAACGCACCGGCATTGCCGATGTCCGTCCCTTTGCCGAACTCGAGCGCGAGTTGTCGGTAGCGATGACCGATTTTCGCGACTGGCGTATCACCCAGGTGCGGCGCTGGCCATTGGCTGCTGCCTTGTCGCGTTCATGGGGAGAAAACGAGAAGGTCTTGTACCTGAACTACCCGCGATTCTTCAGGCTTGGCGAAGCGGAACCCTCGCGTCTCGATACCTTCGCACGCATACAGCGGTTTTCGCCGGAGATGAAGATCCTGGATTCGGCGGACATTCTCGATCGCGTGCGCATGCTGCACGACTCCTGGTCGCTCGCGAACCTGCGCCGCGCCGTCGAAATCACCGGTGACGGCGTTGTCGAGGCGTTGCGCGCTGCGCGTGCCGGCATGACTGAATCCGAAGTAATGGAAATTATGGATTTCGTTTACCGCTACCATGGCGCGACGCTCGGCTTTCCGACATCGGTGCGCCGGCAGCCGGCGACTGGCGCCGAGGAAGGACCTGCGATTCCCGAGGGCTGGATCGAATTCGTGCCCCGCTCCGGTGGCGCGATACTGCGGCCCGGCGACATGGTGTGGACGGACACCGGCGCAGCGTTCAATCACTACTCGGCCGACATCCAGCGAAATGCACCTGTCGACGGGACGTTCACGGACGAGCAGCGACGCCTTTATTCCATTGCACTGAATGTACAAAAGACCGTCATCGGCATGGTAAGGCCCGGGGTTACCTGGTGGGAGCTGCACGACAAAGCAATAGCAATGCTGCGCGATGCCGGCGGCTACGACGAAGACTATTACTACGGCATCGGTCATTTCATCGGCATGGAAGTGCACGACGAAGGCGACTATCTCATCCCGCTGCAAGCGGGCATGGTGCTATCGATCGAACAGGGCGTCATGAAGCCCGGCGAAGCACGCATTGCATTCGAGGACGATGTCCTCGTTACCGAAGACGGCTACGAATGGCTCAGCCGGTCAATTCCGATAGAAGTCGACGAGATTGAACAAATGATGAAAACGCCCAGTGCATTCCGGGGTTTCGTCGAAAATCGTGCAAATTCGCTGCAGTAATGATCCAGCCGGATCATGCCTCCGGCATGGCCAAGCCGGTAGGCCCATCGGCGTGATCACGGTTTCACGCCCGAGCTGATGGCGACGTTCAGTCCGAGTGCAATGTAGCCAGGATATTTTCCGGCGCGTAACCGTGAATGACGGTGCCATTGACGTTGATAACGGGAACACCCCTGCCGCCAAGCTTCCTGTATTCGCGATGGTGCTTTTCGGATTTCTCTATGTCGCGCTCGACATACGGAACGTTGTTGTCGGCAAACAGTTCCCGGGTTTTCTGGCAGTATCCGCACCAGCTCGTCGAATACAGTACGACCTCGTTGCCGGTCGCACTATAGTCCGGCGCGCCGAATATGAACCTGTCGATGCTGCCCCAGTTCTGATAGATGCCGAAAATCAATGCGGCAATGATGAATTTTTTCATCGCAAACGGCTGATGACGTGAAGCGAAAGCCTCGACCGGGCGCGCCGGGAAAATACGGCCACGAGGTGGCCCAACAGAAGCAATGTCAGCGTGAACCATTGCAGTGAACCGCCGCCGCCGGAATCCCCGCCACCACCGCCACCACCGCTCGAGCCGACAGTAATCCGTACGGTGGCCTGGTTGTTATTGCTGTTCGTATCCGCAGCGGCCGTGATGTTGCCGACGAAATCCGCATTCCCGGAAGTCAGAGCCGACACGGTGATGCTTATCGTTTCGCCTGTGCCTGCTGCAACGGATCCGATATCGCAGCTGGCGGTGCCGGCGCCGCTGGTGCAGGAGCCGGCCGTAGCCGAAACGGAATTCAGGCTGACGTTTGCCGGAATGCTTACATCGACCACGACGCCATTCACTGTCATCGAACCGACGCTATTGGCTTCCAGCGTGAAGGTTGCCGGGTTGCCGGGCAACACGGCGCCCGACTGGCTGCCCACCACCAGCTCCATGTCCGTACTGGACAGCGGCGTGATACAGGGCGCGGTGTTCACGTCATCCTGCATTTCTGTGATGCTGCAGGATGAAAACACGCTACTGCCGTTGATTTGCGGCGCCATGATGAAGGTTTGCGGTTCCGCCTCGCAGGCCGATCCGCTGGTACCGTCGTGCGGCGCGCCGAAGTTGTGACCTATCTCGTGCGCCGCGATCAGGCTGTCTGTTGTCAGGCTGTGTGTACCCTGCGTGAGCCCGGCGCCGAAAGCTGTGCTGCACAACGCGCCCGTATAGGCGACTCCGACAGTCGACGTATCGAGGTCCCGTCCGGTGAACAGGTGAGTAAGGCCGTTCGCAAACTGGGCAGGAGTTGTCTGGCGATAGTTCCTCAACTCGATCAACAGCTCGTTTGAGTCGGTTGTGTCGCCGAATGGGTCGTTGTTGGCCGGGAAGGTATCGATGCGATTGACGTTCAACTGCACGCCAAGCTGTGAGCTGAAGATGCCGTCGATGTTATTCATGCGGGTAATCAACGCCGTGTCGACGGTAGCGCCCTTTGCCGATGTAAATTCGAAGTCACCGATCAAGGCCATATTCATCTGCGAGGTGGCGCCCGGGCCGAGCGCCGCTGTTTCGGCGAGAATGGCTTTGGCAAATTCGCCGACATTCGTTACTGCTTCAAGTTGCGAACAACTGAGCAAGCCCGGCGGAATCTGCATGTCTTCGAGGCGGAAAATCACGGCCTCCGCGGTTCCTGTCGTTGCATTGTCAACGACCTCGATAGCCCACATCCGTTCGCCGTCCCACAGGATGCCTCGAGGCAGGTTTTCCTCGACTACCAGCCGTACCCAGGAACCCGGCGTACCGGCGATCTCGCCGCGGTAGATACCGATTCGATCACCCAACGCCAGGCGCTGCTCCGCGCCCAGGAGCGCATGGTTGGATCTCAGCGGAACCTCGAATCGCCTGCCGAAGGCATCGAATCGCAACGCCTCGATGTCATTCACCGTCGGTTTCTGTGTGCTCGATGATCGAGCGACATACGTGAACTGCAACTGACCCAGGGACTCCTGGTATGCCACCGTGACGACATCTGCTGCACTCGCAATCGACGGCACACAGAAGCAAATCAGAACTGCTGTGATCTTTATGCTCAGGGATTTCATGCGAGCACCTGGAAGACAAATTGCAGGTATCTCAGCTAATCACAAAAACAGGGTCAGTGACATGACCTCTGTCGTCGCATGTTGGCGACAGCACGTCGAAAAGTGAGCGCTGGTTCGCAGATTCGGAAATTCCAGCCTTTTCCCGTGCTTTTCAGGGCCCGGTGCTTGCGCGAAGCAACGCACATTCCGGTATGCCGGACTGGTTGACAAAAGCTTCGTGTTGCGAGCTTGTCAGCAAATAGTATTGCCCGAGGTGTTCTGCCAGGAACCAGTCGGCGACTCCGTTTCCACTATCCGTCAGGAACGTCAGACGGCCATCATCAATCTGGTACTTTCCGGACTTGGGATAGTCCGGGAACGCATCTATTAGATTGCCGTCTGCATCGACGCGGTGTTCGTCCGTGAACCGGTCCCACTCGAAGCGACCGTTGCGCAACTCGATCCGGTCCCCTTCATAGGCGATGCAGGCAGGTTCGTATACGCCGTCAATGGTTGCACAGCCAGAGAGCATCGGAAACACGGCATACACTAAAAATGATCTGTTCATGGCAGGCATCCTACCACCTTATGTGCGGACGCCGGGTTTCGCGAAGCAGGCGCCCGAACAGGACTTGTGGAGGTGCG
>Ga0224505_10000923_pt1 | contig 19665 bp, 18 predicted proteins | sample SF_Jan12_sed_USG_FD_169102 | JGI IMG/M metagenome (GOLD analysis project Ga0224505, IMG submission 169102) | Sediment microbial communities from San Francisco Bay, California, United States - SF_Jan12_sed_USGS_4_1 | ecosystem: Environmental > Aquatic > Marine > Sediment | place: USA: California... | reverse complement strand
AATTCAGCAGGTCCTCTTTCTTTTTGAAGTCGATGATGAAATCCACATCCTTCGCCGGGCGCACGAAGCGGGAGAGTTCGTCCGTCAGCAAATGCGGAAGCACCGTGCCTCCCAGAAAGACCACCGAGTCCCGAATGTCTCCCATCGCCGACGCCACCGCCCGCAGCATCGAGACGTTCTTGGATCTGGCGTCGGCCGCCGGAGAGACGTCGCCCGGGTGAACGAGTTCCTGTGGAAGCGGATTCAGCATGGCATCAGATGAATTCGACGCGGATGGACGCCTCGCCCAGATGACTGGTGGCGCTGAGGACCTGCAGGGTCGCGACGCGCCTCAGTGTCTGGGAACACAGACGGATCCGGGCCTGTCCCTTCACCAGCCGTATTTTGTTGATATCGTTCTCTCCTTTGTCGTCCCGGATCATGCCGTGATCGGTCCGCAGGTAGAGTTCTTCATTGTCGGTATCGGCCGTCTGCGGCTTGAAGCGTTCGTCGATCTTCGTAATCGTGATCAGGGTCGACGAGGTCCCGTCGGCCGGAATCTCGGGGATGCCGTCCACCGGATGTTTGTCCGCGGCATCGCTCTCGATGAACAGCGAAAAGGATTCGGGATCTCGAACCGCGAGCCTCGGCTTGCCGGGGTCTCCCACCACTCTGAGGCGCTCCGGAAAGGCCTCCATATAGCGCTGCGCCCGGAGCGTATCGGTCACCTGCAGCGCATCATAGTCGGAGAGGTTGCCGGGGTTGACCGAACCCTTCACCACTTCCGCCAACGCGGCATTCTTCTCAGGATCATTCGGACCGAGCGCCGTGATGCCGATGATGTGCCGATCCGACTTCTTATAGATTATCCACATAGCCGACCCTCCCAAGATCTAACCCATGCAATACAAGAACATGCTCATGCTGAACGTCTGCAGGGATAACGCTCCGCCCGTGCCCGTACCCGACGGGCCGACTCTGTACAACTGAACCGTCAGGTTGTTGCCGGTCACGCCGCTGATCCATGCCCCGATGGAGATCTGGCGATTCGGCGTCACGGTCGCATCGGAGAAAAAGGCAAGACTGAGATAGGTCGCCACCGACGTGTCCTGTCGGTAAAACGGCGCCGTCGCCGTGCGATACACCAGGGCATAGTTGCAGCGCTGCAGCGTGGTGCCTCTCAGGTCCGCGAATCCCGAACCGTTGGCGCCGAAGTCTGCGCCCCCGAGCCGTCCTTTGACGCTCGCCACCGCCCACACGAATTTGGGCGCAAACCCCAGGTTGGTGGTCCGCACGGCGTTGTGGGCGTCGGCCTGGGTGAAGGATATCTGGATGACGGAGCGGTTGTTAAATTCATAATTCGCCGCGGGAAACGCCCCGATCTGCGCCAGGGTGACGTTATGCGGGTTGTCCGTCCTGGAGAGATGGGAGAGCGCGCTGCTCAAAGACAGGATGGTCTGGCGCAGATCCGTGATGCCGCCGGCGGGTATCACCGCCGCGCCGCCGACGCGGGCGATCCGCGCCAAGCCGTAAAACGTGTGCCCCGGGGTGGGGGAGGGAACGACCGCGGATCCTTCGACCACGCGCACGGCCCATTCCCGTTTGGTCCGGACGCAGGTTTCCACGCCGATCGCCGGATTCACCAGACTGGCGTCTTCGGTGGAATCGACCTCCCGCTCCCATACGTCAAGATACACCGTGTCCGTCCGATTGCCTGCGGGGGTCGTGAGCGGCGGAATCGGATCGACGCCCCAATCTGCGCCCAGCGCGGCGTTGTTGAACAAGGGTTGCGCCGTGTAGCGGATATCGCTTTCGTTGAGGACGTCCAGGCCCTCGACAAGGATGCGGCCGGTTCCCTCGGTGGTCCCGTCGCCTCCTCGAATGGACAGATCGTTGGGCTCGGCCACCGCCTGGATCTGGAAACCGTGGTTGCCGTTCGGGACGCCGTTTCCCACGAACCATTTCAGAAAAGCCTGGAGTTCATACCGCCGGATGTCTTCAAGCTCGTTCCAATCGGCATCGACGATCGGCACGCCCTGCTGCAGTCGGACACCGACATAGTGTTTTAAGCGATCGAAGGTGTCTCTCGAAAAATTACCCATAACAATGCCTCCTCCTCATCGTCCTCTGTCCCGCATCATGTGTTCACAAGTAGAGCCGGATCACGCGAATCAATGTCGATGCCTCATCCTTGTGAAGCACCGGATGCCGAATAATGTTGATCATGACCTCCTCGCCGTTCAGATTCGCGAACAGGCCGAACTCCCTCAAGGGATAGCTCGTCGCCGGAGCGACCGGAGCCGGATAGCCGGGCGCCAGTGTGGCGGTGATCTGCAAGCGCACCCCCGGTCCGGCCACCACCTGGTCGTTCTGATCCAGATACACCGCGTCCAGATCGGCAAACGGGATCGGCGGATTGAATCGATTGATCAGACCGGTCGTCGCCGACGGACTCGCCGACGGCACGCCGCCGACGTCCCACGATGGATCGCCCTGACTGACGGCGAGCCCCGCAATGCCCGATGCCGCTTCGTTCCTCATGAATCCAGCCAGCAGAACCCGGCAGCCGTCAAGTATCGTATTGCTTCGCCACCCGCTGTCCCGGAGCAGCCGGCCGCCGGCGTCATAGAGCCGATCGCGGTAGAGGCCTTTCATCGTTGACGCGATTCGCTCCACGATTTATCCTCCTCCTTCGGCCGGCACTTCGCTGAGGGCATCCTGGAGTCCGTTGACGACCTCCGGAATGGTCCCGTCGAAGCCGAGATCGCCGATGACCCGTTGAGGAAACACAACAGGAAAATCGCTGGTGTAGATCAACTCTTTGTAGAGGGCCGGTTCGAAGATGAACACCGCGCGAATCTGTATCGGCAGAAATTCCCGCAAAATACGTTCGATCATCGTCCGGTTCTGCTGAATCTTCGAGGTGTCTTCCGTATCCGGCGTCAAATAAAGCCCGATGGTGTCCCGGGCGTACCAGGTCGATGGCGTCGGTTTCCCCTGAATGCCCGTGTCGTAGCTGTAGGTCTGAAAATCGTCATAGGTCCCGGCGAGCCCGATTTTGGCCAGGTTCTTCGTGTCAACCGAGGTGGTTCCCGAATAACGCAAATCGACGGTCTCCGTCGCGCCGTAGACCTCGCTCGCGTATCCGACCGGTTCATTCGAGTGATAGCTCAGACGTGTCACCCCGTCGATGATGAACGGAAGCGGATCGCGCTGGGAGTACGCATTCTGCGTGATTTCGGTCATGGCGCCGAAGGTCGGGACGGGCGTGTCGTGCAACGGGGCTCGCCAGATCGACCAGCTTTGATTCCGGTTGGAACTCCAGTACAACTCCATCGCACCCGCCGGGTTGAGAAACAGCGCCGGCTCTCGGTGCTGGTCGTCGGGTGACGATTTGGACATCGTGAAGATGGGGCTCCAGTCCGGCGGCCTATTGACGTACGACGTGACGAAGTCGAGATTCACGGGCACGTCGGTCGTGTTGACCGTGAGGTGATCCGGAAATTCCGCACTCCATGAGTGAAACGGGACGAATTCGTCCGGATCGATATGTTCGGCGAATCGATAGGCGATTTCCCAGCGGGTTTGCGTGGGCACGCCCGTCGCCACTTTCCGGCTCCAGAACACCCAGATCTTCGGCTCCCCGTTTGTCGCCGACGCACCCGGCTGAAAGAATACAAAGAGGTCGGTTTGCACGACGGGATCCTCCCCTTCGTCGAAGGGAAAGGTATGCGCCGCCGGCATGTTCCAGGCATTGTTGTCCTCGCGCAGGAACTTCAGCGCCCACTTGCCTGCCTGTTTCTCCAGCCAGAAGATCCAGATGTGAGCGGTATGGTCGATGATGGCACACGGCCGTTTGCGCGAGACCGCCGCCTCGCCCATGATCTGCGGCGCGGACCAGACCCCGGCGCGATAGCTCCGGCAATGCACCTGATGCGTGTGGGTGTTCGCATCGGCGCTGTCCCAGTAAACCCAGAGGGTATCCCCCTTCACCACGGCGGACGGATGCTTGTCGATGCGCGAGCCTTTCGTGAGACGCCGGCTGGGAGCCCAGGCATAGACGTCCAGCCGCCCCGCACCGGGCAGAACGGTATAGCGCTGGTGATGTTCGGTGTCTCGAATCAGCCACTCATCTTCGTTTTTCGTGATGCTCGCGTTCAACGATACGGGATAGCCGGCGGCGTCAAAAGCCTGCTGCAGGGCGAAGGTCATGGTCTTCCGGTTCAACGCCGCCTCGAAACTTGTCGCGATATCGAACGACGACAGCGTTTTGTACCAGATGTCCCAGCGGCCGTTCCTGAGCGTGTGAAAGAAGAGCCACCGCGTTCCCGCCTGATCCTCGACCGTGGACGGACGGCCGTCATAGGCGAAGCCGAGCGAAAAGGGTTCGCTCGGATGCGACCATCCGCCCGCGGTTCGCTCGCGGCGAACCCAGATGTTCAGACGTTCGGCCTGATTGGTGCGCGCCACATTGTGCACGAATTCCTTCGCCCGGCTTTCCCAGCCCAGAATCCGCTTCACCGTGGCTTCCACGGAAGGGATCAGCCCGATGGTCCGATAGACTGACACGGCATCGCGCAGTTCGTTGCGTTGCGCGTCGAGTTCCAGGCGGTGATCGGTCCGCCAGGCGATCCAGTTCGCGAGGAGCGGCAACCGCGCGCCATCGACGTGCTGGATGTCGGCGAGGTCCGGAAGGGATTTGATCCGGCTGAGAAGCTGATCCAGCTGCCCGCCCGGCAGATCGAGGAAGCGTCGCAGCTGTCCGCGCTGCCTGTCGTCCGGCGTCATGCCCGGCGGATGCGCCACCGGCAACTTCGTATCGTACCGGTGATACACCGCCGGGAGCAGGTCGTACATCTGCCCGGCCATGTTGTACGGTCCGGTCGCCATGGCCGACACACGATTGTGCCGGTCGATCTCGTACTCCGGCGGCATGTTGCGGTAGGGAAAGAGCGCGTAATAATAGACCGTTTCGGCCTTGAGGTGTCGGTCGACGCATGTCCGGATGTTCAGGCCCTCGGCGACGAGGTCTCCGTCGGCGGGAGACACCGGATAGGATCCCGCGCGCCGCATGATCCGGATGCCGGGAAATTGCGCGGCCTCCGGATTGTCCCAGGCCAGATCGATCCGATTCCCTTCGGGATGGGATTCCGCCGTGATCCTCGTCAGGCGCAGGCTCACCGGCTGCCTCCCGAGGTGATGACCTTCACCCCTTTGGCATAGTCCGGATCGCTAGCCGGAATCTCCGGAATTTCATTACTGCCGAGGGCGATTTTGCCGTCCACATGAATCGTGGCCGGCGCCTCATCGAACCGCCTAAATTCCGAGATGTTCACGCCCTTGACCCCGTCGATTTCCTCGAGAGCCTCGTACACCTTGCTCAAATAGATGATCTGAGCGAAATTCACGGCATCGAACGCGAGCAACGCCGCGACGGCATCCTGCACCTTGTTCATGATTTCGTCGGCGGAGTAATAACTCTCCACGTCCACTTCGGCCGTGACGTAGATCTGGATGTAATCGACATCCTGAATTTCGATGAGCGTGGAGACGGGCCGCTTATCTTCAAAATAGGCCAGGAGATTGGCTTCGAGCACATCGCTCACATGGCCGCCTCCCTGCGGAGCGATGAACAGGGTCACGGTGTTCCAGTTGGTCCCTTCGGCGCGAACCTTGCCGACGCCGGTGAACTCGAGCGCGAGCGCTTCGTAGTCGTCGGCCGTGACGGCGCGCTTCAAGGAGCGAAACACGCTCGGGGCGTGACGGACGGCGTGCGCGATGTCTTCGCGCTCCGCCCCGCCGGTGGCCGGGCCGGGATTCGTGACTTTTGCGCCGACAAGCGTCAATTGCGGCGCGCCCACGATCGTCTGAATGCTGCCGGCGATGACATTGCCCTTCAAGCCACCGCCGACGCGGTAGGTCACGCGGATCCGGGAGCCCGGAAGCGGAATGGCCCCAAAGGCTCCGTCGCCGAAGATGACCGTCGCCTCATCGTGCTCGTCGATCTCGATCATATAGTCGTGTTGTCCTTCGCGGCTGAAGGACAGGCTGTCCTGCTGCCGCCACTCCTCGATCACGCCGCCGAGTTCCGTCAAAAGGACCACATCTTTTTGGATCTGCTGTCCCTGCCCGAGCGACCTCAGAATCAGGCCCCCGTGCGTCAGCGGATAGCGTTGATTCGCGCGGCCCTGAGAGACGCCGAGCAGCTCGTTTTTCACGAGACGGCCCTCTTCGACCGGGATGTTCGACATCGTCTTTTTCCCGCCGACAGGGATGAGCGTGCTGCAATCGATTTCCATCGCGACTTCACGCGTGTACTCAAAGCGAACGCTGGGCCTGTCCGGTTGGCTTTTTGTGGCGAAGGCGTCGCCCTTTTGAATCGTGATGATGTCGTTACAGGTGGCGGGAATCGTGAGGGTCAATTCGGCCGACGCCGGCGCCGCCGTGGCCAGTTTATAGCCGATGAGGCGCAGGTGTTGAATGATGCTCCGGCGTGTCTGGGCCGTGCTCAGAAAACTTTCGCCGAGGGCGCGGTCCTGGTAGTAGCTGAGGATGTCGCCCATATGGGCGAAGAGTTCGAGCAGGACGTTCCCGAAATCAGCCTCGTGTTCGAACTGCTTCCACTCGGGCAGTTTCGTGGGAATCAGATCGCGCATGGACTTCAGAAGGCTGTCGTAATCGCGCGCCATATAGTCCACGGGAATCTGTGCATCCGTTTTCTTTGCGTCGGCCATCATTCGTCCTTTTCAGCAATCCGTGCGGATCCTCACCTGAAGTGGATGCGCACCAGTTTTTTCGACAGGTCCGTTTTCCTCGTATATGTGATTTCGATCGTGATGGTCTCTTCGGCCGAATTCACGTTCACTCCATCCACGACAAGGTCGTCGGCCACCCAGCGCGTCAAGGCCTGCCCCACCGTAAATTCCATGGCCGCCGCCAGAATGGTGTTATTGGGCTCGAAGACCAGGTTGAAGAGCCCGCAGCCGAACGTCGGCATGTTGACCCGCTCTCCCGGCGCGGTGAAGAGCACTTGAATAATCCGTCCTCGAATGGCTTCGTCCCCGCCGCTGACGCTGACTTTTCCCGTCCCATCGACGGCGAATGGAAACCCGAAGCTGTCTTGCTCAACGATCATGTCATCTCTTCCCGCTTACGCCACCCGCCCCTTACCGTCGTTGCTCTGGGTAAAAACCACGCCCGTCTGCGTGGCCGTGCTGCCGGACACAGCCGCACTGATGTTGCCCGTGGTTTGCACGCCTTTTATTTCTATATTGGCCGTGATGTGATCGATGACGCCTTTCGAGATGGCAAACGCCAGCTGCTTCCAGCTGTCACGAATTATTTCCAGGTCAGCCGGCGGCAAACCAGATAGCGGTGGAGAAAGGATCGCGTTCATCTGATCGTAGATCGCCTTGCTCATGCCTGACGTTGCCGTTTGATTGCCGATTTGCAGTGCCATGGTTACGTCACCTTATTCGTCAACGAAAGCGCCGGATCAAGGAGCAGCGGCGCGCCCGGCAACGGCGGCGTGGTCGGCGCGCCCAGATTGCCTGTGTGCATGTGCGTCATGTAGGTGGAGTTGATCCAGGTTTCCAGCGCCGTTTTGAGTTGGTTTCCAAGGACCAGCGGTTCGGTCGCCCCGTCGCCCACGTTGATGCTGCTGCTCTTGATGGTCACGCTGGAGCTGTCCATCGTGACGACATTGCCGTTCTTATCCTCGATGATGATTCCGCTATTATCGAGCGTGACGGTGTTCCCGTTCTTGCCATCGGTGATTTTGATGCCATCTTGATTGAGTGCCATGACCTGTCCATTGACGGCTTCCACGATCAGAACCATTTCGTCTCCGTCGGTGTCTTCCAATTGAATCGTGTGCCCCTTGAGCGTCTTGATGATCTTTCGTGTAGGTGGGTCCTGAACGTTTCCCTGCTCCGTGCCGTCTGGATCGTTCGGTTTCGGGAGTTCGCTGTCGCCGCCCGGCTTGGTCCAATAGGTCCCGACCCAGATTGGAAACTCCAGATCGCCTTCCTCAAATTCAACCCAGACGCCGGCATCGACTTCGGGAATAAACAGAAAGCCCTGATCCGCCGCACCACCGTACGGCACGCAGGGCGTTGCCCAGCCTGTGACCACATCACTGCCGAGCACGCTCGGAACTTTTACTTTCAACCGTCCGAGCTTCTCTGGATCCGCGTTTTCCACCACCAGGCCGCGGTACTTTCCATAGAAAGACCGTTCGACCTTTTGGACCAGACTGGCAACCACTTGATCGACGTTCACGAGCACTCCCTACAGTCCGCTCACCAAGGGATTCGATCCTCCCGAAAAATCTTCGGCTCCCGTCGGCGTAAGCGCGTTCCGTTTCACCTTGAAGCTCTGGGTATAGCCCTCTGAGGTAAAGGCATGGGTGACGCGCGAGACGTAATAGATCCCGCTGTGAGTTTCTCCCATCCCCTTGATCGTGACCGTGCCACGCGGCGTCAGCACGTGCCCGTACTCATTGGCGTGGATCTGCCCCTCGCCCATGACAAACCATTCGCCCTGGTGATACAGGCCCTGGCACAGGGCCGTCATCTCCGGTGTGCCCGTCGCGGCGTTCATTCCAATGTAGGCTTTCGCCGGCTGCATACCTGCGCCTAAGAAGCCGGTTCCACTCCTGCTCCCCAGCGGCGTTTGCATGCTTGACTCAGCGGCCGCCTCCAGGACTTCTTTGGTGCTTCGGTCGATTTGATACATCGCCACATTCGTCGGGGCAAGTGCGTTGACTTCGATGGAAAAGCTGGCGACATTGGTTTCGTCACCAAAGTGGACGGCTAGAGTTGGTTGAGGCGTCTCATCGATCTGTGGTGGACGGAAATAGCCCGTTGTCCCGTCAACATAACATTCATAGCCATTCCTCAGCGCAAGGCGCTTCAAGAACTGGATGTCGGTTTCCCGTTGAATGATAGTCGAAACCGCCTCGTCGTGAATCACAGCGCTGTCTTCAGTCTCTGCCGAAAAACCATAGAGGCCGAAAATTTCAGATGCAATATCGCTGTCTTTTTTATTAGGCCAGTCCTTTAATTTTTCTTCCCGATCCATCAGTACGCTGCCGTCCATCCCCCAGACTTCGACGAAGCATGCCGTAGGCTCGGGCGCAAAATGAGGTTTCACGTGGGTGATGTATCCCGTGATCAAGTCTTCCATTTCATCCCCGAAACCGACACGGATGATGGCTTCCTTCCAAGGATGCAGCCGGTCGTCATCAAGATAGCTCCAGATCCCGTCAGCGTCTTGCGCGATGTTGATTTTCAGACGAAACATACCGGCCAAGGTGTCGTCCAACTCCACCTCGAGATGCAGGAGGTCGGGATAGAGATCTTCCGCCTCTTCCCCGTCGATTGTAATTGAAAAGTTTTCTGCTTCCATTGCGTGCCTCACACAACCGTATTCGGGGGAATCACGATCGACTTGCCGACACGCCCAATCTGTTCCGGCGGCCCAACCGCCAGCCCCAGACCGGTCATCCGATTCATCAGCTGTCTCGAATCGAGATTCATGCCGTTGTAGCAGACGATGAGCGTGTAGCGGAAGAGCGGGACGATGAGCGTCACCGTTTCGGAGCCGACGGCTTCGATCCGCTCCACCAGATCCACGTCCTCCTTCACCAGCCGTGCATACTCCACGCCGACGAGGCTCTTCAAGTCCCCGAGCACATCGGACCAGAGCGGTTCGTCGTGTTCGTGGTCGATGATGAGCGGAAACCGCTCGATCACCATCGCGTCTTTCCCCAGTACCGCCTGCGGAAGCGGATAATCGGGATTGGCGTCACAAATCCGCCACCACTTTCGAGGCTGTCCGTAATATTTGTAGGCCAGGTGGTCCAGCCTGTCGTTTTCTTCGACCGTGTGCAGAAACCGGCCATCGACGTCCGGAATCAGGCGGAACGCCCTGGAGACCGCCAGATGGCCGTCCCGGTCGGCGGCGACGACATCCTCGAGTTTTGTGTAACGCGAAATTTTGGAAAACATCCGTTTACCCCGGAATTACGACGTCGGCGATGTCGGCGATGTTCGCCAGATTCAGCACCGACATCACTTCCTTCATCGCCTTGGTATACATGTACGCGAGGTTTTTCCCCTCGATGACGGTCAGATTGACGGACACGGTCGCCCGGATCGGGTTTAAGTCCGTGCTGAACTCCGATTCGGTGATGTTGAGACTGTTGATGTTCACCGGAAGCACGCGTTTCCGGCCCCAGATGAACAAAATCATCGGCGGGTTCGGTTTCTTCGTAAAACTGAAGCCGCCCGGCGATCCGAGTAAGCCCCCCAGCGCCTGTCCCAAGAGAGACTCCTCCTTGGGATGCACCATGAGCTCCAGCGTGGACAGCTGCGGCGCAATGCCGAACTGCTCGGTCATGGCATTGCCGTCGTTCAGATCGTCCGTCGCATCGAGGCGGATGTCAAAGTTGATCGATTCCTCCTGAATGGTCACCTGCTGCGCGTCGCGAATTTCGTCCAGATCGTCGAAACGTTGATGGTACTCGCGAAGGGAGATCGGCTGCGCGGCCTGGACTGCCGTCGTTTGCGCGGTCTGCCCCTGCGGGCCGCTGCCGGGAACCGAGAAGGATTGCGTCCGGCTCCGTGCGAGCTGAATCGGATTGAATTGAAACACGACAAAGAGAGGCGGAATGCTCAACCCGTATTCCACAAAAGCGCCTCGTAGAATTTTCGGTTTGTTGCTGAATCCAGACATTCGTTATCCCTCTCCGGATCCGGACTGGGAAAGGCGATGCTCCACCCACAGTTTTCCGATCTTTTCGTACTCCCTTTTCGCGCCCTGGATCAACTGGTCCATACCGATGGGTTGTTGGCTTTCCGCAGCCAGAAAGGCGGCATTCAGCACGATGTTCTTGATGTTGCCGCCGGACACCTGCACTTTTTTTGAGAGCACATCGAAATCGATCCCGCGCTCGACCGGCGCTTCCTTTGGAAAATGGCGTTTCCAGATTTGCTTGCGCTGTTCGGCTTCCGGAAAGGGGAATTCGACGATGAATCGGATGCGTCGGATGAAAGCCTCGTCCATGTTGTCCCGCAGGTTGGTCGCGAGAATGACGATGCCTTCATACTCCTCCATTTTCTGCAGCAGATAACTGGTTTCGATGTTGGCATACCGGTCGTGGGCATCGGAGACGTCCGTGCGTTTTCCGAAGAGCGCGTCCGCCTCGTCGAAGAACAAGATCGCATTGCCGGTTTCGGCCTCCTGAAAAATCTTGGACAGGTTCTTTTCGGTTTCTCCGATGTACTTGCTGACTAATCCGGACAGATCGATCTTGTAGCAATCCAATCCCAGTTCATGCGCAATGACTTCGGCTGCGAGCGTCTTACCGGTGCCGGGCGGACCCGAAAACAACACGGACAGACCCTTGCCGTAGGAGAGCGTCCGGTCGAACCCCCATTCGCCGAATACCCTGGCGCGGTGTTTGACCTGCATGCAGACCTCTCTTAATTGGGAGACCTGGGCCTCGGGCAGAATAAGGTCTTCCCAGCTCGATCGGCATACGATCGCGCGGGCCATTTCGTGCAATTTCTGATTCGACTGCCTGCGGCAGGCGGCGTAGAGATCCGCACAGGTGATCGGCGATGTCGCTCCGTGAGTCCTGTGCCGGGTGTGCGCATATTGCACGGCGTTACGAATCTGACCGGGGCTGAGGCGAAACTGACTCGACAGCGGCTCAGCCCAGGCTTTCGAATCGCCCGCATCGATGACGCTCAGATAATGCGACCAAGCTGCTTTTCGCAGTGGGGCATCGGGCACGGGAAGTGGAATGGATTGCAATATCGTCTCCTGAAACAACGCCGGCTGTGACCATGCCTGTTCCCCGGCCATGAAGCACAGCCACCCGTACTGCAAGAGCGCCCGGTGAAGAACCGTCAATAACCGCTCTCCTTTGGAATCGCCGGTGAGGAACGGGTCGATCCCTTCCAGGAAAAGGGCGGCCTGTTGCAACAAGCCCTCGCGGAAGAAGCGACGGAGCTGTGGCTCCGTCTCCTCCTCGTCCTTGAGCAGCATGGTGACATCCAGCGTCAACAGGGGGATGTTGAGTTGCCGGCAGAGATCCAACGCCAACGCTTTCTTCCCGACGCCGTACGGTCCCACAAAATGGAACACCAACTTCTTGCGATCCTTCCTTTGATCCGAAAAATGCGCCTGCATGAAAGACAGCAGGTTTCTTGGGATGGACGGATCAAGAAAAAGAGGCTCGGCGACCGAGGGGCGCGCGGTGGGAGGGACCGTGAGCCGGCACAGGTCCATGAGCGACGCATCGATGTGATTCACGTCCAGGAGATAACTCAGAATACGCGGATCGATGCGGAGAAAGCGCGCCAGATCGCTCGATCCGGACGGACTTTGCACGTCTTCGATACACTGCAGCAATCCGTTCCGAAACAGGGGGCCCTGTGCCGAGAAGCTGGTGCGAGCCTTCCAGCGCTCGGCCTCCGACGCACACAGCAAGTCCAGCACAAGATCCACGCTGGGCTTTTTGCGCGTAATGTCGTCTTGCAGGTACGCGTAGAGGGTGTCGTACTTCCGGTCGAGTTCGGGGGCGAGACAGATCACCAACGTTTCGACTTCAAATGTGGTGAGTGAAAAAATGCGGGCCAGTTGCGGCAGCGCAAGACCATGGCCGTCCTGCGCGCTTCGTGCGACCCTGACTTGCATGTCTTTCTCAAGCTGCTCCCTGGATGTGTGAAGGTTCGCGAGTGCGTGATGCGCTGCCGCATGCGGCCCCCGCGGCTTGAGGAGGCGATCGACTTCTTCGTGGGAAACATAGGCGGACACGGGACCGGACTGCGCGGGCGTCACGGCACTCTGCCGAAATGCAAGCGTCCGCTGCTCGATCAACATATCGAGCCTCCGCAGCTCGTCCTTCAAATGCTCGTGGCTGCTTCCGTATCCGACCCGCTTCCTGTTGACATCGTGCAGATGCTTGCCGGTCATGGGGTCAACTCAAAGAAAAAGGTTTTCCGGAACATATGCGATACATCCACCCGAATCTCGTGAAAGCCCGGTTCAAGGCTTCCCGGAAGCGTGACCGCAAAACTATCCCCGGTGATTTCGGCCCCATTGAGGATCGTGGTCCGCATAAGCGTGACATAGGCGCGCCATCCCGACAGATGTTCTCCGGTGAACGTCACGACCGTGCCGGCCGGTCCGTTGAGGGGCGTGAGGGTGTGCACCACGGGGGGAATGAACGGAGCCCGAACGTCCGGGATGCCGACGGTCCGTACTCGCGTGGCCATCGCACGTTCGCTTTCGGTAAGCATATCGATTTGCACCACGGATACCTCGTACAGAACGGACAGTCGGAACGGTTGCGTGAAGGTGTTCCAGACGCGGCTGAGTTCTTCGAGATCGAGCGTGTTCAGCATGATCTTGATCTGATGATTGGCGTCAGCAAGGCCCTCCGTCAGGTATGCAGGCGAGACGATCGGGTTTTCGTAAAACACGCGCATCGCTTCCCCCAGTAATTCGTGCGCCGCGCTATTGCCGGATTGCGGATCGTTGGGGGCGTACGTGGTCACCAAATAAAAGAGATTCAACGACAGGGGGGGAGGGACCAACCGGCTGCTGTTTCCTCGTTTCGGCTGCCAGTCCAGGTTTTTCAATGAGGCGTTCTCCTGCGCCTTATATAAGAAGAGGTTCACACGGCGGCTGCCCCCGCCGGATTCGTCCGGCGCCAGCACGGTGACAGCCGGCGGCGGAGTAATCGTCATTTCCCCCACTAACAGATTGCGCAAGGATTCACTGACCATGCCGATGGCGGTGGATGCACTCATCGCAATCGCCTCAATCGAAGGAACTGACCGACGTGACTCCGCTCCCAAAAAGCCGGCGGTGAATGTCTCAGCGGCTGCCAACGATTCACGATCACCACCGGTTGGGGAAGAGGTGTCGCGGATCGATTCATGTGGGCCGGTTCGTCCTGCGGCGACTTGGGAGTTTCCTGAACATTCGAAGCCGGTTTCCCTTTCACGACGCCCAGTCTGTGGCGAAGCTGTTCGATCAGCGCCTCGGCAGCCTGATGCTGCGCCGGCCGGACCGGCGCCACACGGGGCTTTGCCGCCTGCTTCTCGGAGGCGAGGGGCGACGCGCGTCGAGAGGACGCCGGCGTGTCGACGATTCCCCCGCCTGCTGAAACCCGCTTCTTCCCGGCCTCGGCCGCCGCAACGCGATCGTTGGACACCGGATCATTGGGTCCGAACACAGGCGCTTGCCGGGGAGGCACGCGAAGCACCGCATTCGACTGTTCACCGGCGCCGCGTCGAGCCATCAACGCGGGATTCGATGGTTCGGTTGCAGCCGACGGCTGCCGATCTTTCTTTTCCTGAACCGCGGCAACCGGCATGGGTCCTTCCGAACCACCCGTCTCTGCCGGCTTCCGGAGTTCCATCGCCGGAAAACGAATCGGTTTCTCAGAAACACCGGGGATATCCATTCGCAGCCGCACCGCAGGCGCGGGATCGGTGTTCGGTCGGACGGCCTGTTCATCGGTGACGGCGGGTTTCCTCGTTTCGCCGGAAGCTCCGACCGAGGACGCCGGCGTCTCCGCTCGAGCGCGCGACTCCGGAACAACCCGGCTCGCGCCCCCGGCTCGCGCTTCTCTGTGTGCGGGCGGCACGTGGGTGTTATGGAACGGCGCCGTGTGCCGATGTTCGCCATGTGGGAATTGAGGAACGCTGGATTCGCTAAACATGGGGGACGCGTCGATCCCGGCATCGTTGAACGAAGGCTGTCGCACATAATGAAATGCCGGCACCGGCCTGCCGGAGGAAAACGCGATGCGCAGATCCGGATTCTCCGGAAGACCCAGGAGCATGCGAATTCCGCTGCGGTACCGGAAGGGTTCCGTTCCGCGCAAAAGCATATCGCGCAAATAGGTTTCCGGCAGATCAGATGGCATTGTTCAACCTGTCGAGCTCGTCCGCCAGCACTTCGATGTAGTTGCGCCGCTGATCCTTCGGCATCTCCATGATTTCCTTCTCACTCCAGTGATAGTGGTAGGCAAGGTAGTGGACTTCGCGGTACAGCAGATCCCGGCTTGTCCGCATCTCTCCAAAAAAGAAATCCTGAAGATTGAAGGGCATCGTAAAATTCCGCCCGCATTCCGGACAGGTCACGTCCATGTTCAAATCAATGTGCGGAGCGACCCGCAGCATCTCGCGCTCGATTTCCATTCGTGCCATGGGGGAAAGCCTCTCGAGCTGGGCCGCGGACGCACGTTCAAACGGCCCGATTCTTTGAATGCATCGGGCAAACAGCTCCGTCAGTGCAAGCGATTCATTTGTCACGACCAGCGGCGAGAGCTGTTCCTGATCAGCTCCGGTCGGCAGTCGGAACGCGACCTCGCAGTACGTCTCTCCGTTCTCGATAAACGCGGCCCCGGGAGACAACACCATCGTGTAAGCCGGACCTTTCTCCTCTGAAGACGTGACCGGGATGTCGTCGATGGAAAAGTCGATATCGACTTTTTGGGAGCAATCCGGCCACGGGCACGGGACTGTGGCTTGAACCGCGGAGCCAAACGTGGCCTCCCGCAGTTTCAGCAGCAGGAAATCGCGGTCGGCGATCAGGAGATTGCGCGCGATCGATTCAGACACGGGCGTGACGTTCCCGATCCGCCGAATGCAGCGACTCAGGACGGTCGTGACCTGGGACACAGAGTTCTGCTTGGTGTCGGCGAGCACGGCTTCTTCTCTGCCGGTGAGAGCGGAGAAGACGACTTCCCGATGAACGTCACCCTGTGCGTCTACCCAACCTCCCGGGAGGGTGCAGGTTTTCTCTTCCATCATCATTCCTGAGATTCCAGATGGAACACCGGCGTCTCCTGCGACGCGACACCGGTGTCATGGTTCGTAATGGATCGCGATCACACTTCCGTCGGTTCGACAACGGAGACATCCCGCTCCCATCCCTCATTCTCAAGCTTGATCGTCTGGATCATGATCGCGTTGCCGCTCGCGTCAAGTTCAGGCAGCGCCTGGAATTCCGACACCCAGCAACGGAAGACGTGATACGAGAGCACCTTCTGTCCGGCCAGATTAAACACATCGATCGTCACATCCTTCCGGAAATTCTTCAAGGACATCGCGGCGTCGCCTTGAAAGTTGTTCACCAGGTTCGCCCACGCTTCAAAGGCGGTATCGTGGGTGACGCCCGCTTCAAGGCTGATCGAATCGTAGGATGTCTTTCCCGGAATTTTACGGCTGGTGCTGGGATCGCCGCCTTCGCGCCAGGTGGACGATTCGGTTGTCTTTTTCAGGGCGCCGCATTTGCTCAAGCCCGCGACATACTGACCGTCCCATTTGATCTTGAACTTGAAGTTCCTGTACGGATCGAACCGATGGGAGTTAACCACAAATTTTGCCATGCTCGCTCCTCCTGACCGATCAGGATCAATATGTTGGTGACGCTATCTATGCCGACTCGCCTGCTTTTTGACTGATCTTGACCACGACGAATTCGGCCGGTTTCAATGGCGCAAAGCCCACCAGAACATTGACGATACCGAGATCAATATCCGCCTGGGTCGTGGTTTCGCCGTCGCACTTCACGAAGAACGCCTTCGAGGGCGTGCTCCCCTGGAACGCGCCCTGCCGGAAGAGTGTCGTCATGAACGATCCGATATTCAGCCGCAGCGCAGCCCAGAGATCCTCGTCATTGGGTTCGAAGACGGCCCACTGGATGCCGTTGTAAATGCTGACGCGCAGCATGATGGCCATTCGGCGGACCGGGATGTATTTGTATTCCGGATCGGAACTGACCGTCCGTGATCCCCACGAGACAATGCCCGACGATGTGAATCGTCTCAGGCAATTGACGCTGATCCTGTTCAAATTACCCTGCTCGGTGTCGGTCAGGTTGATGCCGAGTCCAACCGCTCCGTTGATCGTCGCCTCGGTTCCCGCGGGCGCCTTCCAGACTCCCCGCCTGGCATCGATACGCGCATACAAACCCGCGATATACCCGGACGGCGGAAGGAGCACGGGTTCGGCGGAATTGCCGGTCGGGTCGAGAGCTTTGATCCACGGGAAATACACGGCGCCGTAGGAATTGGGCGTCGTCAGGGCATTACGGAAGGATTCGGCCTCGGAGGGTGTATCGTCATCCTGATCCATTTCTCCGATATAAAAGACGTCCTGCAACGTCCGGTTCTGACAATAGGCCACGCCTTCGTCGACCATGGTCGTGGTGCCGACGCCGGGAACAGCCAACAGACTGAAATCCGTTTTATTGTCAAGGAGTGTGAATCCCGCGCTGTACGACAGCTCCGTGATCGCCGCGACGCCGTCAGTACCCGGAGTCACCGCAAGAACCGGCGCGGCGACGGCGGCGTCACCGATCTGGATCGACTCCGCATTTGCGGGTCGCCGATCGGCAAGCCCATGCTCGGAATAGCCTCCGCTTCCTTCCCCCAGCTTCAAACTGACGGCCGCGTTGTTCGCCGAGGCGTTTTGCACCGCGACGGACGAGGTGGCGGACGTGGTCCCCGAGGTCAGGAGAAGGTGTTCCGTCGGCGTTCCTGCATCGACGACCGCGCAGGTAAACCCGGTAAACGCCGTGGCCGATGTGCTGGTCCTGAGGCGAGTGAGAGCCGTGACAGCCGTTTGAATCGCCGCGGCGACCGCCGTCATGTTGGCCAAAGCGGCCGGTATGGAAATCTGCTGATACCCGTCTCCGTCCAGATTGATCTGGAAATTTAGATTGCTTCCGGCAGGCATCGTGGGGGCGTTGCCGCCGCGATGAAATCCCCGCTGTAGGGTGACGTTCGCAACATCGACCTCGGCGTTGATCAGTCGCGAGTTCTGGCGGAGAACGTTGACGACATACTGTGGGGAAGCCGGGTCCATGCTGAGATCATCGTGAGTTTCCAGCGGAGGAATGTTGAGGAAATCCTCCGGAACGAGATCGACTTCCTGCTGTTTGCGAACGCTGAGCCTGAATGTATTCCCGCGGTCCGTCGAGCCGTCTTCAATCTGAAGGTAGAGATAATTTCCCCATGCCCCTTTATTCTTGGCTGAAAACGTCAGGCCGCTCACGGGAACGGGCGCCCTGTTGTGAACCCTCACACTCGCCGCAACCGCGTCGGTCCTGGTAACTCGGGCGATGTAACACTGTCGCCCGCCGTTGTTGAAGAATTGGAAAACCGAATGCGCCAGGTAGCCGTCTCCAATGTAGCCGCCGTAGTATCGTTGAAATTCTGTCCAGCTGGTGATTCGCAGGGCTTCGTCGTCCGGTCCCATCTCTGCAAGACCGACAAAGGCTGCCGTGGAGGTGCCAACGGCCTCAATCGGACGAATGCCGCTTGAAACCTCGTCTATGTATACGCCCGGATACGACAAAATGGCCATAATCCTCTCCTTTATTAGGACTTGAGTTTATCTTTTGCGCGACTTGGCTATTGTCTTCGCCGGCGTGACTTTCCGGACCGTGGCTTCAACCTCCGTCAGGGCAACGACGTGGCGCTCCTGGAGCTTCGCAACTTTCTGGTTGCGATCCAACTCTTCATCGTCGATCGCATCCGACGTCATTCCCGGAGAGAGATGCAACGCCACTCCGCTGTTCAGCCGCATCAACACCGGCCGCAGGGTCAGGTTTTTAATTGCTACGGGCATACGGTTCTCCTTCTGGTTGTAGATTGGGATGTGGTCTTGACCAAAAATCGAAACGCCGTCTGACGAATGACCCGGTCCCGCAATCGCCTGTTCCGCAACTTAGCCAGGTTCGGTTCTGAAGCCGGCGTGGAAAGAACTTTGGTGCCGTCATGAACTCACCGGGAAGTATTCTCATCATATTGCCACTTAATGTCAACGATGAAGACATCGCAGAGTCCGATTCACATGGAACCGAACGCGTCGGGAAGAGGAGACGACGGCCCAACGGATGGAACACGTGCCGCGGAATTCGTATCGCTGGTTCCTACCTGGCACCAAGCCCGGTTCATCTTCTGCGCGAAGCACACGGTAGTTGTAGACGGGAGGTATCTGAGGGCCATGGTTCAACGCGGGACGGACCGCACGGCGGAGAAATCTGAACTGGCTGCCTGCCTTGAGGGCTGATGACGGCTTTTACCGCGGGAAGCGACGGTACCTGATGGATGGCGGAAGAAAACCGCGGGCATTCAAAGGTCGAGGCACGACCGACTGCGCTGTCAGCTCACTCCGAATCAGGATTTGCCGGAGGATCGCTGCGCGCAACGACGCATTGTCGAATGACGAATGACCATTGACGATCCTTAGCTGCGGGCGCGGCTTTGGGGGCGGCGGCGGGAACAGTCCAACGGATTGCGGAGTATGATCGTTTCCGCGCGCTTGGAGCCTGTTGAAATCATATCGATCCGGCATTGAGCCAACTCTTCAATGCGGGCGAGGTAGCGTTTCGCCTCCGCCGGAAGTTGTTTGTACGCGGTTGCTCCCGTCGTCGAGGCAGTCCACCCTTTCATTCGTTGGTAGACCGGCTCGCAGTTGGTCAACACATCGAGATCCGACGGCATATCTTTATAGAGCGTGCCTCCGTGCCTGTAGCCGATGCAGAGCTTCAGTTCCTTGCAGCCGTCGAGCACATCAAGCTTGGTTACGGCCAGAGAACTCAACCCGTTGACCTGCGCCGCTTGACGAACCAGAACGGCGTCGAACCAGCCGC
>Ga0224505_10000922_pt1 | contig 19689 bp, 13 predicted proteins | sample SF_Jan12_sed_USG_FD_169102 | JGI IMG/M metagenome (GOLD analysis project Ga0224505, IMG submission 169102) | Sediment microbial communities from San Francisco Bay, California, United States - SF_Jan12_sed_USGS_4_1 | ecosystem: Environmental > Aquatic > Marine > Sediment | place: USA: California... | reverse complement strand
CCAACCCCATTCACCGTGATCTCATTCACCGTCGCCAGCCCGTTCACAGGACTGCAATTAGATTGTGGCACCAGTATGATATCCGGATTGTCAATCGTCACGATCGCAGGTGCATTGGTGATGGTAAAAGTTGCAGTGGTTGCGCAGCCATTGTCGGGCGTCACCAGATCCGTGACCCTGACCGTATAGGTGCCTGCTGATAGCCCTTGTGCCGTTTCATTGCTTGCACCTGAAACACTCCCTACCGTCGTGCCCAATACTGTCGTCGTCCCTGCCCCTTCAAACCATGCTATCGTATACTGTCCCGCAGCCGGTGCTACCCCGCCAACGTTGATCGTGATCAACCCACTCGGTGTCGCTCCTGTACAATTTGCATTGTTCGTTATCGTCGCTGCCGTTACAACCGGATTCACATGCGTGTCGGCAATGGTAAAGGTGGTGATCGGTGACTTACAATTGGTGGCCGTGTTGGTCGCCTGTACAAAGTAGTTACCTGCCGCCAGTGGAGTGCCGATTGCTGCTGCCGTGCCAGAGCCCGGTATCACCGTCGTCCCGTTGCTTTGATACCAGGTGAACGTATAGCCCGTCGTGTTTCCTATCCCAACCCCATTCACCGTGATCTCATTCACCGTCGCCAGCCCGTTCACAGGACTGCAATTCGATTGCGGCACCAGTATGATATCCGGATTGTCAATCGTCACGATCGCAGGGGTATCGGTAATCGTAAAGGTCTTGGTCGTTGAACAACCGTTACCTGGAATTGTATTGTCAGATACAACAACTGTATAGGTACCGGCAGAAAGGGCCTGTGCTGTTTCCTTGTTCACTCCGGTTGTACTGCCAACCGTGGTTCCAAGCGGTGTTGTTATACCATTTCCTTCGTACCATTTTATGGTGAAGTCCGTAACTGGATCCACCCCACCATTAACAAGAATTGTTATCGAGCCTGTGGGGGTAATACCCACACAATTGACATTATTAACAATTGTCTCAACAACAGCAGGATTTACAAGTGTTTCCTTAATGGTAACTTGTTTCGTACTGTAACATTTAGTAGCGTTATTTATTGCTTTAACAGTATAGGTTCCGGCAATGCGATTGGTGATGGATACAGCCTGCGCTAAGAAGGAAGTGGTATCTGATCCCGTAAACCAGCGAAAGGTGTAGTTGGTAGTATTGCCACCAACGTCGGCGGAAGCCTGACCACTTGGCGCGGCGGCTGCGCAGCTTGTCTGATCAATTGTCACTGTATTGATTACCGGGATAACAGTATTATCTACTACCTCAACCACCGCACGAGGGGAGGCACATCGGGTAGCCGTATTCGCGGCTACTACTGTATAAAAACCGGCCTGCAATCCAACATAAGCGGCTCCCTTAAAATTGGCGGCAAGCGTATCTGGCGTTCCTATATTGCCGTTAAACCAATAGTAGGTAAAGGATCCACTGCCTGATGCGATTGCTTCAACTGCACCATTCAATGGTAAGCATTGCGTTTGCTGTGCTGTCACATTAGCTGTGACAGTTGGAATGATGATGACGTCGTTTATCGTAATGATTTCAGTATCGACACAACCCGTAGTGATACTTGTCGCCTCAACGGTGTAGACTCCCGCTGCAATCGCCGTAATTGAGGAAGAATTACCAATCAAATTCGCTGGCAGGGTATTGTTGCCAATAAACCATTTGAAAGTATACCCAGCGGAGGTTCCGCCGACCAGTGCACTCGCCGAACCATTGGGTGTAGTGCACGAAGTCTGTTGCGAGGTAACCGTGGCAGTGACAGGTACTGTCAACTTTGATGCAACAGTAACGACAAGCGGCGATGAACTACATCCGCCTGCCTTATCCACAACAACAACCGTATAGTCGCCTGCACTAATATTCGTATAATTATTACCCGTAAAATCAGGGGAAGGCTTAACGCTGCTTCCATTATACCAGTAGAAATCATACTTGTTTATATTACCGCCTACATTAGCCGTTGCGCTGCCGGAGTTCGCCGGGTTACAATTTGCATCCGTGGTAGAAGCGGTTACCACGGGTTTTACTGTGTTGTCAATTACTTTTGCGGATTCAAGAATTTGACAACCCGTTGCTTTCTCTGTAACCAGGACAGAGTAAGTAACTGCAGTAACGCTGGTAATAACATGGCTTTTCGAAAGTATAGGACTAGTGCCGAATACGTTTCCTTCAAACCACTCGTATGTATAATCTCCAACAGGGTCTCCCCCGTTCATGATAACCGTCAATTTTCCATCGGGATTCTTACAATTGGTGTACGGTTTGTCGAGCGTAATTTCCGCGGTCAATGCCCGGGTCTGCTGACCTACGATAACCTGTGCAGAAGACGAAGCGCACTTAAGTCCCTTGTGGTAGGCGATAATAGAATACGTACCAGCAGCGAGCCCCGATCGTACAGGGCCTTTAAAAACCGCGAGGGCGGTGTCGGCTACTGCAGGACCATCAAACCAATAAAATGTATACCCCACGGTCTCCTTTGTTGCTCCGACTTGCCGAAAGACTTCTGCTGCTCCGTTGGGTGGCGTCGGGCTATTCCCGCATTTAATATCATTGGAAATAAGCGCAGTCTGTATTGCAAAGGGTTGTGGACTGACGGCAGCAGAAACTATGTTATTCGTGTAATTGCATTCTGTAAAATTTGAATTGGGAAGGCTAATTGGAGTTGGTACCGTCGAACCATTATCATTCAACACAACAAAAAGTGTAAAGTTGCTACCTGTTCCCTGCACGGTAAGGTTGGTAAGCGATACGACATCTCCCACATTGAATTTACTCAGGCTTATGATTTCAGTATTGAGCTTCACGGCCCCGGCTTGCGTAGGATCTCCCTGATAGAATGTTATGGGCAGATTACCGGAAAGACCAAGGTCTCCAATATTTCTGATATCGAGTGACACTGTAAAGGCTTGATCCGGGCAAATTGGCGGAGTAACCATAACCGAAGCAGCATCGTATGTTATATCGGCCGTAGCGTAGGTAGGACATCCTTTCGAATCCAGAAACGGTGATTGATTGAGGAAAGTATTTAATGGACGATTGGGTCCGGTTGTACATGCACCTGTTGAGAAGACAAGGTTATGCTTCTGTTGAACCCGTGGTATAGTCAGGTCATCATTTACATTCACGTTAAAATAGGCATGCTGATTCCATACTTTTCGGGCTGGTACCCATGCCTCCAGGTTTGATTTGTATGCCCGTACCTGGCCAAAAGGCGCACGTTTGATATCGTTGACGTTATCTCCATCGTTTGTTGCGCAGGTAACGCATATTTCCGTTGACCCATCACCATCTACGTCTACCACGATGGGGTAATCATTTGCAGTCCTTGAACGACAAGTTGCCTGAGTAAAGACGCTGCCGGTTCTACCATCAATAATATATAAATACGCCTCATCCCGATACACTATTTCAACGGCGCCATCATTATTAAAATCGAAGACGGTTGTGCTGGTATAACCCGATGTTCCTTCGTTTATATTTATGCTCCACAACAAGGTGAAGTCCTCCTTGAGGGCAAACAGCATGCTGCCTGATACGAAAGTTGCATTTGACTTGCCATCACCGTCAATGTCAGCAATGTTTATCCTTCCGGTACCGTGCTTCCAGTTATTGGATGGCTTAAAGATTTTATATGCATTATTCTGCACATCCCAGAAGAACACGGAAGTAGTACCCCCGGTGGAGCCAGTTGCTCCGCTCATCAACACATCCAGAAAGCCATCCAGATTATAATCGGTGATACTGGTTGTGGAGGTTACATAACCAAATGCCGTGTTTTTAGGGAAATAATTTGCTCCTGCGGGAATACTTTTGGCCAATGTTAATGTTCCCGCATCAAGCGTTCGTGATCCCAGATTAACGGCATAGATATTTCCGCCGAGCACAAGTTCAAGACCCGCACAGTTTGCGCATGCACCGTTGTCAAGCATATCAACCGCCACAGGCCCTGCATCAATGGCAGTCCAGTTGCCACTGCCTTTTACCAGTCGCAGACCCGTCGCAGCATCCAGAATTTCGTTTCTATAGTACAGCTCAACTTTCCCATCCTGGTCAAAATCTGCTAAGCCCATGGTAATGGGCTGGCCATAAATCGGTGTCCTCCATTGCAGAATGCCTTTGCAATCGTACGAAGAAATGTAAAATGTATTCCCCTGCTTTTCCGCAATAAAGATATCGGCGCAATTGTCGCCCATTACGTTACCAATGGTGTGATCGTAATACTCTGCATTACCGGTAATGCTGCCCGTATATTTTATGCTGAGATCTCGCCCATCAAGAATATAAAGCTTGCCATCATCGGGATGGAGTGTTATCATTTCAGGAATACCATCATTGTCCAGATCACCAATGGCCATTCTTCCAGAAGTCCATGTTGTACGGTCAGGCGATTGGGCACTCAGTTGCATCCCAAATTGCGCAACTCCGGAAGGTGGTGCCTGGCATGTTTTGTCACGACCCACATAGAAATCCTTGCAAGAAACGCTATTTGCACAGTCACCATCAAAGCAATCAATGAATCCATCACCATCGTTGTCTATGCCATCACCACAATTAGATTCCTGTGCCAGCATGGAAAGGCAGGGGGCTACTAACAGGAATATCAGAAAGATTCTCTTCATAGGGTCACCATAACTAATGCATTAATAGCTGCCCGCTATCTTCAGTAACCGAGAGCATTGAATCGAGACCTTCTCGAATTCCGCATATTATTAGTCTCATTGTACACTCCAAATCCTAAGCAAGTATAGGTTCTTATTGATAAGTTAAAAAAAGGTGAGCATATTCGGATGTATTTTCAATGTAAGAATTCCATAATAATACTAAACTTTAGGTTCAAAATTATTTTGACCTTTTCACTTTAATTAAATAGGCAACAAATTTGCCAACTATGAGCATACGCATGTCAACGATGAATTGCATAGTTAGACTTTGCTCAACGGGACTATTGCTGGTTGTTAGTCTTTCAACAACATCCGCGCAGATAATACGGGCAGGGATCAAGGCAGGACCACAATTATCGTGGGTTACTGTTGACGATCCAAAGTATAATGCTGTAGGCAAGGTCCATCCGATTCCGGGTTTTCATGCCGGCGCTGTCCTTGCCTTTAAGGTGAAAGACCGGTACTTTCTCAATACGGAATACATTTATTCCCAAAAGGGCAAAAATGTAACAGGTAAGATTGATCCTAATTTGAATGATAAAGTCATCTACCGACACATTGATGTTCCAATTCTGTTCTCCATGTATTTCAAAGGAAAGTTTTTGAAAACCAGAGAATTTAAATGGTATATCAACGCCGGACCGAATATAAGTTATTGGCTTGGTGGAAATGGAGTAATCGAGGCTGGCGACTTAATTGAAAACGGAATACCAGCGCTGAAGTACAAAATTGCTTTTGGCACCAGGCCGGATCACAACGATCCTGACATACTCTACATCAAAGATGCAAAACGATTGCAGTTTGGAATGAATGTTGGAGGAGGTATACTACTTGAACCAGGCGGTAACCAAAAAGTACTGATCGATTTCCGTTATGAGATAGGCCACACGCAGATTGGCAATGCAGGAAGTTCTCAATTCTTAATTCCTTCTGATTATCAGGATAACATGAAGGGCAGAAACAAAGGCATTCGATTGTCTTTGATTTATCTTTATGAGTTTAGCTCAGACCCCAAAGAAAGAAATAAAGGTAAAAGCACCATTAATAAAAAAAAATAGGCTCTTTTCTCGCGTAAAGCTTCCTTTAGGTTTTATTGGTCCGAAAGAGAATCTGATTCACTGTTCTTTTTGGCATCGGATTCAATCTTCTTCCAGTTTTTTCGGATGTTTTGTTTCACAGATTTCGGCATGTAGTGCTTTTCGCCGGGTCTCGGGCAATCCCATTCTTCCATAGAAATGTTCTGAATAAATCGCACGTCATTTGGTTTGGATTCCCTGCTGCTTTGCACTGCCGGTTCTGATGTTTGACTTGCTTTCGCGGAAAGCATGGTAGCGGAAGGCCTAAAACTCTTATGAAGTTTCACCGTCTTCATTCTCGGGCATGGAATTTTGCCAACCTGACAGGCTGAACAAATAAGGAGTAGACTGGCTAGCGCACGTATGGTCATATTGCATCGGGTTATATTAACTGAAGTCCACCAATTACAATTATATAATTCCCTTTAGGAATACAAAGGTTCCCGGCAGAGGGTAATTGTGCCTGGAAATCTTTGTTTTTCTCCTGCTTATGTTCTTTATTATACAGGAAAGGACCAAATCAACAATCCTCCGCCACAAATGGCAATTCCTTAAAAAAGAAACTAACTTACACAATATACATTTTCTTTAAATGAAACCGGCTATCACAGTTTTTGAATTATCGAAAATTCTTAAGCTTAGCCCTTCTACTGTTTCCAGGGCACTCAAAAATCATCCTGACATCGCTCCCGAAACCCGCCAACGGGTTCTGGAACTTTCAAAAAAGCTGGATTATGAGCCAAACATTTACGCGGTAAGCCTTCGCACAAGGAATACCCATGAGTTTGCGGTTATTGTGCCCAGTCTATCGGGATTCTTTTACGATTCTTTTATTTCAGCTGTTGAGCAGGAAGCAAGGAAGTTGTCTTATTCACTTTTCATTTTGCTATCTGGCGATGATCCAAAAGCAGAAATAGAACATCTTAAAGTTTGCAAGCAACGAAAAGTGGAGGGTATATTTGCCTGCATCACGCCGCATACCAAAGATTTTTCTCCCTTCCAGAAGCTGCAAAAGCTAGACATGCCTGTAATATTCTTCGACAAGGTTCCCCTGCAAGGTCATTTCACAAAAGTATGCGTAGCAGATCAGCGGGCGGCTGAACTGGCTGCTATAGCGTTGATTAACAGCCCAAGGAAAAAGATTCTGTCGATCTTCGGCGATTTGAATATGTCTATTTCTACACGAAGGCACGATACTTTCATCAACACTTTTAAAAAAGCCTCGTCTACGCAACAAGTTATCATTGATTTCGCCACAAGCACAGAAGAGGCACAGCAGATTGTACTGGCGGCCTTTTCTTTAGTGGAAAGACCGGATGCGGTTTTTTGTATGAGTGATGAAATCCTTATTGGTGTTATGAAAGCCATTCAAATGATGCAATTAGACATCCCGAAACAAGTTGCAGTTATTTGCATAAGCAACGGCTTTTTCCCCAAATTATATCACCCCGCGATAACATATGTAGAGACCAGTGGTGAAAAGTTGGGCAAGCTTGCTTTTGCAAGGATGCTGGATTATATCAATGGAAATAAGGAAGCAGGAGAACTTGTTGTGGAGTCTTTGCTGGTCAGGGGTGAATCACTGTAATGCTACGCAATATAAAGTGGTCCCAATTTCTGAATTTTTTTTGCAGCCATATTGAGGCCGTCATTGATGCAGGCAGCTGTTGGTCGATGCTGAAGATAGGCATTGAGAAAGCCCGACCAGAATGCGTCTCCGGCACCAGTAGTGTCTATTACATTAGAAACCGGAACTGCCGGTTGAAACTTCCAAACCGCATCAACGTTATCCCTGAACCAGACTCCATTTTCACCACACGTTAGACAGGTAACGGTAGTGGTAAGGGTAGACAGGAAATCCAGGGCCTCCTGAATTAATACTGACCTTCCTATAAATCGTTCAACGTCGTCCAAGCTCATCTTTAACAGTGGACGTTTTTCACATACCTTTTTAAAGGTTTCCTTACCATCGTCTTGCCAAAGGACCTGGGTGAAATTCCAGTCTATCGAAACCATTTTTCCCATGTCTACAGCCAGCTGTAATGCATGCAGAATATTTCTTTGCGCAGGATTACGACTCAGGGCGAAGGCCCCGCTATGAAGTATCGCACTATTTTCGACCAACGCTTTGTCAATCGGGCCGATCTGCGCATCAGCCATGCGATAGGCTACAAAATCAGGGGTGCTCTTGCTTCTACCAACCATGACGATCGAAGTAGGATATATTTTACTTCGGCTGATATACACATCATCTAATCCAATTTCCTTGATGGATTCCAGTATATTATGTCCTATACCATCTTCACCTATGCAACCAACCATTACCGCATGGGTACCCATCCAGTTAAGATTTGCACAGACGTTGGCAGGACTACCACCCTGGTAAAGTCGGAAAGTCCTTGCTTCCGACAGAGAGCTTACATAATTCTCGGTGATTACATCCGCCAAGAGTTCGCCAATGGCGAGTACGCTAATTTTCATTTCCAACAGATTTAGGTTTGGATGTCACCTGCGATTATTGCTGTTCCTGCCAATGATTGCTCGCCTATAATAGCCCCGCCTGCACTCCACGTACACCGTGGCACGCCGATATTTTCGCAAGTTTTACCATGAAAACATTCATTCATCTCCCAACTACTTCTTCCGTTTGCCTGGTGAATTCGTTCTACCACCAGTTTTGCCAAAAGATCTTCATTTTTCCTCTTTAGCGCGGCGGCAAGGAACCCATTCCATACGGGCCACAGACCTCCGTTGTGAAATTCATTAGGTTTATTCCGAAAGCTGTAAGCGTAATTGGATTCCAGCTCTGTCATCTCCCAATCTGCAGTATCGATTGCAGGATAAAAGGATGGAACAATGGCCTTCGAATGTTGTGTCAATTGACGAATATAACCTATAACAGCTTTATTTTGTGATTCATCTCCTACATCCAACAGCAGGGCCAGGCTGTTGGCCTGCAAATCAAAATACCTGTAAATTCGTGAAGGGTTGAATCCGAGGAACCAATAGGCTGATGGGGCCAATGCAAGCTGGTGTTTTAGGTTGGGGGCATATAATGCCGAAGGCTCTGAATTGTTCCAAAAATTGTTTCGGACTACCGTCATAATGCGCTCTGCCTTTTCACGCCATTCTATCCGTTTATAAATAGCTGCGGCCAGGCGCAATGCCCATATACGAAGGAGCTGATCGAACAGAATGTATCCGTGTTGAATGTATTCATCCGCCCAATCACCACTCTGCGGTACATACAAGAGATGTTTACCGTTAAATTCCCAAGCCTCCATGACTGAAAAACATTTCTCCACCTGCCTTTCGTAATTCCTGGATAGTAAGTCGTCCATCGTGGAGGATGTGTATTGACAGAGACCAATGATTGCCCATGAAGGGTTATCAGCCCGACCGACTGTTCCTCCGTAACTAATCTTCCCATCTGCTGCAACATTCGACGGAATAAACCCGGAAGGGTGCTGATGATCAAAAATTGTCTTAAGGGTATTGCCGAAAGTTTGTATAAGGTCTTTGTCTCCGCTCATCAAGGCAGCGAGCCCATTAACAACACCATCGCGTGTCCAGACACGTTGATAGTTGTCATGATCCTGGACACTGGCAACGAAACCCATGGGTGTTGAAGCCTGTCGCAGCAGTTCAATTGCTTTTGAATAACCAATTTGACTAATCATCATTAATGGCCGCTTATGGGTAATGAAGTACTGGTCTGCCCATCAAGATTCTTATTTACCGTGACAAAGAGGACAGCGATGGCCCCAAGCAGCAATAAAACACCCGCCAGCCTGACAACATTTTCAGGATTACCATTGAGCCATGCCTTATAGAACAAGGGTAATGTAAAAATCTGAATCATCATCGGTATTACAATGAACATATTAAAGATTCCCATGTATACACCGGTGCGTTCTTTTGGAATACTTCCTGCCAGCATTATATAAGGATTGCCCATCATGCTCGCCCATGCAATACCAACACCAATCATCGGAACGAATAGTAAGAATCTGTTTTGAATGAGCGGAATGCAGAACATCGCAATGCCTGCGATTGTCAGGCTTGCGCTATGCGATATCTTCGGGCCAAATCGGTTCGTAAATGGCACCATCGCAAAGGCAGCAACAAAGGCAACAAAATTATAGAAGCCACCAACCTGTCCATTGATAAGCACCGCTTCCCGAAAGCCGGGAGAAGTTTGCTCCGTTGTGTGAAAGATCGTTGTCGATATAGACAGAACGATATATTGCCAATAACAAAACATGGCATACCATTGAAACAACTTTACCAATGCAAGTTGCTTCATCGTTAGCGGCATATCACGGATTGCATCGACAATTTCTTTCAGGGTGTTTTTGATTCCCCCGGCAATTTTTCGAATATGCTCAATTTCATCCGCACTCAGGGGATGTTCTTTCGTAGTCCTTATAGTCCAGAGAACAGATGCGATGGAGAAAAAAGCGCCGATAATGAAGGCAGCGACGGTGATGTAAGGAATATTATAGGCATTTAAGGCATCCTTGTTCATGCCCAGGACAACCAAAATGGAGGGCGTGAGGTACGACAAAGTTTGTCCTAGTCCTGTAAAGGAACTTTGGGTGAGAAATCCCAGGGAATGCTGACTGGGTTGCAGCTTATCACTGACAAATGCGCGATAAGGTTCCATTGCTATATTGTTGGCGGCATCCAGAATCCAGAGTAAGCTTGCGGCCATCCATAATGCCCTGCTGAAGGGCATGAAGAACAGACTCAGGCTGCACAGGATCGCGCCAACAAGGAAATAGGGTGTTCGTCTGCCAAGCTTGGTTAAAGTCCGATCACTCATCGCACCAATTATGGGCTGAACCAGGAGACCAGTCATGGGGCCTGCAAGCCATAAGTATGGAAGGCTTGCCTCTTCTGCACCCAAATACTTGTAAATCGGACTCATATTACTCTGCTGCAACCCAAAACTGTACTGAATGCCAAAGAATCCGAAATTCATATTGACAATCTGGGAGAAGCTAAGGTGCGGCTTGGGTAAGGACATAGATCATAATTTTCAATCCAAGCTAGTGATTTTTCGGAATTGAGCTATATTATGCGAATGCGTTGACTATGCGCACTTGATTTCAGGTTGCCAGGGAAATACAACGCTAAAAGTCTTATATTTACAGGTCTTTTCAATTTAAGCAGGGCTGAGTAGTCTGCGCAATGCAATTGACACCTTAAACCTCTGCTAACTAAGCTCCGGTCAACCATCACTCAGTGGCGCAGTTGAATTGCTGCCTGCTGACTCTTTTAGCGGCTGGGTTAAATAATTTAGGAAAAAATAACTTAGAAGACTATGTATTACGAATCGAATCATTACGCTTCTTTGTGGAGTAAGTATCGCCCTGTAATTTTGCACCTGATGATTGCCGCCAATGTTGATCCCCAGCAATACAAATTGTCAGCACATGAATTCAAAGCCATTGGACAACGTGAAAAAACAGGCTTTTCATTCTTATTGGAGGCCTCCGGGGGCAGGGCTTTGAATAATATCAAAGGTTCAAATGTTGCGCGCGATTTACTACGTGTTTTGCAGCAATCGCAAAAAGCTTCACAACTTATGAGCGAAGGTGTATACGAATTGAAGATGGATAAACAGTTCGTACTACATGTAACACGCAAGGAAGAAGTTGTAGTAGAACCTGAGGAGGTTGTTCCCGCGACTGAATAACCAATCACCTTACGCATACTGCAAGGCATCTCCAGGATTAGCCCTTGCGGATCACAATGTGTGGTAACTTATGGTTGCGAGGGCGATCACCAGTGTAGACAAACCACCCACCAGGAATTGCTCAACTATCAATATGTGGGCATTATCGCAGTTTGTTTCAGTCTTGCTTCCTGTGGATAGCCCGGAAATTTAAGGTGAGAAGGGAGCCTGATTTTTCCCCGAAACTTCATATTCCTCAACGCGACGCAATAATTCCGCGAGCCTAATAATTCCGCTTAATTTGATATCCGCGATCCCCTACATTCGGCTATAGGTTGACAACACTATTTTCAATACGAAAAGATTTCATCAGCATGAAGGCAATTCCACGCTCAAGATTTGTCATTTCATCAATAACCCTGCTTCATGTGCAGGCCACTTTTATTAAAAATCAGTGCTGAGGCGAGTGTCCATTATCCTTGTGAGATTACTCACATAATGTGATGACAGATGTCATATTATGTCAGCATTATACTTGATAATTTCCCCAGAAAAATAGTCGTCATGAAAAATATCCTTGTTCCCACTGATTTTTCAGAAAATGCTAGTAATGCGGCGGAATATGCGGCAGTTATCGCACAAGCGTGTAAGGCGACCATTCTGCTATTAAACGTCTACACGCCAACTGTTTCACGCTATAATGTAATAAGCGCATTACTTGCCGACGAGGTTGCACGGGCAAAAAATGAGCTAAAAGAGAAACTCCAGATAATCGCCAAAACCCTCCAAGATCAATACCCGGGGGTAAAATGCAACGTTTCAGTTGAATTAGGGGAATCAGTAGAGGAAATCCTGCAAGCCGCAAAAAATTATGAAGCCGACCTGATTATCATGGGTACCCAGGGCGCAAGCAGCATTGAGAAGATTTTGCTAGGCAGCAATGCAGCCGCCATCGTGGAAAAGGCGATTTGCCCTGTTATGGTTATACCAACGAATACCACATGCAGAACGCCAACAAAAATAGTGTATGCAACGGATTATGCATACAGTGACATTGAGGGTGCAAGGCTGTTGGCCGCGATAGCGAAGCCATTTGATGCTACCATAACTTTTCTGCACATTACGACGAAAGAAGAGGATATTGATGACGAGATAAATCTTATAGAGAAATTCACATCCGAAATAAAACTTGCAACCAACTACGAGCATATCAATTCCAAAATTATTTCCGACAATACTGTCATCATGGGGCTGGATGATGTCGTACAAAATGCTGATGCCGACATGCTTGCCGTCTCCACCCGAAGACGCAACTTATTTGAAAAGCTTTACAACCCCAGTATTACCAAAAAGCTTGCAAACTACACGCGCATCCCGCTATTAGCATTTAAGGCCAATCATCATTGAATCTTCCGGCGACTGACGCTTCGCTGAAAGAAAAATTCCCTGAATCATCAGACTTGCGCAGCTGAGGTGCTGCCAGAAGGGCAGGACTTCATGACAACCAAAGTATTGCTAAAGTTCCTTTTCCAACTTGCGCAGTCCATTCAGATTTCGTTTCAATACTACTTCTACGTCTTCATCTTCAATGTGCCCCAGAATTCCAATCGATCCATGGAATCCACTTTTCTTTAAAGTTCGCAACATGTCAAGTTCCCTGTTGCCACTCCCTATTGGAAGTATCTGTGGACCATCCTTCTTCATACCGTTCACATTTACAGTCCACAGCCATGGACTCATTTTTTTCAGTAGTGTCGGGAAAGATTCTATCTGCCCATGGGCATGGTGAAAATTATAGATCAACCCCATTCCCGGATCATTTAATTCCTTTAAAATTTTTATTTGATTTTCCGGTTCACCAAACCAATCGCCGTGGTTATACAATCCTATTCCGGAGACGATAGAATTTGTGCGCTCACGAAGATAGGTAAGCATCTCAACGCCTTTCTTAATTCTAATTTTTTCATCTTCATCAGTGAAGAAGTTACTATTAAAGCCTACCCACAATTGCGTAAATAAACCAGTCTCTTTTACTATCTGTAACAATTTCTCGTTGTCATCGCTCAACCTGCCTGGGCGATCCGTCTCATTATCAATCCACATCCAAACCGCAGCAATGTGTACTTTGTTTTGCTTTGCCAGTCTAATCTCTTCGGGGAAAGAAGGGAGATGTTCATGACGCCAGTCATACGCATATTCAGAAAAATTCAATCTTTTGAGCATTGCAATCCGCTCTGCCGGTGTACGATGTTGGCTGTCGAAAGGAACGATACACCACGCTACCAGGTTTTCCTGTGCAAATAGCGACTGACTTTTTGGGCCAGTCTGGGCAAAAAGTAAAGATGTTATGGTGAGTAAAATGATGCACGTCAACATTATCCGTGTGAAAATCTGCACCGAAGAAGTTAGTGGGTAATCCATAGTAATTGGAATTCAATTCAAATACCCTATAAAGATAACATATCGTGGGGAAGGTACATTGAAGGTAGTGACAATGATTTATGCGGTTGGCTTACAAAAATAAACCCCGAAGGTATTCCTCCGGGGTTCCTTTTTTATCCATCCTGTTACTTTTCGACCTCATAGCGGACAGGACGTCCGTCTTTGAATGTGAGGGTAACGATGTTATCGCACGTTCCATCGCCATAGTCTATTGTTAGTTCACGGTTGCCGTGCTTAATAAATTTCACGCCTTGTACTGGTATGAACACACCTTCTGCCGCACATGCCCGATCGTAAATGAGCGGCTCGATTATTTCGATATAGAACTTTCTGCCATTGCACAAGGTACCTTGAGCCGTTCCATAGATAATAATCCTGTCGAGCAAATGATTTTCATGGCGCTCATGTTCTCTCCGGTGCTTCGCTTCACGTGTTCCGACACGTCCATCCGGCCAGGTTATTTTCCCGTCTTCGAGTATCACGTCATAGGTCACCAGCGCATCTGTCACTGAAACCAATGTAACGGTGCGGGTACCATCTATTCCAATGCCATTAACAGAATAGTCAAAAAAGTTTGTTACCCAATAGGTGCCTGGCTCATTCCATACACCCGTCCGTTCCACGATAATGACACCTTTTCTCAGATTTCCTCTTGGTCCCACGCAACCGTCGCCAAAATCAATTTTGAGGATGGCGGACTCCCTTGTGCCGGTCCAAGTAATTACTGCGCAAGCGAATCGCGCATCCGTCGTAGTTCGTCCACCCGACAGTTCAGCATCACTTTCTGCCAGCGCTTCTGTTACCATGTCGTCAGTGTCGTCAAAGTAATAGTCGTCCTTTGCATCCAGGGCAGCGCTTTCGTTGTCTGTTGCAGAAAAATCGGCAGTAGTATCGTCATTGTTACACGATACAAGAAGCGCAATAATCATACTCGCGTAAAGCAGTACGCGTTTTCCACTCCCATAATGAGGCGTGTTTAAAAAGTTTATCGTTTTCATAGTCTCTTAAGTTTGTTTCGGTTCTTAGAGACGCATGAGCCGAAGAGGTTTAAAAAGGTTGCAAAAAAAAACAAATTTATTTTCAATAAAAAGCAACGGCAATAGTATACGACTTTGTAAGACACTCAAAACTTAAAAAGGTTTAATGCATTTTTTCTTAAAAGTGAAATAATTTGAACGTGCAGGGAATTCCAGAAGATATCGACCAAATCTAACCCCAAACCATTGGTGCCGAAAAACAATACCTGGCATTGATTTAAGGAAAAGAACTTCTGGCTTTAAGAACGCGCGGGATTTGCACGATGAAAATCGAGTAACGATCAAGTTCTGTCTCTACGCGGATCTTTCCTTTTAAGAATTGAGCCATCGAAAAAGCTCTCCCTAAACCTTCTTTGGTGGCAGATCAAATGCCTTTGCCTCGTGTTCAAAATTCCCTTTGTGAGAGCTGTCGCAAAATGGTTTGTTCGCTGATCGTCCGCAACGGCAAAGCGAAAGCAAGGTTCTTCCCTGCAACCCGTAGGCATTTCCATGCATGTCCACGATTTCGAAGTCACCTTCCACCTTGATGGACCCATTGTTATTTATCGTAAGCTTTGTTTTTGTCATTGTGTACGTGTTTTGCGAAAGGTAATCAAATCTGACAACCTTCTGCTTTCATATATCTTGGACAGACACAATTGCACAGCCCAGCGTTGTTAACAGCCAATTTATCATTCATAAAAGATTCCGGCATGCAGGATTTATAATATCTAAATTACTACATTCAACGTATCTAAATACATGCCGCACAATAGATGAAAACTAAGCTCCATTCATACGTCTTTGTTTTATTGTTCCCCCTTACCGCTTCAGCGCAGGATGCGACAGAAATCCCACTGTGGGCTAGCGGTGCTCCAGGTTTTGAAAGTCGGAAGAATGAGCCGACCATCGCTAAAGATTGGTGGATTAAGAACATTCATAACCCAACCCTCACAATCTACCTTCCACCAAAGGAAAAAGCAACCGGTGCCGCCGTTGTAATTTGCCCGGGCGGCGGGCATCGCGAACTTGTGTTTAATGCTGAAGGCCATGACCCCGCAGTCTTTCTGAATAGCATAGGTGTAGCCGCTTTTGTAGTGAAATACCGGCTAGCGCGCGAAGAAAACTCAGTTTACACCATCGATAAACATGTCAGGGAAGATGCATATCGTGCTATCCGCACAGTGAGGAATAGGGCCAGGGAATGGAACGTTGACCCAACGCGAATAGGTATGCTTGGTTTTTCAGCAGGCGGCGAAGTTGTTGCTTTGGTTGCCTATGCACAAGGTGATGGAAATCCATCCGCGGCCGATCCTATAGATCGCGGGAATGGAAAACCCGACTTCCAAATGCTGGTATATCCTGGTCCGCTAGGTATTCCTGAATCATTGCCACCGAATGCGCCACCTGCATTCCTGCTGGCGGCGAATGATGACGCTTGTTGCGCTGGCCCTGTTATCACATTGTTGAAAATGTACCATGAGGCAAAAATCCCCGTCGAGGCCCACATCTTCACCCAGGGTGCGCACGGCTTTAATATGGGCTATCGGTCCGCGTTGCATTCCATAAATGGTTGGCCACAACGTATGGCCGATTGTTCAAGTGACGATCATATTCTTGAGCCACTAACCAAAGAAACAAAAAAGTAAATTTCAAAACATCAAAACGATGAAAACGTCTTTGCGAAATAACCAAGTCAGAAGAAGATTCTTAAAATCAGCTTTAGTCTTACCATTCCTTACTCCACTTTCTTCATTTGGCGGTAATAATATCAATCATCAGGATGATCCCATGCAGACCAGGCTGAAGGTGAGCTTAAATGCATTCTCTTTTAATGGTCCGCTTAGTTCGGGTAAAATGACCATTGCGGACATGCTCTCGTTTTGTGCTGACAAGGGATTTTTGGCGGTGGATATAACAGCCTATTATTTTCCGGGTTATCCTGCTGTACCGAAGGATGATTTTCTGTATGAGGTCAAACGAAAAGCCTTTAGCCTTGGCGTTGAAATCAGCGGTACCGGCGTCCGCAATGATTTTACCGAACCCGATCCTGATAAAAGAAGGGAGAGTGTGAAATTGGTAAAAGACTGGATTGAAGCGGCAGAGAAACTCGGGGCTCCCGTTATCAGGATATTTTCAGGCAATCAGAACCCTACTGGATTTTCCAGAGACCAGGTATTGGCATGGATGATCAAAGACGTCGAAGAATGTGTTGCTCACGGAAAGGCGCATGGGGTAATCGTAGCCATTCAAAACCACAATGACTTTATCAAAACCGCCGACGATGCCATTCAAATCATGAAAGCAATTCAATCAGAATGGTTTGGCCTTATCCTCGACACCGGGAGCTACAGGATCGGTGATCCCTATGAAGAGATCAGAAAGACAGCCGGTTATGCCGTCAACTGGCAAATCAAAGAAAAGATATTTGTTGACGGAAAAGAAGTTGATGTGGACATGGATAGGTTAATCGCTGTTATCAAGGATTCCGGATACAGTGGTTACCTGCCATTGGAAACGCTGGGAGAAGGCGATCCTAAAATCAAAATACCGGTGTTGCTGAAAAAAATAAATGAAGCATTGGCTAAAGTATGATAAAATTAATAGCAGACAAATGAATAACCAACGAATGGGTATCGATAAACAATTCGACCGCGACATCCGCACGTCAATTTCTGCTAATTCGCTATTTCAATTTTAACCCGCATCTTCTTAAGCTTTTCGTCTTTAATGCTTGTCAACAATTTCTTCACCAGAGATTGCTTAACAGCAACGTAGGATGCATGATCGAGTGTGGTAATTAATCCAAGATCATCGCCGTGCAATGCTCCTTTCTTCATGAATAACCCGGCAATGTCACCTTTACTGATTTTATCCTTCTTCCCTACACTAACGTATAAGCAAGCATATTTTGGCGGCGGCGGCAGCTGTAATGGCTTCGTCAGTTTTATTTCTTCAATAGTCCGGTCAATATAGTCCGGTAAGGATTCATCATCAGCCAGAATCAGATAGGCTTCCCCATCGGCATGCATCCGTGCTGTCCGCCCATTCCGATGCACAAATTCCTCATGATGCGGCGGAAGCTGATAATGTACCACATGTCGAATCGCCGGAATATCAAGGCCGCGGGCCGCCAGATCCGTAGCGATCAACACATTGTGTGCCCCGCCCCTGAATTTGATTAGGTTCTTTTCCCTGTCAATCTGTTCCATCGCGCCGTGAAAAATGCCGTGGGCAAATTTATGGCGTTCAAAAAGTGCACTAATTCTTTCAACGGCGTCACGGTGATTACAAAAGATCAAACAAACTTCCTGATTGAAGTCAGCAACCAATCGCATCAACGTTTCAACTTTGTCTGTGCTTTTCGTCTTTACCAAGCTCAATTTTAGTTTCGAATCCGCTTCGTCCTTCAGATGGTTTAGCGTCTCTACTTTGGTAAAGGGCAGGAAGTCCGGCAAAATTCCTAATCGGGTTGCCGAGGTAAGCAAATGCTTCTGACTTCCGCTAAGGGCGCGAAAAATTACTTTTAATTGTTCGTGAAAGCCCATTTGCAGTGACTTATCAAACTCGTCCAATACAACCATTTTTATGGTGGATGCATCAAATGATTTGCGGGCAACATGATCCGCCAATCTTCCCGGGGTTCCGATAATCAAAGCCGGCGCCTGGCTTAGGCTACTTTGTTCAATTTTTACGGAATGACCTCCATAGCAGCAGCTTACTTTGAAATTAGTTTTCATTGTTCTGAAAACCTGCTCTATCTGTAGCGAAAGCTCCCGTGAAGGCGCAACAATAAGGGCCTGCACACCTTTTCCTGCTGTGTGAAGTATACCCATGACTGATATCAAAAATGCGAGCGTCTTGCCAGAGCCTGTGGGCGCAAGTAGCATTACATTGTCCGCTAACGCTGTTTTTTCAATGACTGCTTCCTGCATGGTGTTAAGGGCAGGAATAGATAGATTTTTCAGAAATTCGGCGTAGGTATCATTCAAATTTTGCTGCATGGGTGCAAAGGTAGTGCATCACAACCTGTTTTAACTCTTTACCGGCAAAAGGCGCAAATGACAACATCCCGCCATTTGATGGCCAAGTTTCCTCACGCAATGGATTTTTCTCATAACCCGTGAACCCTGGGGATGATTATTCTATTCGTTTTCACTCGTAAACAAGCCTTTCTGCACTTTTAATACAATTTCAATCCTTGTTATGGTTACAGTATCTTTGGCATAATTCTATGAACGCAGGTATACTTCTCATTCATTGTCCGGACCAACCCGGGCTGGTCTATAAAATCACGCAGGTTATTTATAGGCACCAACTGAACATTATCAGTAACGGTGAATTTGTTGATCGGAATTTCAATCACTTCTTCATGCGTACCGAATTTTCAGGTATTTATGACCAGGAAGTTTTATTGAAAGAATTGAAAGAAACCTTGCCAGCGGAAGTAGTCATTAAGCTGAACACTAAACAGAAAAGGGATATCTGCATCTTGGTAACGAAAGAGCACCATTGCCTCAGTGATCTGCTGATACGCAACAGCTTTAATGAACTGGATGTAAATTTAAAATGTGTTGTTAGCAACCATCAAAACCTGGAGGGCCTCGTCCATAAGTTTGAAATTCCATTTCATTTCATAACGCATGCAAATAAAGACCGGGAAGCCCATGAAGCAGAAGTGCTTTCCGTTATTCAGCGCTACAATCCTGAGTTCATAGTTCTGGCGAAGTACATGCGTGTACTTTCTACCAACTTTGTTGAAAAATTTTCTAACCATATTATTAATATTC
>Ga0224505_10000921_pt1 | contig 19692 bp, 18 predicted proteins | sample SF_Jan12_sed_USG_FD_169102 | JGI IMG/M metagenome (GOLD analysis project Ga0224505, IMG submission 169102) | Sediment microbial communities from San Francisco Bay, California, United States - SF_Jan12_sed_USGS_4_1 | ecosystem: Environmental > Aquatic > Marine > Sediment | place: USA: California... | reverse complement strand
CCCTGAGCGCATCGGTGCGCTGCTTGAGTTCTTCGATCTGGCGGCGTATCGGGTTGATTTCCATACGAAAACAGTCACGGGTGAGGGCAACGGGTAGAACCACAAATTCTAGCATTTTCGGCCGGGGCCTCGCTGCGGGTACTGCTCCGTCCCCTGCAACCGCCATCGTCCGGATCCCGCGCCAGGCACCGCGCGGAAGACCCGGGTAAATGCCCCGGGATCAGAGCTTGCCGACCCACTCTGTCACGAGCTGCAATCTGCGCGTACCCGTGTACTCGTCGATGCCCGTGCGGTAGGCGGCCTGGACCCGATCATTCGCCCGGATTTCCGGCGCGTCGGCGCCATCGAGGTAGCGGAAGGCCATCGCGTCGACGAGCTCGCCGGAGGCCGCCCGCAGCTTCAGCTTGAGGTGGCGCAGACCGACCACCCGCGTGTCGGCGACGCCGAAGACGCCATCGAACATCGGCTCGGGGAAGCCGGAACCCCAGGGCCCTCCCTCGCGCAGTGCCTCGGCAGTCACGACGTTGAACTCGCCGGCCAGCAACTCGCCGTCGGTGTGCAGGTGACCGGCGAGCGTGTCCTGGTCGATCCAGCGTTCGACTTCGTGCGCGAACTCGGCTTCGAAGACCGGCAGGCTCGATTCGCGCAGCGTGAGCCCGGCCGCCATCGCGTGACCGCCGAACTTGTCGACGAGCCCGGGAGTGCGCGTGGCGATCGCGTCGAGCACGTCGCGCACGTGGACCCCGGGCACCGATCGCGCCGAGCCCTTGACCCAGCCAGGCTCGGACCGCGCGAACGCGATCACGGGCCGATGCAGTCGCTCCTTCACGCGCGATGCCACCAGCCCGATCACGCCCTGGTGCCAGCCCTCGTCGTACACGCACACACCGGCCGGCACGTGGCCTGCGAGCGACGCGACGCGCGCATCGATCAGCGACAAGGCCTCGAGCTGCATCTTCGCCTCGAGTTCCTTGCGGTCCGTGTTGAGCCGTGCCAGGTCGAGCGCCATTGCGCGTGCTGCCGTCGGATCGTCGGTGAGCAGGCAACGGATTCCCCGCGTCATGTCGTCGAGTCGACCGGCAGCATTGAGCCGCGGGCCCGCCTGGAACCCGAGGTCCTGGCCCGTCACGCTCGCAAGCGACCGACCCGCGGCTGCGAGCAACTCCCGCAGCCCCGCGACGCAACGACCGCGACGGATGCGCTGCAGTCCCTGCGCGACGAGCACGCGGTTGTTGAGATCGAGTGGCACGACGTCGGCGACGGTGCCGAGAGCCACCAGGTCGAGCAGGCGCGCCGGATTGGTATCGACCCCGCCCGGCAGCGCATCGTGTCTGCGCAGCTCGTGCGTCAACGCAGCCATCACGTAGAACGCAACGCCCACGCCCGCCAGCGACTTCGAAGCGAAGCGGTTGCCGGGTGCGTTGGGGTTGACGATGCACGCGGCGGCAGGCAACTCGCGCCCCGGCAGATGGTGATCGGTCACGAGCACGTCGATGCCGTGACGTCGAGCCTCCTCGACGCCGTCGAGCGACGAGATGCCATTGTCGACGGTCACGATCAGGCCGGGCTTGCGTTCAGCCGCCACCCGCACGATTTCCGGCGTCAGTCCGTAACCGAAGCGGAAGCGATCCGGCACCAGGAAGTCGGGCCGCTCGAAGCCGAGCGCCGTGAGTTGGCGCATCATCAGCGCAGTACTCGTCGCGCCGTCTGCGTCGAAGTCACCGACGATCAGGATCTGCCTGCGGGTGCGCAAGGCCGAGGCCAGCAAGCCGGCCGCGTCTTCCGCGCCATCGAGCGTGCTGACCGGCAGCAACTGGTCGAGCCGCAGCGCGAGATCGTCGGCGCTGGTGATCGGTCGGGCCCCGTACACCCGACGCAGCACGGGATGCAGCGTCGCCGGCAACGCAGCCTGCAGCTCGGGACTCGATTCGCGCCGCAGGATCCGGCGCACCGGCGTCATTCGAGCCACCGCGATGCTGCGACAGGCCGGCGCCAGAATCGAAACCGGGCGGAAGAGTCGACGTGCAACGTCGCGCCACCGATCGACAGGTCGAGGCTCCGCACCGAGCCGGCGCGTACGCTCGACGCCAGCGTGGCAAGCAAGCCTGTGTCGACGTACTGCAGCGATTCCTCGATCCGCCGGGCGGGCGGCTGCGCCAGGGCGATGAACGTCTGGCCGCACAGCGTATCGCTCCCGGCCGCGGTAACGTCGCCTGCATCGCCGCCCAGCGCGTGCCAGATTGCACGCAGCCAGCGATCGTCGCCGCGCAGATCCCAGCGACCGACGCCAGCGGTCGGCGTGCGTGCGATCGCCTCGCCAAAGCCCCAGAGCCACCAGCCATTCACGGGCAGTTGACCGGCGCGCTCGCGGCGCCGGTTGACCGGATGCTCGTGCAGCAGCATCTGTATCTCGTTCGCCAGGCTGCGCACCAAGGCGCCGTCGCGGCCCGCCGGCATGAAGTCGTGCACGTCGTGCCCCACGACGGCATCCGGCGGCTGCGTCCAGCAGTCGATGGAGCGGGTACAGTGCAGCAGCCATGCGCCATGGACGAACGCCGCGACGGTCAGTTCGCCGGTCCCGAAATGCGAACCAACGAGTGCGCCCAATGCGCCGGCCTCCTCCTCGGTGGGTGCCGCCTGGGCGAGCGGCGCGAGCCGCAGGTGATCGAGGCCGGCCGCCAGGTGCACCGGTTGCGCCAGACACCAGGACCCGGGTCCCGCCGCGGTCAGCCCGTTTTCCAGTGCGAGTGCGGGGCCGGCGGGCCAGCGCGCCAGGAGATCCGCCCCGCCGACGGGCTCGAGCAGCCACTCGCGCCACGCGCGTGGTTCACCACACACCAGCCGCCCTCGCCCGCCGAGCCAGCGCAGCGCGTCCATGGCCGGCAGCGCGTCGTTCGCCGACGCCTCGGCCAGCGCCGCCTGCAGCCAGGGCAGCGCAACGCGCACGCGCGCAGCCGCCGTCAAGCGACGCCTCCCGTCGGCAGCGCGTGCTGCCGTGAACCCGCGCGACGCATGCAGTATCGTAAGGGCATGAAACTCCAGCTCGAAAACCCGGCCGGCACCAACCTGGTGCGCAGCTACGGCCCGGGACAGTTGCGCATCGGCGAACGCATGCATTCCACGAGCCTGATCGTCACGGCGACAACGATCATCGCACCCTGGCGACCCACGACGGCGCAGGGGCTGACGGCGGCCGACCTCGAGCCCCTGCTCGGCCTGGCACCCGCGGTCGTGCTGCTGGGCACCGGCGCCAGGCAGCAGTTTCCGGATGTGCAGGTACTGCGCATCCTGCACGATCAGCGGATCGGCGTGGAGGTCATGGACACATCCGCCGCGTGCCGCACGTACAACGTGCTGGTGACCGAAGGCAGGAGCGTTGCAGCCGCGCTGATCGTCTGAGCCGGCCCCGGGCACCGCTTCAGGCGAGGCCCTGCAGCAGCGGCACGAATGTCACCGGCCCGAGCACCTCGCGCTCGTAACGCTCGCCGCGGCGGGTGATGCGCAGCAGTTGCTGCTCGCGGTCGTTGCCGACCGGGATCACGAGCCGGCCGCCATCGGCCAGTTGCTCCAGCAGCGCCGGCGGCACGGCGTACGAAGCGGCAGCGACGACGATGCCGTCGAACGGCGCGTAGGCGGCCCAGCCCTCGAAGCCGTCGCCGTGCTTCATGTACACGTTCGCGATGCGCAGATCGCGCAGGATCTGCCGCGCCTTGACCTGCAACGCCGCGATGCGCTCGACGCTGTAGAGCGTCGCGACCAGCGGCGCGAGCACGGCAGACTGGTAGCCGCAACCCGTGCCGACTTCGAGCACCTTGCGCGGCTTGCCGGCTGCGAGCAGCGACTGCGTCATGCGCGCCACGATGTAGGGTTGCGAGATCGTCTGGCCATGCCCGATCGGCAGCGCGGTGTCCTCGTAGGCGCGGCTCGCCAGTGCTTCGTCCACGAACATGTGCCGCGGCACGCTGCGGATGCGTTCGAGCACCCCGTTGTCGGTGATGCCCTGCTCGCGCAAGCGCGCGATGAGCCGCTCGCGCGTGCGCGCCGACGTCATGCCGATGCCGCTGACCCTGCTCTGTTCTTTCACGTGCGCTTCATCCGCGGCTCATTCCGCGCGCCCCCTGAGCCACTCACCGATCTCGTCGAGCGCCGCATGGCGCGTCAGGTCGACCTGCAATGGCGTGACGGAGACGTAACCGCTGGCGACGGCATGGAAGTCGGTGCCTGCGCCGGCGTCCGCACCTTCGCCGGCCGGCCCCACCCAGTAGACCGGACGCCCGCGCGGGTCCGATGCACGCACGACCGGCGCCGATCGATGCCGGTGCCCTAGGCGCGTGGACTTGAGGCCGCGCAGCCTCTCGTACGGCAGGTCCGGTACGTTGACGTTGAGGATCATCGACGAATGGAGCGGCGAGCGCTGCAAGCGCATCAGCAATTCACTTGCCACGCGCGCGGCCGTCGCGAAATGCCGGCCGCCACGTTCGACCAGCGAAATGGCGATCGCGGGCAGACCGAGGAAGCGTCCTTCGACGGCCGCGGCCACGGTGCCGGAATAGAGGACGTCGTCGCCCAGGTTGGCGCCGTCGTTGATGCCCGATACCACCATGTCGTGATCGATCTCGTCGGCGAACAGGCCCGAAATGGCCAGGTGGACGCAGTCCGTGGGGGTGCCGTTCACGAAATGGCGCCGGGGACCGTATTCGACCACCCGCAGCGGGACGTCGAGCGTCAAGGAGTTGCTGGCGCCACTGCGATTGCGCTCCGGCGCCACCACCGTGACCTGGGCAAGCGGCAGCAACGCATCGACGAGGCGTTGCAGGCCCTCGGCGCGGTACCCATCGTCGTTGCTGACCAGGATTCTCATGTGTCGTGGGACCGTATCGTTATCAGGGCCCCAGCAGCGGCGGGGTGGGCCACGAACGCGGCGCAACTATACTGGAATCCCTGCCTGCCTCGGAAGCGAACTGCCACGGCATGACGACGCGAACCCCGCCGCCGGGTGACGACGACCCGAACGCCTTCCGGCGTGCGATGGCCGGCGTGCGTCCGCTGCCCATGCGTCCCGCCGCCCCGGCACGGCCACGCCCAAGGGCGGTCGCCAGGCTTACGCGTGCCGATCGCCACGACCTGCTGCACGAAAGCCATGCGATGGCAGCCGATCCTGCGGTGCTCGAGACCGACGGCGAGCTGACTTTTCGCCGCCCGCACGTGCGCGATGAGGCGTTTCGCAAATTGAGGCGCGGCAGGTTCGCGGTCGAAGCCGAGATCGACCTGCATGGCCTGCACCGGCACGCGGCGCAGGAGGCCCTGCGGCAGTTCCTGAACGATTGCGTGCACCGCGGCCTGCGCTGCGTGCGCGTGATTCATGGCAAGGGGCTGCGCTCGGGAAACGGTGGCCCGGTGCTGAAGCTGGTCGTCCACCACTGGCTGCGCAAGGTCGAGAATGTCGCGGCGTTCGTAACCGCACGGCCCGCGGACGGTGGCTCCGGTGCGGTTCACGTCCTGCTGGCTGGCCGCAAGTGAGGCACGGCTCACTCCTCGCCGCCTTCGCCCGCATCCCAGGCGTCGGCCAGCACTTCATGCAGCACGGCTGTGGCAAATGTGCCCCGCGGCAGCACGAACCTCAGCTCCAGCGTGTCGTCGTCGCGGAAGGCCCAGTCGAATTCACGCACGGGCAGCCGCAGGCTGCGCCGCTCGTGATCGATGCGCTCGCCTGCGAGCAACGCCGCGAGTTGCGCGTGTGGCGCGATCACACCGTCCTCGACTGCGCGCGCGACGCCAGTAGCCGGAGAATCGCCGTGGCCCGGCAGCGGGCCGCTGGGATGCACATCCATCGCGACGCGACGCGCCTCGAGCGCCGGATCATCCGGCTCCGCGATGAAGAAGCTGCGACGACCGTCGAGCATGACAACCTCGCCCGGCAGCAGTCGGTTCCAGTCGCCACGCGCCACGCGTGACGCGAGGACCGCGTTGAACAGGTAGCTGCGGGCGGCGGACAGCGCGAAACTGCGCTGCGAGCGCTCGCGCGGCGCAACATCGCCCCGCGCCCACGCGATCGCTCTGTGCAGGTTGCTGCCTTCGCGCCCGAACCGCTGCGGGCCGAAATAGTTCGGAACACCGTGCTCGCGGATCGCCGCAAGACACGCTTCGATCGGATCGCGGTCGCCGCGCAGGTCGCGGATCCGCAGTTCGAACCGATTCGCGCGGTGCGAGCCCGGGCGAAGCTTCCGGCCGTGCCGGTACGCCGCGCGGACGGCATACCCCTCGCCTTGCCATTCCAGGCACTGGGCCACGTCGAACGGCGCCGGCAACGGCAGCGAGTACGCCTGGGTCGTCAGCGCATGGCGATCCTTGTGCCCGCTGAACCCGACATCGCGCACGGCCACGCCGGCATGTCGCGCGAGCTGCGCCGCGACCCAGCCCGTGTTGGCGCCGCGCTTCGCGACGACCAGCAATCCGTGATTGCCGGCTCCCTCCGGCTCGAAGCCGAGGATCTCGTCGACGACGAAGTCTTCCGGCTCGCGGCGGATGGCGCCCGTGGCAGGAGGCGGACCGTGCGCGCGAGGCGCAACGCCCGGAGCGGCAACGGCAGCCGGATCGATCAATGCCCGTCGTGTCCGTTCTGGTGCGCGCCATCGTCGTACGCGAGCAGCGCGATCGCCTGGCAGGCGAGCCCTTCGCCACGCCCCAGCGCGCCGAGTTCCTCCGTGGTCGTGGCCTTGACGTTGATGCAGTCGATCCGTACCCCGAGGTCGTCCGCGATGTTCTGTCGCATGAGCGCACGGTAAGGCCCGACGCGTGGCTCCTGCGCGAGGATCGTCAGGTCGGCGTTGACGATGTGCCAGCCGCGTTGCTGCATGAGCTTGCCGCAATGCCGCAGGAAGCGCCGGCTGTCGGCGCCTTTCCAGCGCGGATCGCTGTCGGGGAAATGCTCGCCGATGTCGCCGAGGGCCATGGCTCCGAGCAGCGCATCACACAGCGCGTGCAGGACCACGTCGCCGTCCGAATGCGCGATCACACCACGGGAATGTGGAATGCGCACGCCGCCAAGCGTCACGTGATCTCCATCCCCGTAGGCATGCACGTCGTAACCGATTCCCACCCTCATGCGACCACTCCACGTCTCCGGTTATCGTCCTTCCGACCGCAGGATCACCTCCGCAAGCGCTGCGTCCGCCGGGTCCGTCACCTTGATGTTGTCGGCGCGGCCGCGGACCAGCCGCGGTTGCAGCCCCAGGCTTTCGATCGCGGAAGCTTCGTCCGTAACTGGCCGGTCACGCTCCATGCAGAGCCGGAGCGCGCGACGCAACAGCCCATAGCGAAACATCTGCGGCGTGAGCGCGCGCCAGAGCGCGTCGCGTGCCACGGTTTCACGCACGCGCTGCTCGCCGTCTGCCCGCTTCAGCGTGTCGGCGACCGGAACGGCGAGCAGGCCGCCGACCGCATCCGCGGCGAGCGCATCGAACAACAGGTCGAGATCGACGCGACGCAGGCAGGGACGCGCGGCATCGTGGACCAGTACCCAGTCCGTGTCCCGCGCATCACCGTCCAGCGCATCCAGACCGTTCGCGACCGAATGCTCGCGCCGCGTGCCGCCCGTACAACGCCGGACGCGCCGATCGGAAAACTCGGGCAAGCCTTGCCAGCGGGTATCTCCGCGCGCAAGCGACACGACGATGCCGTCGACGCGGGGCTCGGCCAGCAGCGCCGACAGTGTCCAGGACAGCAATGGTCGCCCGAGAAGTGGCGTGTATTGCTTGGGCAGCGCAGCACCAAAGCGCGAACCCTGCCCCGCCGCGGGCACGATCGCCCAGCGCCGGGCCACGAGGGTCACGGCAAGTCGGCCTGGGCCGTCCTTTGCCCCGTCGCCGCGGCGGCAGGTGCCGGCGGGGTCGCCGATCCGGGCTGTGCCGGCGGCACGACCTGGAAGAAGGTCTCGTTCGTCTTGACCATGCCGAGGTCGGTGCGCGCGCGTTCCTCGATGGCCTTGCGGCCTTCCTTGAGATCGCGGACCTCGGCCGCGAGCGTGCGATTGCGGGTTTCGAGCCGGGTATTCTCGGCGGACTGGGCGTCAATGGCCTTCTCCAGACGCCACACTTCGCGCATGCCGTCGGGCGATGCCCAGATACGGTACTGGAGCAGCATCAGCACGACGGCCAGCAGGCCGGCCATGATCCGGGTGGTCATGGGCGTGGAAGATTAGCAGAAACCGATGGCATCAAGCACCACTGACGAAGGCGGCCACCGGGAAAGCGTCCCGGCCGGCGTAGGAGGCATCGGCTGCGAGCTCAGCCTCGATTCGCAGCAACTGGTTGTACTTGGCGATGCGATCGGAGCGGCAGAGCGATCCGGTCTTGATCTGGGTCGCGCGCGTGGCGACCGCGATGTCTGCGATCGTGCTGTCTTCGGTCTCGCCCGACCGGTGCGACACGACCGCGCTGTACCCGGCCTCGGCCGCCATGTCGATCGCCTCGAGCGTCTCCGTCAGGGTGCCGATCTGGTTGGGCTTGATCAGGATCGAGTTGGCCACGCCCCGGGCGATGCCTTCGCGCAGGATCCTGGTGTTGGTCACGAACAAGTCGTCGCCCACGAGCTGGATGCGCTTGCCGAGCCGCTGGGTGAGCAGCGACCAGCCGTCCCAATCGTCTTCGGCCATGCCGTCCTCGACCGTGATGATCGGGAACCGGTTGACCAGGCCTTCGAGGTAGTCGACGAACTGCGTCGGCGTGAACTGCCGGCCTTCCGACTCGAGGTGGTAGACCCCGTCCTTGAAGAACTCGGAGCTGGCCACGTCGAGACCGAGGTACACGTCGCGGCCGGCCTTGAAGCCGGCGCGCTCGACTGCCTCGAGGATCGTGTCCAGCGCCGCTTCGTTCGACGGCAGGTTCGGCGCGAAGCCGCCTTCGTCACCTACGGCAGTCGCGAGCTTGCGCTCGTGCAGCACCTTCTTCAGCGTGTGGAAGATCTCCGCGCCGTAGCGCAACGCCTCGCTGAAGTTCGGGGCGCCCACCGGCAACACCATGAACTCCTGGATGTCGACGCTGTTGTCGGCATGCGCGCCGCCGTTGATGATGTTCATCATCGGCACCGGCATCACCTTGCGGCCCGGGCCGCCGAGATGGCGGAACAGGCTCTGCTTCGAGGCGCGCGCCGCTGCATGCGCCGACGCCAGCGAAATGGCGAGCAGCGCATTTGCGCCCAGACGCGACTTGGTCTCCGTGGCGTCCAGCGCAATCATCTTCGCGTCAATGCCGCGCTGGTCCATGACATCGTGGCCGAGCAGCGCATCACGCAGCTCGCCGTTGGCGTTGCGCACGGCCTGCAGCACGCCCTTGCCCAGGTAGCGCCTCTTGTCGCCATCGCGCAGCTCGACGGCTTCACGCGTACCCGTGGAGGCACCCGACGGCACGGCCGCGCGGCCCATCACGCCTCCTGCGACGAAGACGTCCGCTTCCACAGTGGGATTGCCGCGCGAATCCATGATTTCGCGGGCCTTGATGTCGATGATCCTGGTCGTCATAGGTTCGATTCCTCGAAGGGCCGCTGCTTCACGGCGGTGTCAATCTGCTGCATCACCTCGAGCAACGAGCGCATGCGATCGAGCGGCCACGCATTGGGGCCGTCGGAGAGCGCCTGCGCCGGGTCAGGGTGGGTTTCCATGAATACGCCGGAGACGCCCGCGGCAACGGCCGCCCGGGCCAGCACCGGCACGAATTCACGCTGCCCGCCCGAGGCGCTGCCCTGCCCGCCCGGCAGCTGCACGGAATGCGTGGCGTCGAAGACGACCGGGGCGTACTCGCGCATCACGGCGAGCGAGCGCATGTCGGACACGAGGTTGTTGTAGCCGAACGAAAAACCCCGCTCGCACGCCATCACCTGTTCGTTGCCGGTCGACCGCGCCTTGTCGATGACGTTCTTCATCTCCCACGGCGACAGGAACTGGCCCTTCTTGATGTTGACGGGCTTGCCCTGGCTCGACGCGCTCAGGATGAAGTTGGTCTGACGGCACAGGAAAGCCGGGGTCTGCAGCACGTCGACGACCGCGGCAACCTCCGCCATCGGCGTATCCTCGTGCACGTCGGTGAGCACCGGCAGGCCGAGCTGGCGCCTGACTTCCGACAGGATGCGCAGGCCTTCCTCGATGCCGGGGCCGCGGAAGCTCGCCCGCGACGAACGGTTCGCCTTGTCGTAGCTGGCCTTGAAGATGTAGGGGATGCCAAGCGCGCGCGTGATTTCCTGCATGCGGCCCGCGATGTCGAGCACGAGGCCCTCGCTTTCGACGACGCAGGGTCCCGCGATGAGGAAGAACGGACGGTCGTGCCCGACCTCGAAACCACAGAGTTTCATGCGCTCGCCGCCACCGGCAGCTTGCCCAGCCGGTGCTCGCGCGCGGCACGGATGAAGCCTGTGAACAACGGGTGCCCGTCGCGCGGCGTCGAACGGAATTCCGGGTGGTACTGGCTCGCCACGAAGAACGGGTGCTGCGGCAACTCGATGATCTCGACCAGGCCGTCGCGCGAGAAGCCCGGGAACCGCAGGCCCGCGTTCATCAGGCGCTGCAGGTAGGTGTTGTTGAATTCGAACCGATGGCGATGACGCTCGCGGACGACGTCGGTCCCGTAGACCGAGTGCGCGAGCGACCCGTGCGAGATGCGGATCTCCTGAGCGCCGAGGCGCATCGTGCCGCCAAGCTGCGAAGCCTCGTCGCGCGCCTCGACCGTGCCCTTCTGGTCCTGCCACTCGGTGATCAGCGCGATGACCGGGTGCGGCGACGCGCGGTTGAACTCCGTGCTGTGCGCGCCTTCGAGGCCCGCGACGTTGCGCGCGTACTCGATGATCGCGAGCTGCATGCCGAGGCAGATGCCGAGGTACGGGATCCTGTTCTCACGCGCGTAGCGGACAGCTTCGATCTTGCCTTCGATGCCGCGCTCGCCGAAACCGCCCGGCACGAGGATCGCGTCCATCCCGGCCAGCGCCTTGGTGCCGTGCTTCTCGATGTCGGTCGCTTCGATGAACTCGACGTTGACGCGCGTGCGCGTGCGCAGGCCCGCGTGGATCAACGCCTCGTTGAGGGAGATGTACGCGTCCTTGAGGTTGACGTACTTGCCGACCATCGCCAGGTTGATGGTGAGGTCCGGGCTGGCCTTGGCGGCCACGACCTGCTGCCATTCCTTGAGGTCGGCCGCCGGCAGGTCGTGCAGGCCGAACTTCTCGCACACGATGTCGTCGAGTTGCTGCTCGTGCAGGAGCGAAGGGATCTTGTAGATGTCGTCGGCATCCACCGCGGAGAATACGGCCCGCTCCTCGACGTTGGTGAACAGCGCGATCTTGCGGCGATGCTCGGGCGGCAGCGGGTCCTGGCAGCGGCAGAGCAGCACGTCGGGCTGAATGCCGATCGAACGCAGCTCCTTCACCGAGTGCTGCGTTGGCTTGGTCTTGATCTCGCCCGACGTGGCGATGTACGGGATCAGCGTCAGGTGCATGTACAGCACGTTGTTGCGGCCGAGCTCGACGCCGAGCTGGCGGATCGCCTCGAGGAACGGCAGCGACTCGATGTCGCCGACCGTGCCGCCGATCTCGACCATGCAGACGTCGGAATCGCCCGCACCCATGCGGATGCAGTGCTTGATCTCGTCGGTGATGTGCGGAATGACCTGCACCGTCGCGCCGAGGTAATCGCCGCGACGTTCCTTCGCGATCACGCGCTCGTAGATGCGGCCGGTCGTGAAGTTGCTGTTGCGGCCCGTGGTCGTGCGCACGAAGCGCTCATAGTGGCCGAGGTCGAGGTCGGTCTCGGTGCCGTCGTCGGTGACGAAGACTTCACCGTGCTGGAACGGGCTCATGGTGCCCGGGTCAACGTTGATGTACGGATCGAGCTTTACCATGGCGACCTTGAGGCCGCGCGCCTCGAGGATGGCACCTAGCGAGGCAGCTGCAATGCCCTTGCCCAGCGACGAAACGACACCGCCGGTCACACAGATGAATTTGGTCATTGGAGTCCCCGTCGCAGGAAGCGCGACGGGAGGGCAGTCTAGCGGATCGGAGGGTGTGCTGGCCACTTCGATGCGAGCACGTCGGCTTCGGTCACCGCGCCACGCCGATTCCAGACGATGCGCCACGACGGCTCGCCGGAACGGGCGGCGAATGGCGCTGCAACGCCAAGATCCGCCACGGCGATCAGGCAGTCGCCGGCGAAAAGCAGCGGCAGGTCCTGGCGACGCCAGGGCAGCACGTCGTGCTCCTGCAGCCACTTGCGCAGCGGGCGGTGATGTGCGCCCCCGGCAGGCAGGAATGCCTCGCCGCCAGTCCGGCTGCGCACATCGAGCCGCGCGGGCAGGCGCTCGCGACTGAGTCCGGCGCCGACGTCGGGCAGCAGAGCCATCGAAGACCCGGCGGACCATGCGTAAGCCTCGCCGCCGGCCGTCGGCCAGCTGCCCTCGTGCAGTTCGACCGCGCCCGCGGCTTCGACATGCAGGCGACCGCGGTAACGACGGACCACCACGCCTGGCCAGCGCGTCTCGGGGATGCGATCCGCAGCCGCGATCGTCATGTCGCGCCGCAGGGCGGCCAGGCTCCGTGCGGACGCCGGTGGATGCCCCAGGCCGGCCAGCCAGGCGCGCAGCACGGCGCGCTGCCTCGGCTCGGGCAGCGACTGCAGCGCGTCGAGCTCGATCGCGGTGCCCGCCAGTACCCGGGGGAGATCCAGAGCGACGCAAGCCGCCTCGGCCGCCAGCGCGTCGCGGGCGTAGTCGGCCACCCGTCCTGCCGTCGCGGCGACCGCAGGCCAGCGCTGCCGCAGCGCGGGCAGCACCTCGAGGCGCAGGTAGTTGCGGTCGAAACGACGATCGAGGTTCGAGGGGTCCTCTTGCCAACGCAGCCGCTGCGTACCGGCCCAGGCGGCCAGCTCGGCGCGCGTGAACTCGAGCAGCGGCCGCGCGTGCCATGCCGCCACGCCGAAGCGGCCGAGCGGCGCCATGCCCGCGATCGAGCGCAGCCCGCCTCCGCGCAACCACTGCAGCAGGATGGTCTCGAGCTGGTCGTCGGCGTGGTGGGCGGTGAGCAGCACCTCACCGGGTTCGAGCCGGGCCGCGAGCGCGGCATAGCGGGCTTCACGGGCTGCGGCTTCCGGACTCTGCCCCGCATCCAGGTTCACGGCGACCCGGACTTCGTCGTACGCAACGCCGTGCGAGTCCGCCAGCTCACGACACGCACGCGCCCACTGCGCGGAATCGGCATGCAATGAGTGGTCGACGTGGATAGCGCGCAAACGTGCCGTCAGGCGGCCCGCGTTCGCCAGCTGCGCCAGCGCGACGAGCAATACCGTGGAGTCGAGCCCGCCGCTCAGCGCGACGCAGAGTCCCGGAGATCGTGCGTGGCTCGTCGCCGGGACCAGGGCGAGCAAGGAATCGAGGCTTGCCACCAGTCGGTGAGGGGTGAACACGTGCTGCGGGCCCGGGTGGGCGCGGCGTCGCTCAATTGGCCGCGCGATAGACGCCCTGGCCGCGCAGGCGCTGGTACCGCTGCGCGAGCAGCGCGTCCTCCGGCTGCTGCGAAACCTGGTCGAGATGCCGCACGAGCGCTTCCTTGAGCGAATCCGCCATCGCCTGTGGATCGCGGTGGGCGCCGCCGAGCGGCTCACGCAGCACTTCGTCGACCAGCCCGAGCTTGTCGAGACGCTCCGCCGTGATACCCATGGCATCAGCCGCGATTTCCTTCTTGTCGGCGCTCTTCCAGAGGATGGACGCGCAGCCTTCCGGCGAAATCACCGAGTAGATCGAGTACTGCAGCATGATCAACCGGTCGCACACGCCGATGGCGAGCGCGCCGCCCGAGCCGCCTTCGCCGATGACCGCAGTGATCACCGGCACGCGCAGCGACGACATCTCGAACAGGTTGCGGGCGATCGCCTCGCTCTGGTTGCGCTCTTCGGAGCCGACGCCGGGATAGGCCCCCGGGGTGTCGATCAGGGTGACCAGCGGAATGCGGAAGCGCTCCGCGAGCTTCATCAGCCGCAGCGCCTTGCGGTAACCCTCTGGCTTCGGCATGCCGTAGTTGCGGCGCACCCGTTCCTTGGTGTCGCGGCCCTTCTGGTGGCCGATCAGCATGACCGGCCGGCCGGCGAGACGCGCGAAGCCGCCGACGATCGCGAGGTCGTCCGAGTACATGCGGTCGCCGTGCAGCTCCTGGAACTCATCGAAAATGGCAACGGCGTAGTCGAGCGTGTACGGGCGCTGCGGGTGGCGCGCGAGCTGGGCGACCTGCCACGCGGTCAGGTTGGCGAAGATGCTGTTGGTGAGCGCACGGCTCTTGGCCCGCAGGCGAGCGATCTCCTCGCCGATGTTGACCTCGGCGTCGGACGAGACGAAGCGCAGCTCGTCGATCTTTGCTTCGAGCTCGGCGATAGGCTGTTCGAATTCGAGGAAGCTCAATGGCATAGGCGCGAAGGATGCCGTACGCCCGGCGCGGGCGCAAATCAGCCGCAGGCAAGTCGGCCGGGACGGGTTTCCTGCGTCCCGGCGCACAGCACCCGAAACGACGCGGCGACGCTCGTTGTTCAGGCCTTGAGCGACGCCCGCCACTGCGTGGCATTGCGCACGTCGAGCGCGCCGGCGATGGTCTTGAGCGCAGCGTTCTCCGCGTCGGTGCGTGCGGACTTGAGACCGAGCAGGCCACCCGCCGCGTCAGCGACGTCCTGGCACCACGCGAGCAGCAATTGCTCTTCGTCGGCGCCGAACTCTTCCTTGAGCTTGCGGTCGCTGCGTGCGAGCTCATTGAGCACCGCGAGGTCGGCCTTCAGCTGCTGCTTCGACGGAGGCTCGCTGAGCCAGCGCGCAAGCGCATCTTCGCCGCCGTGATCGAGGAAGCCGCGCTCGCGCGCGATGTGCAGTATCACGTCGCGCTCGCTCTTCTGGAGCTTGCCGTCGGCCCATGCGACATACACGAGCGGCAACAGCGACACGACGCGGTATGCCTCGCGCGGCACCCGGAGTTCCCTGAGCCAGCCTTCCAGGTCCATGTGTCGCCACCCCGCCGTTGTCGATTGGCACGCATTCTTACACGGGTCCGGGGAACGGCCGCAAGTGCCGTCGGCGCGACGCGGATGGGCGTGCTTCAGGTATCGCGCGGCGCGTAGTACAACTCGACGCCTTCACGGCCCACCAGGCTGCCGAGCCGTTCGATCAGCTCGCGCGAGGGCCGCACCCTCCACTGCTCGCCGAATTGCAGGATCGCGGCGGCATCGCCGGTCGCGTACCGGATGGCGACGTTGCAGCGTCCGCCCTGGCTCGGCTTGAGTGCCTGCTCGAGCGCGGCGACCAGCTTGCTGGCATCCCCGTTCTGCGCCCTGGCGGCCGGCCAGCGCAACACGAGGTTGCGGCCGTACTGTTCGCGCGCCTGGTCGACGTCCATGATCTTCTTCGCGCTCAGGCGCCAGTCGTCGATGAAGTCGTCCCAGCGCAGGCCGCCCTCGACCACGAGGATCGCGTCCTTCGAGACCAGCGAGCGGAACTGCTGGTAGACGTCCTCGAACATCGTGACCTCGAGCCGGCCGCTGCGATCGTCGAGGATGAAGCTGGTACGCCCGCCGCGCTTGCGGATCTCGAGCACGAGCCCGGCGACGGTCACGCTGCGCGCCGGGCCGCGCCACGGGTTGCCTTTCTCCTCGCCCCCGGCGCCAACCGGCCTGGCACCGCCGACGTCGGCGATGCGCCCGCTGGTGATCGGCCGCAGTTCGCGTTCGTATTCGGCAATCGGATGGCCCGTGAGATAGAGGCCCAGCGTTTCGCGCTCGCCCGTGAGCCGGACCGCTTCGCCCCATTCGGGCAGCGTCTCCTCAATCGCCTTCGCGTCAGCCTCGGCCGCAACCGGTGTCGCCGCGGCAGGCGCAGGCTCAGCCAGCCCGAACAGGTCTTCCTGCCCGGCTGCCCTGGCACGGGTCGACTGGTCGGCGGCCTGCATCGCGGCCGGCAGCTGGTGCATTAGCGTCGAGCGGTAGCGCATGCCGCCCATCGAGTCGGCCGCGCCGGAGCGGATCAGCGCCTCGAGCACGCGGCGATTGACCTTGTTGAGATCGAGCCGGCGGCAGAGATCGCGCAGGTCGCGGAAGCGCCCGCCCTCGTTGCGCTCCTCGAGCATGTTCTCGACGGCCGCCTGCCCCACGCCCTTGATCGCGCCGAGACCGTACCGGATCGACTGCGGACCCGACACGGTGAACATGTACTGCGAGGCGTTGACGTCGGGCGGCTCCACGGTGAGTCCCATCCGGTTGCACTCGTCGATGAGCGTGACGACCTTGTCGGTCTTGTCCATGTCCGACGACAGCACCGCCGCCATGAACGCCGCCGGGTAATGCGTCTTCAGCCACGCCGTGTGGTAGGACAGCACCGCGTACGCGGCCGAGTGCGACTTGTTGAAGCCGTACCCCGCGAACTTCTCCATGAGGTCGAAGATGTGCGCCGCGACCGGCTCGGCGACACCACGCGCGGTGGCGCCCGCGACGAAGATGGAACGCTGCTGCGCCATCTCCTCGGCATTCTTCTTGCCCATCGCACGGCGCAACAGGTCGGCGCCGCCCAGCGTGTAGCCTGCCAGTACCTGCGCGATCTGCATGACCTGTTCCTGGTACAGGATCACGCCGTAGGTCGGGAACAGGACGGGCTTCAGGTCGGGGTGCAGGTAATCGATGCCGCCGCCGATGCGGCCGTGCTTGCGGTCGATGAAGTCGTCGACCATGCCCGACTGCAGTGGGCCCGGCCGGAACAGCGCGACCAGCGCAATGATGTCCTCGAACGTATCCGGCTGCAGGCGCTTGATCAGGTCCTTCATGCCGCGCGATTCGAGCTGGAAGACGGCCGTCGTCTCGCACCGCTTCAGCAGCGAGTACGTGAGCGCGTCGTCCATCGGCAGCGTGGACATGTCGAGCGGCGGATCGCCGGACCCCGCGCGGTCCGCGTTGATCGTGCGCACGGCCCAGTCGATGATCGTCAGCGTACGCAGGCCGAGGAAGTCGAACTTCACGAGACCCGCGGCCTCGACGTCGTCCTTGTCGAATTGAGTGACGACGGTGGTGCTGCCCTGTTCGCAGTAGAGCGGCGCGAAGTCCGTGAGCACCGAAGGTGCTATGACGACGCCGCCGGCGTGCGTGCCGGCGTTGCGCACCAGGCCCTCGAGCGAGCGCGCCAGGTCGATCAGCTGGCGCACGTCGTCTTCGTTGCGGTAGCGCTTGCGCAGCTCCTCTTCCTTGTCGAGCGCGTCGTCGAGCGTGATCCCGAGCTCGAACGGGATCAGCTTGGCGATCGAGTCGGCGAAGCCGTAGCTCAGCCCCTGCACCCGCGCGACGTCGCGCACGACCGCCTTGGCCGCCATGGTGCCGTAGGTGATGATCTGCGAGACGCGCTCGCGCCCGTAGCGCTGTGCGACGTAGTCGATGACCCGGTCGCGCCCTTCCATGCAGAAGTCGACGTCGAAATCGGGCATCGACACGCGTTCGGGGTTCAGGAACCGCTCGAACAGGAGGTCGTAATGCAACGGGTCGAGGTCGGTGATGCCGAGCGCGTACGCCACGAGCGAGCCGGCGCCCGAACCGCGCCCCGGCCCGACGGGCACGCCATTCTCGCGCGCCCAACGGATGAAGTCCGCGACGATCAGGAAGTAGCCGGCGAACCCCATCTGGCAGATGACGTCGAGTTCTCGCGCCAGGCGGCCCTCGTATTCATCATGCGGAATGCGCGTGCCGAGCTGCGTCGCGATGACGGGCCAGCGCCGCTCGAGGCCAAGCTTGGATTCCGCGCGCAGGTGCTCTGCGGCCGTCTGGCCGGCGGGCACGGGGTAGGCTGGCAACGACGGCTTGCCGAGCTTGATTTCGAGGTTGAGCCGGCGCGCGATTTCGACGGAATTCTCGAGCGCCTCGGGCAGGTCGGCGAACAACGTCGCCATCTCGTCGGGCGAGCGCAGGTACTGTTCTTCGCTGTAGCGTCGCGGTCGCGACGGATCCGCGATCAGCGTGCCTGCGTGGATGCAGACCCGGGCTTCGTGCGCCTCGAAATCCTCGGGCCGGATGAAGCGCACGTCGTTGGTGGCGACGACCGGCACGCCGAGCCTGACCGCCAGCTGCAGCGAACCCTCGATGCAGTCTTCCTCGCCCGGCCGGCCCGTGCGCTGCAACTCGAGGTAGTACCGGTCACCGAACAGTTCGAGCCATGCTTCGAGCGCGGCACGGGCTTCCGGCTCACGATCGCCGATCAGCGCGCGGCCGACGTCGCCTGCACTCGCACCGGAGAGTGCGACCAGGCCCTGGGTGGTCTCGCGATCGAGCCATTCCCGATGGATCGTCGGGCCGTGCTTGCCCTGCCCTTCGAGGTAACTGCGCGTGACGAGGCGCGTGAGGTTGAGGTAGCCGCGCCCGTCCTGGCACAGCAGCACCAGCCGCGACGGTTCGTTGCGCGCGTTGTCGTCGCACACCAGGGCATCCACGCCGACCAGCGGCTTGACGCCCTTCGACTGCGCGGTCTTGTAGAACTTGACCAGCGCAAAGAGGTTCGCCTGGTCCGTGAGCGCGACCGCCGGCATCCGCATGCGCGCGGTGGCGTCGATGAGCCCTTCGCGCAGCACGCGCCCGTCCGACGTGTCGCTCTCGATGCGGACAACGCCGTCGACGAGCGAGTACTCGGTGTGAACGTGAAGATGGACGAACCGGGCTGCCATGGACGGCGGGCTCTGGGATCAGCGGGCAAGGCAGGATTGTACCGGCGCGAAGCTCCGTCGGTGCACCGGGGAAGGCCCCAATCGACGCAGGGCAGCGAGATGCTCCGGCGTGCCGTACCCCTTGTGCCCAGCGAAGCCGTACCCGGGGTAGCGTACGTCGAGTTCGCACATGAACCGGTCGCGCGCCACTTTGGCGAGGATCGACGCCGCCCCCACGCAAGTTACGCTGGAGTCGCCCGCGACCACTGCCTCGATGCTGCAGTCGAACGGCAGGCCCGCGACGCTCGGGCAACGATCGCCATCGACGATCACGTGCGCCGGAGCGCAGCGCAGGCCGAGCATGGCGCGGCGCATGGCCAGCAGCGTCGCCTGCAGGATGTTGAGCGAATCGACCTCGCAGGCATCGGCCCAGCCGAGCCCGAAGGCGATGCTGCGGTCCTGGATCCGCTGCGCCAGCTCTGCACGCACGAGGGGCGACAGGACTTTCGAATCCGCGATGCCGTGAATCGGTCGCTTGCCATCGAGGATCACCGCAGCCGCGACGACCGGGCCCGCGAGCGGGCCGCGACCGGCCTCGTCGACGCCCGCCGTGAGACCGGCCTTGCGCAGGTCGAAGCCGGCCTGCCGCGGAGCGACGCGTCTCACCGCCTGGCCTGCCGCTGCCGCTGCAGTTCCAGTATGGCGTCAGCCGCTCGCGCACTTGCGTCGCATCGCAGCGTCTGGTGGATCGCAGTGAACGTCGCGACGAGTTCCGCGCGATCGGGACGCTCGAGCTGCGCCAGCAGCGCGGGGCCGAGCACGTCGGGCCGCACGTCTTCCTGCAGGTATTCCGGCACCACCCGCCGGCCTGCCAGCAGGTTCGGCTGCGCAAAGTAATCCGCCTTCATGAGCTTCATGCTGCGCATCAGCCAGGCCGTGAGCGGCGCGAGGCGATACGCGACCACCATCGGCCGCTTGATCAGCGCGGTTTCGAGTGTCGCTGTGCCAGACGCG
>Ga0224505_10000920_pt1 | contig 19703 bp, 17 predicted proteins | sample SF_Jan12_sed_USG_FD_169102 | JGI IMG/M metagenome (GOLD analysis project Ga0224505, IMG submission 169102) | Sediment microbial communities from San Francisco Bay, California, United States - SF_Jan12_sed_USGS_4_1 | ecosystem: Environmental > Aquatic > Marine > Sediment | place: USA: California... | reverse complement strand
TTGAATCGGTCCGCCGTCTGGCCCTTGGGCGTTGCCGGCGCCGTTACATGCGGAAACTTGAGCAGTATCGGGCCGTCCTCGGCCTTCTGCCCGCAACCCGCAATCTGCAGCGCGAGAACGAATATGACCAGCAGGCCGGCGGAGCGGCCCCTGATGGACGTACATTCTGTGGTCATCAAACTATCCCCCGTGTTCGACGTATTCGCAGTTCACCCGCCTGCGCCGGATCTTGCCGGGCGCCGCGGCTGCCGCGTCAGTCCAAAAGTAAGTCCGGGTCCTCGAGCAAGCGCTTGAGCACCTGGAGAAACTGGGCACCCAGAGCGCCATCCACAACCCTGTGGTCGACCGACAAGGTGCAACTCATCACCGTTGCCGCCGTGATTTGGCCGCCTCGAACCACCGCCCGCTGTTCGGCGGCACCCGCGGCAAGAATGCACGATTGCGGCGGATTGATGATCGCCGAGAACTCCCTTATGCCGTACATGCCGAGGTTCGACAACGTAAAGCCGCCGCCCTTATAGTCATCCGGCTTCAGGCGACCGTCCCTGGCCCGCGCCGCCAGTTCCTTGATCTCGGCCGAAATCGCCGGCAGCGGCTTCTTGTCGGCGTTGCGCACCACTGGCGTGACGAGTCCTTTCGGAGAAGCTACCGCGACTGCGACGTTGACATCCTTGAACCTCAGTATGGCGTCCTCCGACCAGCCCGAGTTCGCGTCCGGGACCTCGCCGAGTGCAAGCCCGCAGGCCTTGACGAGGAAGTCATTGACCGACAGCCTGGCCTCCCCTTGATGTCCCTCGTTCAGTCGGCGTCTGAGTTCGAGCAGGTTGTCCATCGAGCAGTCGATGCCCAGGTAGAAATGCGGAATCTCTCGCTTGGCGCTCACGAGGCGCTGCGCGATAACTCGTCGAATTCTGTCGATCGGGACTTCGGTATACGTCCCGGCCGGCGGCGGTTCCGTGCGGGCTGGTTCGCCAGCCGGCGCCGGAGGTACGCTCGCCGGTAACCCCAGGTTGGCCGCCGCTGCTTCCACGTCGCCGAGCACGATGCGACCGCCCGGCCCGCTGCCCTGCACCGTTGCCAGGTCGACACCCAGTTGCCGGGCGATGCGCAATGCAACCGGACTCGCGAACACGCGACCGCCGGGTGCTTCCGTATCCACCGGCACCGGCTCGCCGACGAGGGCCTCCCGAGCCGATGCAATTGCCTCCGGACGGTCGGACGGTCCTGCGGGCTGTACTCCGCCAGCGCCTGGAACGAATCCGTCGAGCGCCTCGGATCCCTCTCCGTCCAGCAGCAAGACCGCAATGGGCGAGTCCACCGGGACCGGGTCCGAGCCTGCCGGTACGAGAATCCGGCCAAGTATCCCGGCGTCCTGGGCCTCGAGGTCAACCACGGCTTTATCGGTCGACACTTCGGCTATGACGTCGCCTATTTCGATGCGGTCGCCGACCTGCTTGTGCCATTCTTCGATGACACCTGACTCGAAGTCGGCAGCCAGGGCGGGCAACAAGATTTCCTTTGGCAAGATATTCGTTCCAGATATTGGGTAAGTCGATTATTGACAGCTAGCGTCCCGGATAAGCGGGATGCCAGAGGCGTCGATCAGTCAGCTTTTCGTAGCCTTTCCCGTTTGGAAAACTCACGAGTTCGAGCTGCATGCCCCAGGGTGCGAGGAAGTAGACCCACGTTTGACCGGCGCTGGGGCCTGCCGTCCGCACGGTAGGTTCCCCGAGTATCCTGACGCCATGGCTCTGCAGGTATTGCAGCGCGGCGTCGAAATCATCCACGTAAAACGCTATGTGATGACCGCCTACGTCGCTGTTCCTGGGCTGGCTGACATTCTGGTCTGGCGCCTCGTATTCGAAAATTTCGAAATTCGAGCCATTTCGACAGCGCAGAAACCGTAGCTTCTTCATGACCGCACGTGGGTGCACATTCAAATGCTCTTGCATCCAGTCATCGTCGAACTGGAACGGACCCAGTTCGTAGAATTCCTCGCAGCCGAGCACGTTAACGAAAAAATCGACAGCCTCGTCGAGATTCGGGACCGTGAAGCCGATGTGATCCGCACCGCGCAGTCCCGGCAAACCATTTGTTTTCGTCGTCAATTCCCGCGCTCCTGACTATCCCACAGCAGCGAACGACCGGCCCATGTCAGCGACCATCCTCGCGAAGCCACTCCGAATTTCTTCTTCGCCGACCATCGCAGACCGCTCAAGCACTTTCGATACGCTCGGCGACGCCTCGCCGCCGTGGATGCGCTTGACCGGCTGGTCCAGGTAGTCGAAGAACCGACGCTGCAATTCGTCCGTGACCATGGCTCCGTAGGACGTCGTGAGCGGCCCCTGCTCAAGTACCACCACGTTATGGGTCTTGCGTACGCTGTCGCCGATCGTCTTCCAGTCTATGCCGGCACGGTCCAGCGACCGGAGGTCAATCACTTCTGCGTCCACGCCCATGTCGTTCGCAATCTGTACCGCTTGTCCGACCATGGTCAGGTACGTAAGCACCGTGAAGGCACCGCCCCGACGCACGACCCTGGCCTTTCCGAGCGGAATGAAATAGTCGAAATCCGTATCCGTACCAGGGCCGACGCTCTGGTAGAGCCCGACATGCTCGAGCATCATGACCGGGTCTTCGCATTTCAAGGCGCTGTTCATCAGCCCGACGTAGTCGAACGGAGTGGATGGCGCGACTATCCGCCAGCCCGGCCACATGGCGAATAGCCCGGCCGGATCCATGGAGTGCTGCGAGCCATAACCGGAACCGAGCGCAACCTTGGTACGCAGCACCAGGGGTACTGGCGTATCGCCACCGAACATGTGCCGGGCCTTCGCTATCTGGTTGAACAGCTGGTCGGCAGCCACGAGAGAAAAGTCCGGGTACATGAGTTCGACAACCGGACGAAAATGACCGTCTATCGCAACACCCCCGCACAATCCCACGAAACCGTGCTCAGCTATCGGTGTCGGGATGCAGCGATCGGGCCACCGTTGCGGTATTCCCCTGGTGGCACCGTTCGTTCCGCCTCGCAGCTTGTGGACGTCTTCGCCCATGACGAAATACCGCTCGTCGGTTTCCATCCGGCGCGTCATTACGGCGGCGATAGATTCGATCATCTTGACGTCTTTCAGCGGACCTTTGTACGTATCCTGCTCCACGAACGATACGCCGTTGAACTCGGAGAGGTCGCCCCGGAGCCCTTGGTCGCGGAAGCTTGGATCCGGCCACAGGGACGGGACGATCCTGCGTTTTCCCTCGGCGATCTCGGTCAACCTGCCCGACGCCACGGTCACGGCCTGGCGAGCGGCCGATCCGATGTCGGCAACGTCCGCCTCGGACATCCACCCGCGCGCAATCATTTGACTTGCTACCAGTGCCAGCGGATCGCGATCTCTTGCGGCGGCTTCCTCTTCTTTACTCCGATAGCCGAATGCGCTGCCAGGCAGCCCGCCTCCATGATGGTAGTAACGGTATACATTCGCTTCGAGGACGGCCGGCCCGCGGCCCGAGCGCAGCAACGCCAGCACTTCAGCCGTTGCGACGCGAACGGACATCGGGTTCAGTCCGTCGACACGGTACGACGGTATACCGAATCCCGGCCCGCGCGACGACATTCGTGTCTCCCGTGCTTCCTCGTCGAGAGTCGTCGATACAGCATACTGGTTGTTCTCGATAAAGAAGCAAATGGGCAAGTCGTACAAGGCCGCAAGATTGAGCGACTCCAGCACGTTGCCGATATGGCAGGCCCCGTCGCCGAAGAATGTAAACACGACCTCGTTTTGGCCGAGCCGCTTTCTCGACCACGCTGCGCCGTTCGCCAGTGGCACCCCACCGCCCACAATGGCGTTCGTGCCGATGACCCCGGCTTCCTTCCACCGCAGGTGCATCGAGCCGCCGCGGCCCTTGCAGTAACCCGGGCTGAGCCCCAGGATCTCCGCCATCGTGCGGTACAGGACCTCTCCTACTGCGGCGGGCGTCTGCTCGCGACGCGGGTCGTAGCCCTTCGGATCGATGTGGTTGAGGGCCTTGGCGAGAAACAGGTGGTGACCGCGATGCGGTCCGTTTATCGCATCACTGCTGTTCAGCAAGGACATCGCCGCGACAACGGCGCCTTCCTGGCCGACGCTGACGTGCATGGGCCCGTGAGCGAGCCCTTCCCGATCGAGGTTGAGGATTTCCTCTTCGAACGCTCTTATGAGATGCATATGATTCAACATCTTGAGCAGTTCGGCAGGACCAGCCTCGTCCCAATCGGACTCCGTGGCGCTGATCTCGAGCCACGGTGCCGACATTTGCAATTGTTTGCTTTCAGACATCGTAAATTTCCAGGGAAAATCGAGGCCGAGGCGGCGACGGCCGCCTACCAATCCACTGCAATGTATTTCTTCTCGAGGAACTCGAGCATGCCGTCCTGTGAGCCTTCGCGCCCAAGGCCGCTCTGTTTCATCCCGCCGAACGGAGCCGCCGGGTCCGATACGAAACCTCGATTTACTCCGATGATTCCAGCGTCCAATTGCCTCGCGACGGCAAGAGCCCGCCCTACGTTGCCGCTATATACATAGGCGGCAAGCCCGAAGATTGTCTGGTTAGCCCGGGTGATCGCGTCGCTCAAGTCCTGGAACGCGACGATCGGTGCTACCGGGCCGAAAATTTCGGTCTCCAGGATTTCCGACCCGTGTTCGATGTCGACCACGACGGTCGGCTCGTAGAAGAATCCTGGTCCAGGCGGCCGTTTGCCCCCGGTCAGTACGCGAGCGCCGCGCGCGACCGCGTCGTCCACCAGCTGTTCGACCTTGTCTCGCGTACTCGCGTTGACGAGCGGCCCCACGTCCACGCTTTCCTGCAAGCCGGGCCCGACCCTCAGCTCCGCCATCGCCGCGGCAAATTTGTCCGCAAACGCCTCCGCGATGCTGGCATGTACGTAGAAACGATTCGCCCCGATGCAGGACTCGCCGGCGTTTCGCATCTTCGCGACCATCGCGCCGGCCACTGCCGCATCGATATCGGCATCCCCCAGGACGACAAACGGGGCATTGCCGCCGAGTTCCATGGAGCAGTTGACGACGCGATTGCTGGCGCTGGCAAGAAGCACCCTGCCGACCTCCGTAGATCCGGTGAACGAGAGCTTGCCGACCCTGGGATCGCCCAGGATCGTATTGGATATTGCTCCGGAGCGGCTCGAGGGCATGACATTTACGACACCCGCCGGAACGCCCGCTTCCCCGAGGATTTCGGCCAGCGCCAGAGCCGTCAGCGGCGTTTCGGACGCCGGCTTGAGGATTACGGTGCAGCCGCACGCCAGTGCCGGCCCGATCTTGCGGGTCGCCATGGCCGCCGGAAAATTCCACGGCGTGATCAAAAGCGAGACGCCCACCGGGCTGTAGTCCACGAGAATATTGTTGGCGCCGGACGGGGCGCGGCCGAAATGGCCCATGACGCGCGGTGCTTCCTCGGAATACCAGCGGAAGAACTCTGCGGCGTATGCGACTTCACCCAGGCCCTCGGCGAGCGTTTTGCCCTCCTCACGCGAAATGATCGTCGCAAGATCCGTTTTGCGCTGCTGCATCAGCTCGAAGGCCCTGCGCAGGATCTCCGCCCGCTCACGGGGTGCGGTTGCGGCCCAGCGCGGCCCCGCGTCGGCAGCCGCGTCGACGGCGCTGAGGGCATCACCCGTCGACCCACTGGCGACGTCGGCGATTACGCTCTCCGTGGCCGGGTCGATCACCGGGATCCGGTTACCGTCCGAGGATGGCACCCACCGGCCACCGATATACAGATCCTTTCGGACCGAAGCGATCAATTGGTCAGACATCTACGTGCAACCATTGCTTGAAAAAACGCGCACCGAGAGTGGCTCAATACTTGTTGGCAATGAACAGTTCCTGCGCCGGGAACAACGTGATGACCCGGCAGCCGTCCTTCGTAACGACGACTTCCTCCTCGATGCGGGCGGCTCCATTACCGTCGGCAGCGGGACAGTAGGTTTCGAGCGCGAAAACCATGCCCTCCTGCAGCTCGAACGGGTTGTCGAACGAGACCAGGCGGCTGATGATCGGCCTTTCGTGCAGCGCCAGTCCCAGGCCGTGACCGAATTGCAGGCCGAAGGCCTCCATTTCGTTTGCAAACCCGAACTCTTCTGCCTTCGGCCACAGGGCGGCAATCCTGTCGGTCGTCAATCCCGGCCGAACGAGGTCAATTGCCGCGTCGATCCACTCCCGAGCCTTCTTGTAGGCATCCTCCTGGGCCGGCGTCGACAGTCCGACATTCAGTGTCCTGTAGTAACAGGTTCTGTATCCCATGTAGGACTGGATAATATCGAAGAAAGCCTGGTCGCCGGGCCGATACATGCGATCCGTGAAATTGTGAGGATGCGGAGAACAGCGTTCCCCGGATACGGCATTGATGGCCTCGACGTCATCCGAACCATTGTCGTAGAGAAACTTGTTGGCTATGGCGACCATTTCATTTTCGCGCATTCCCGGCTTCAGCTTGTCCGAGATGACCTGGTACGCGCCATCCACTATCGCGGCCGACATGTTCAACAGGATGATCTCATCCATGCTCTTGATCTGTCGTGCATCGAGCAGCACCTGCTGACCATCACGGATCTCGAGACCTTCCTGCTGCAGCGCGAATAGCATCGGGGGCTCGACGATATCGACGCCCACCGGCATGTTTGCCACACCCTCCAGTTTGAGCAGGTCGTGGATCTCGCGGGCCGCCTGCCGGAATAGATTGGCCTCCGGCGGCACTGAGCCGCGCAGCCCGAGCATCCCTGCCTTGCAGTGGTCGGTCTTCAGCCAGGGCGCGTACAGCCGATGATGGGTAGCGGCGGAGCCGAAATCCCACAGGTAGGGATTGGTGTCGCCCGTGAAAAGCGCATAGCGACAAACCTTGTCGCGGCTCCATTCGCCGATTACGCTGCTGGTGAGATAACGGATGTTGTTGTTGTCGAAACACAGCAGCGAACCGAGCTCCGATTTCCCGAGCGCATCCTTGGTTCGGGCGATGCGATAGCGATGCAGCCGCCGGAAATCGACTCGCTCCTCGAAATCGACATTCATGCGGCCGGGCGCTCCGATCGGCCGGCCCCAGTTCCAGTTCGGATTCAGATCTTCCGGGCCGATTACTACGGGTTCTCGCGTCTGAATCTTGGGCATGACGTCACCTGTCACTCATCGGGTAATGGAAAGCCGTGCGCCTGCTCCCTTCGTCGCCTCTTCCCAATGGCGCGAACGAACTCCGCCACGATGAGACGCCTCTATCGCGGCTGCGCCGGACTGCAAACGTGTGCAAAAAAGTTTAGAACATGCGATACCGATATGCAATCCGGCCCATCTGAGACGGGTCATTGCCGGGAATATCTGCCATATCCATTCACTCCGGCGGGCCAGGCGGCCGTGCACACGTATGCGCAAACAGCTGTCCCTGGGGTCCGCCGCGGCTAAGCCGGGGTGGCCCGGGCTTGACCCGGCAATCGCCGACCGGCGAGACTGGCGTCCTGCCGCAACGAGGGACCAGAGAAGATGCCGACGTACGTCTACGAGACCATTCCGGAAGCAGACGCCGAGGAGCCGCGTCGCTTCGAGGTCTTTCAGCGAATGAATGACGAACCGCTGACGCACGATCCGGAGTCCGGTCGACGCGTGCGCAGAATCGTGACCGGCGGCGCGGGTCTCAAGCTCGGAGTTCTCAGGCGCAGCACCGTAGTGGACAAGAAGAGCCCCGCCGCGACGGCCTGCGGTTGCGCAACGGGCCGGCCGCATCGCCACTGAAGATCCGTGTATCGCCCTTAGTTCGAGTCAGGAGACGGTGCCCGCGGCGATTGCCCAGGAGATCGAAGATGCTCGCGGATGCGGCTCGCGATCGTCTCCGACCTCGCGCTGGCTCCAATCACATCCAGAAAGCCACCTTGCCGGTCCATCAGGTACAGGTAGTTGCTGTGGTACGGCGCAGCGGATTCCGCATCACCTCCCGGCTGCGTCCCGTACGTGGCGCGAAAGGCGTCGGCCGCGGCACGAACCTGCTCCGTCGTCCCCGTCAAGCCGACCAACGAGGTATGAAATGAAGCGACATAGGTCGACAGCACCGCTGGCGTATCATTCGCCGGATCGATACTGATAAAAATCGGCTGGATGCCGGCGGAATCCTCGCCCAGCAGCAGCATGGCCCGTCTCAGCTCGTGCAAGGTGGTCGGACAAACGTAGGGGCAGCGGGTAAAGCCGAAAAACACGATGCGCAACTTCCCGTCGTACGTGTGTTCCGTGACCGCTGCGCCGTCCTGGTCCGTCAGCCGGAACTCGCCAGTGACCGGCGTTTCCGCGGACGCCATGCCCTGCAGCACCACCGCGGTCACAAACAGCGGGAAGATTTTCCTCTTCCATGCTGACAACAACTGATGAATCGGCGACATCCTGGTTCCGGTCAGTGGCACAGGTTATTGGAGACGGCAAGTGAAACCGGTCCTATATCGCGCGGGAGTCCGCTGATGCCTTCCAGCATGCTCATTCGACGCATGTCGAAGATGGCGAGCGTTCCGGCCCCTGGCAAGGGTACGGCCAGCGTGAGTGAATCCGACGTCACGATTCCTTCAAGCGGGGCCGTGCCCAACTCGTAGCGCTTGTGCACGGTGCCGGTTTCCACATCGAAGAATACAACGTCGCCGGACTCGCTGACGACAGCAGCAACGGTATCCAGCCAACCCGGCGCGACGTAGCGTGGCTCGTCCACGGCGCGGATCGTGTAAACGGATTGCCCGGTTGCCGTCGAGATGGCGGTGACCGTCCCGTCCGCCGTGTTGGGTGCGATCATGTACCGACCGTCGCTCGTGCCCCAGGGCCGGCCCGGCCGGCTACCGACGCGAAGCGACGCAAAAGCCTCGAATTTCGGCAAGTCGATGACGTGCACGACATTGCGATCGGCATCGCTCACGAACCCGAATGCGCCGTCGATGCTGCGTGACATCGCCGACAGGCCGGAAGCGGCGGCAGCAAGGGTAATGGTTGCGCGGTTGCCCCAGAGGTCGACCGAGTTGAGGGAGCCCGTCGAGTTGTCGACCCAGTAGACCTTCGTGCCGTCCAGGCTGAAGATTACCGGCCGATCGGTGCTGATATTCGTGGCGGCCAGGAGCATTTCGCGACGCCGTATCGCGTGAACCTGCAGCTCGAGACGCGCATCGTCGTAGACAGCGACCCATTCCCCCGGGGGGCTGACGAGCAGCTGGGTCGGAGTGATGCCGATGTCGTAGCCTATCCGCTCGAGAGCCGGATCGCTGAGATCGATCAGTGTGAGGGTCTGGTCGTTACGGCTGGCAACGAGCAAGGCTTTCACCCGGTCAGAAACCGCGACGATATCCGGCGGGCGCTCGAGCGCTATCGTGTCAGCCAGTTTCCGTTCCAGCAGGTCGATGACGTAGACGGACCGCGTGGATGGGCTACCGGCAAATGCATAGCGTGCGCCGTCGTCATAGGCGGCTGCGGATGTCCTGCCCGCGTGTGACAGCGCGAGCCACGCAACTGCGAGAACAATCGAACGGAAACACCTCAGCTCGCCCATCTCGCGGTCAAAGCCCGAGCCACGGATAAATGGCGTCGCTCAAGGCATGGAAGTTGCCGGTCAGCAGCACTATGCCGAACGAAACGATCACCAGCATGCTCACCAGGCCAGTCGCCGGCACGAACGGTTCGAGCCTCGCCAGCGATTTCGTGGCGCGAGACAGAAATACCGCGGCCAGCAGAAAAGGGACCCCGACGCCCATCGAAAACCCCAGCATGACCGCGGCGCCGACGAGGGCGCTGCCCAGCGATCCGACATAGATCAGGAGGGTCGCGATAATCGCGCCACCGAAGCAGGTCATGCAACCCAGCGTAAAGCCGATGGCGATCAACGCGGAACCGAGGCAGGACGCTGGATTCGAGCTTGCTGCTTTCGGCATTCGTGTCGCGATCCGGCATACGAGCGGCGCTCGGGACCGTACGCCAACCCAGATGCCCATGACTATGATCAGTATGCCGGCCGCGATGCTGAGCGCCGGACTCCACTGCGCGAGGTGAATCTGGAGTTGCTTGCCCGCCTCCCCCATTGCGGCACCCGTCGCAGTGAACAAGGCGGTCAGGCCGGCAACGAATGCCAGCGAATTCCATAACACCGCCTTCCTGGCACCGGAGGTGGCATTGTCAATGCCGTTTCGACCGGCACCCAGTGAAAGTCCCGTCAGTGTGGCCAGGTAAATAATGAGTAACTGCAGCAGGCAGGGTGTGAGCACGAAGGACAGGAGACCGGCCGAAAGACCGAGCACCATGATGGGCGACCAGCCGGGTCCCGCGGTAAGTTCTGCCGGATACTCGAGCGGCAGTTCCCACTCGACCACGCGCGGCAGTTTGTCCGGATCCCAGGTGTTGTGCAGGGTGAGCGAGAGGCTGCGCGCATCAGGGCCAAGTACCGGCGACCGGTCATCGCGGGCGGCACGGAATCGAATGGTGACGACGCGGTGGTGATAGACCTCCAGTGGCCCATCGACATCGAAAGCTTCATAGTCCTGACCGTCAACCGACAGAACGGCCCGCGGCAGCTGCGTGGGGAGGTCTTCAGTATGGGTCGTTTCGGTCAGCAGGAACACCAGGAATTGATCCGGCCGGTACTGCTTCGCAGCGGAGGGTTGACCCGCTATCTCGAAAAACTCCGGTGTCGCAAACAGTACATCGAGCTGAGCCTCGCCTGACCCGAAACTCGTTCGCGTCAGGAGACTGCCGATACTTATCGCCCGCCTCAGGTTTGTCTGCTTGATGTCTGTCCCGACGTCCGCGATGAGGTCCATTTCCTTGATGAAATAGGGGAAGACCAGCCAGCTCGCTGCGATCATCGAGGCGATCGCAAGGGTCAGGATCGCGGCGACGGCCTGCCGGCCGGCGAAACCGGAACGCCGGGCACCGGCGCTGCCCTCATGCGCATCGACCGCTGCGGAGTGGGTCGGCATGAGCTTACATGCCGCTGCCGGCGGCCGGAGCATTCAGAGGTGTGCCGGGGACGAACTCCTGCGCCGCCTTGTCGACCCGCAAAGTCAGTGACTGCTTGTCGAGCTTGCAATCGATGCAGTACAGGGAAAACTCGCCTTCCTCACCGGGCGCAAGCCACTCGCGGCTTGCCGCCGACCGGCCGGGAATTACGACATCGGCCATCCCCATATTGTCGCTGCGGAAGGTGTGAGTATCGAGCCCGGCGTTCTGAACGACGAGCTGTATCCGGGTACCCGGTCGCACGCTGGCCTGGTCCGGCAGGAACCGGCCTCTCTTGGCGAGCGTCCGAACGACTTGCATCGTGCCCAGATAGCGCAGGTAGGCGGCCACCGCGGAAACTTCGCTGTCAGTGATGGACTGCTTGACGACGAGCATTTCGTTGGTCGCGTCGATGGCGGCGCGAATTGACCCTTCCGATGCTCCCCTGATGAATGGCCCGACGCCCAGGTCGCCCTCGGCGAACTCGCCATGGCAGGTCTTGCAGCCGAGTCCGGCAACTGTGGCGTAGACTCGCGCCCCTTCCGCCAGCAGTTCGCTATCGTCCGCAACGGAATCCCGTTCCGACGACAGCATCGCAAATATCGCCAGGGCTGCGATCATCGCGGTGTGAATGTAGCTGCGCATAGTTACTTTCCCGAAACCCGAATTCGCCGGTCCTGCCCGTGTCGAAAATCAGTTGGCCCCTGTGAGGATCCTTCGCTTCAATTCCAGCGCCGATCCGTGCAGGCCGTTCATGTCGGACAGGTTTTCGCCCGGACCTTCCCAGCCCTGCGGATAACTGACAAACGCGCCGGAGTGGGTGCTGCCGCCGTTCGGTAACGGAATCCTCGCGGAGACCTGCTTCAAGTCGAGGTCGAAAACGACGACCTCAAAGCTCGCGTTGCAGCTGATCCAGAGTTCGTTCGCCTCCGGATCCGGGTGCAGGGTCCCGTGGTCTCCACGAACGCAGCCGGTGTAAATCTGGTCCATCGCCCGCGACTCCGGAACCTCCATCGTCGCCGCATCCACGATCCCGACCATCTTGCCGCGATTGTGAGACTCTTCGCCTTTGCCGATCGTGTAGATATAACGCTCGTCCCACCCGAAATGGTTCCCGTACGGCCCGTCCACACCTGCGCGCTGTTCGGCAACGATCTCTTCCTTCTCCAGGTCCAGTTTCATGACGATACTGTTGCGCGCCCCGGTTATGTATGCGAATCGCTGGTCAGTCGTGAAATTTACCCAGACCGGGGCGCTGTCCGGCACGGCGATCCACTTTTTGACGCTCCAGGATTCGGGATCGATGATCCACACAGGATTGTCGAGAAGGTGCTTGCGCATGTCGAAATCGCGATACCGGCCCGTGCCGATGATCCGGTCCCCGTCCGGCGACGCGAAATACAGGTAGCCCTCGCTACCCTGCTCCTGGTGCGAAATACTTCCGACCGGCCGGTTTCCGTTGGCCGGGTCGAGGACAAACAGCGGCTGCGACCAACCGTACAGCATTACGCGCTGGGCACCGCCGGGCGTTACGTAGGACTTGGCATGATGGGCTTGCCCCTGCAGCCCGATCACCTTGTCGATCTTCAGCGTTCGCGCATTGATGACGAGAAACCGGCCGGCGTGACCATCGGTGATCGTCCCGAAGGAGCCCTCGCCGGTCGGCAGATAGATCCACTTGCCGTCGGGGGAAACGCCCAGGCCGTGCGGTTCGAAGACGTTTTTCCATCCCCAGGACAGAACGTCATAATTCTGGCTCGCCACGACTTCCCTGGTATCGGCATCGATGATTGCCAGACCCGGCAAGGTAACGCCGCTCAGCAGGCCGCCGTATCCAGGCCCTTCCGTCGTGATGAATACCAGCGGGTGCTCCTCCGGATCCCAGGCATCGGCACCACCGGAATCGAACTGATATTCCAATTCAACGCCAACCTTCCGGGTCCATTCGTTCTCCCAGGCCGCCTTCTGCTTCGCGGAGGCCGGTTCGGGCGGGGCACCGTTGGCGGCCGAGGCTATCAGGCAGGCCGTAAGCCAGATAAGCGCTTTGCCCGAGGGGACGGTCTTTGACAGCTCACGACTCATGGCGAACGGCTCCTTGATTGCCGGTAAACTCAGCCGGAATCGGCGACGCCAGTACGGTCCGCGACCGCCGATACCAGGACGATGGCTTCAGGCGTATATTCAGCCCGTGATGCCGAACCAGCGCAGCGCCGTGTATATATACGGCAGAATATTGGCTCAATCCAGCCCGGCGCGAAACCGCGGCGCCGCCGTTGCGTCGCCCCGAATAGCAATCCGCCATCGCGCCGTCGTATAGTTCCCGAGATTTTCAACGCGGAGAAACCGGTCGTGACCAGGAGACTTGCTCTTTTGTTCGTCATGGTCCTTTGGGCCGCATGGCCGAACGCGGCTTACTCGCAGGACGGCGATGGCGAACTCGTCGAGGCCCGCCGACTGCGGCTGTGGAGTGCGCAGACAAAGAATCCTGATCTCGTTTATTCGACCTACCGCCGCGTCGACAGCCTGGAGGGTACCGGTCCGACCTCCTGGGTCTACGAGTGGTCGCAAATCGGCCAGTACTTCGCTGACAAGGGCGAGGAACTGGCGGCTTCCGGTCAGAAGGAAGGCGCGCGCGACGCCTTCCTGACCGCATCGAAGTTCTTCGGGATTGCGCGATTCCCTGCGAAGACCTTGCCCGGCCAGGATGAGGCGTATCTCAGGCACCTGCAAAGCTATCGGCGGGCAGGTGAATTTTTCGAGCCGAAACTCGTCGTGATCGATATTCCTTTCGATTCGAAGTCGATCACGGGATACCTGCACCTGCCACGCACAAGCGCAAAGCCGCCGTTGATACTCTGGAACGGCGGAATCGATACGTGGAAAGGTGACGTCTACGACAACATTCGCCCCTATGTCGAGCGTGGATTCGCGGTGCTGACCTTCGACGTGCTCGGCACCGGGGAGAACTCCGGTTGGGTGGCGAAGCCCGACTCGAACGCTCTCCACAGCGCCGTGTTGAAGTTCATGCGGACCCACCCCGCGATAGACGGGCAACATATTGCTCACGTCGGGTTCAGCTTCTCGGGCTACTACGCAGCACGCAATTCGATCACGGAGGATGGCTTTTTCGCCGTAATCGCCGCCTGCGGCCCCGTCCATGAAGGCTGGCAGAAGATTTACGAAGGTCCCTGGGAGATCCAGGAGGCCTTGTCGGCCGCGATCCATGTACCGCGCAGCGACAGGCAGCGGGTCTATGACACGATGCAGGGCTTTTCCCTGGTCGCACAGGGTCTGCTTGACGGGCCGGACAGCGTCAAGGTTCCTACCTTGATCGTCAATGGCGACCTCGACGATCTCGCGCCCGTCTCCGACCTTCGCCTGCTGGCGGCCGCCGGGCGCGACACCGATCTCTGGATCATGGGCGGCGACGAGCACTGTTTCGGCCAGTACCGGCCGATTGTCATGCCCAAGATGGCCGACTGGCTATGGCATAAGTACGAGGCCGGCAAAGCGGCCGAATAACGCCACGGGGGCCGGCGCCAGAAGCTGCAGCGTCGTCCGCCGATCTAGAGCGACTCCAGGTGCCTGATCATGCGCTGGCGCATGTCCGCGTCCGGGAGGCGGCCGAAGCCTGCGCCCATGTTGTCTACCATGTGATGCGGCTTGGACGTTGCCGGGATCACACAAGTGACGGCCGGGTCTCCGAGGCAGAATTTCAGGAAGAACTGCGCCCAGCTTGCGCAGTCGAACTCGCTCGCCCACTCCGGCAGCTGTTTGCCGCGAACCTTGTCGAACAGGGTTGCCCGGCCGAACGGGAGGTTGATAAGAGTAGCGGCGCCCCGGTCCCGGGCCATCGGGAGCAGCCTGTTTTCCGCCTCCCGATCGACGATGTTGTAGGTGAACTGTACGAAATCGAAATCAGTTTCCTGCATCGCCTCCACCAGCTCGTCATGGCGGCGGCCGTGCGACGTCGTCACGCCGATATAGCGGATCTTGCCCTGTTCCTTCCATTCCCGCAGCGTTTCGATATGGGTTCGCCAGTCGCGGAGGTTGTGAATCTGCATGAGGTCGATGGACGTAACCCGCATGCGTCCCATCGAGCGATACATCTCGTCGATGCCCTGCTGCTTCCCGTCGGCCCAGACCTTGGTCGCGGTGAATAGCGCATCCTTGCGCGTCGTGCGCTGCAGCACATCGCCGAATACCTGCTCGGCCTTGCCATACATTGGCGATGAATCCACAAGCGCCCCGCCGTTATCGAAAAACGCCTGCAACACTTCGGCCAGCCGCACGAAGGTCGGCTCGTCGCCCTCGACATCGAAGGTATGCATCGTCCCCATGCCGATCACGGGCAGGCGCTCGCCGCTGGAGGGAATCGCCCGCAATATGGGGTCCGACCCTGTTGCGCCGGTTGCGCCGAAAGCGGACAGGTAAGGTAAGACTCCAGCGGCGACAGCGGCCTGGAGCAAAGTTCTTCGTTCGACCATCGTGCTGATCCTCTTGCGCTCGCGTAGCTCTATACAGTTACTGTGGCGGACGCTTCGGCGTCCGCTCGCATCCGTTCGCCGGAATCATACACGATGAAATTCAGTCTGCTGCCCCCCCAGGATGGTGGCGCGGACCCGCCGGAGCTGCCAATCAAAGCGCCGCCGGCCTTCCTTCCAGCGTGAACTCAGATGCCGTCGGGCACCGGCCAGGAGTGGCAGGTGACGCATTCCGGGTTCGCCTGGCCCGACCGATGGCAGCCGATGCAGGACGCCATCGCGGTAACGGCGGTTTGCATCGACATCTGTTCCAGGGCCGGCACATCTCCATGGCAAGTCCGACAATCCAGGCCACGCTCGATGTGAGGTCTGTGAGTCCACTTTACGCCGGGAAGCACGCGATACACGCGTTCCCAGGACGCTGGCTGTCCGGACTCATACAGGGCTGTCAGGCTTCGAACCAATTCGTTGTCGACTGCGATACTGGCATGGCAATCCATGCACGCGGCCAGGCCGGGCAGAGTCATGTGCGCGCCGTCGGCCGTACGGGGGTCCGTGATGCCGGCGGGATCGGCTCCGACATGGCACAAAGCGCAGGGCTGGCCCAGCGTACCGGCATGTGTCGCATGGCTGAAGGGCACGGGCTGGGCAGGCGCTGGCGTCGCTGCGTAATTGGGCGGGATGGAGTAGGCGGATGCGCTAACGGCCGACTCGTCCGGCATCGCCGGATCGACGGCGGACCCGCTTATGTCCCCGGCCGGCTGGCAGCCGGCGAGCAGGGCAATGCACAGCGCCGTTACAGGCAACCGCAGCCATGCTCGAACCTTCGCTTTGCATGTCATCTTCACCAGGAAGCTCCGTGCCACCTCGAGGGCGCGCGGCTGCAGCCCTGCCCCATAGCTGATCGTTGCGGGTCCTCGCCCGCGTCCTGTGCTCATGTCCGCGCGACGACGTCGCGGAGTTGCACACCGGCATCCGCGAGCACGACCTCGGCCGCATTGCGGCCGGGCCAGCCGGTAATGGAGCCGCCCGGTTGGGTGCAGGCCCCCGTCTGGTAAAGACCGGCAATCGGCATACGATAATTCGCCCAGCCAGGCACGGGCCGCATGTCCCCCATTTGCGAAGGTCCGTACTCGCCCGCATGGATGCTGCCACGCCAGAACGCCGGGTTCATCCGCTCCAGGTCGATCGGGCTCATGAAGACCTGGGCGAGAATCTTGTCCCTGGTAAACGTGGGCGCATAGCGCTGCAGGTAGGTGATGACGCCGTCCGCCACCTGGTCGCGCATCTCGTCCCAGGACCCGCTGCCCGCCGACGGCTGATAGGGTACATTTCCGATGAGCTTGATCGTATGAAAGCCCGCCGGTGCGCGCGTCGGATCGGTCACGCTCGGTGCAACGATCTGCAGCCACATGTCCTCGAGATTCACGGTGCCGCTCGCGTCGTCGAAGGAGCTTCGGAGGACGCGCTCGGGATACGGCAGGATAGTCGACTCGGACGGCACGATACTGCCACCGCCGGCGAGCGGGTATTCCACCGGTGCTGAGGTCGCCATGTGAAAAGCGAACAGGCCCTCTTCCGGCTGAAAGAGCTCGAGGTTCTGCAGAAATTCGTCGCCCCACAGCTCGGACGGTGCCATGTCGACGAGTTGCTTCACGTGAATCGTCGATACGACTCCGCGTCGCGCCGCGAACCGGCTGCCGTCCATGCACACAACGCCCTTGCAACGACCGGACTCGACGAGCAACTCCCTGACCGGCATGCCGGTCAGAATCACGCCCCCTGCCTTCTCGATGACACGCCCGAGGGCTGTCGTCAGCATGCCGGACCCGCCCTTCGGTATCGGCCGGCCGCCGATCTGGTGCGCGATGGCCGTGTACGCCGTTCGACCCGTATACGGGTCGCCCCCCGGTTCGGACGTGAACCTGGCCACCGCCAGGTGGAAGCTGCGCACGTGATCGTCTTCGAAACTTGCCTTTACTACGTCGTATGCCGACATGGCTTCGCGGCGTTTCCAAAGCGACGAGTCCGCGTTCCCGGCCGCCCGGCTCCGACGATAGGCTTTCAGCTCGTCGATGAGCTTCATGAAGGTGTCGGCATCGCGCTTCGAGAACTTCGCGTATTCCTGGTATGTCCTTTCGGGATCCCTCCACATCGTCAGCGAAGTTCCGTCCGGGAATGGAATGTGCATGACGGGGTCGGGCTGCAGGTATTCGAGCCCGTTGTCGAGCAGCCCCAGCTCGTTGTCACGAATGACCGGGTTGGACATCAGGAGCCCGTGGACGCTCGAGCACCAGTCATCGGTGAACCCGGGAAGGCATACCGATCCCGATTTGCAGCCGCCCCCGATGGTCGGTCGACCCTCGAGGACCAGCACACCGAATCCGGCTTTGGCTAGATACGCCGCGGTGATCAGGCTGTTGTGCCCGGCACCCGCGATAACGTAATCGAACGTCTGGTCGCCGGCAGGCGATACAGTCTGGCCTGCCGCATTGGTTGCGACGGCGGCCGCCGCGGCGGATTTCAGGAAAACCCTTCGTGATACGGTCGTCATGTCGACTGCCCCCGGATGCGCTGCGCCAGATCATACAACCAACCCGACGTCGCGTGTATCGGGAAGGTTATGGATGTTTCCGCCAAGACCCAACGTCACAGGGATCTCGCACACGGCGTGTGCCTGTCCAGCTTGAGATTAGACTGACTGCGTGCGATTCGTGTCGTCAGCTTTGCCGAATACGATTTGAGACTGCACTTTATGAACGAATCATTTGCCGGCTTGTCAGAACCGAGGAAAGAATTATGGGCGGCCAGGCGGTAGAGCGTGCGGATGCGTGCCAGCACCCGGATGCCATTGAGTCGCCCGATTCCACAGGAGGGGGACAATGACCCGACGTCTGGTGTCACAAGCGGCCGCAACCATCGTTGCATTCGGATTGCCGGCATTCTCCGCCGAGCTTCCGTCCGACCATCGTCCCGTGATATCTCCGGATGGTGAAACAATCGTTTTTATGTCGACTCGCGAGGACGGTGATTGGGAGCTTTTTTCGATTGGCATCGACGGCTCCGACCTGAAGCGCGTGACGCGGAACCCGGGCTGGGATGGCTACGCGGTATGGGCTCCGGACGGACGGTCTTTCATTTTCGATCGAGAAGTCGACGGCGCACGTGGAGCCTACAAATATGATCGGGAAAGCGATGCCATCAGCCCGTTCCTGGTGATGGACGGAGCGCGAGTGGCAGTTAGCGGATGGTCAACCAGGAACAACCAAGTCGTCATGTTCATCGAGCGCGACGGCAAACGAGACCTGTATGTTGCGGACAGCGACGGTTCCGATTTGGAGCAGTTAACTGATACGCCGGACGCCAACGAGCACGAGGCGCATTATTCGCCGGATGGCGAAAGGATAGCGTTTGCCGTCAGCTACGAAGGCGGTTCCGCGATTGATGTCATGAATTTGGCGACAAAAAAAGTCTCGCGCCTAGTGTCTTCCTCACAAAACGTCTATGGGCTCGATTGGAGCCCTGATGGCAATCGGATTGCATTCACCGATACTCCCAATGACGACCCGGATGGCAATGCTGAACTGTATTTGCTCGACCTTCTGACCGGACAAACCCATCGGCTGACCAATGACGAGAACTACGATCATATGCCTGTGTGGCTTCCGGACGGTTCTGCCATCCTCTTTACTTCCTATGCGTCCGGGCGCGAGGAGATCTATCTGCTTGATCTCGAGAGTTCAAGAGTACGCACGTTTCCGTCGGGACTGGAGTAGGAGCGGTCGGATTGGATAGCCCGGGATGACAGCAGAAACACAAATGAGTTGGGGAAGGCTCCAGGCCGAGAACCATTCAAAAGGGCGGCCCTGATTCCGCAATCGGTCGAAAATTGGTCAGAGCCTCGACAGTCAGCGCAAGCCGCGAAAGGAAAGGGGCCACTCGATGTTTGGCCTGGGGAAACAGGAGCGGGAAACGCAGCGCGCCCGGAACTACCGGGAGTATCCCCTGCAATCCGGCAGCGCGATGAACCGCTGAATTGCCGAACCGTGCCGTCGGGGTGTTAGCCGAGCCTTCCGCAAACAAATCGGGCCCCATTGGGGCCCGAATTTGATTGGAGCGGGAAACGAGGCTCGAACTCGCGACCTCAACCTTGGCAAGGTTGCGCTCTACCAACTGAGCTATTCCCGCGGAATCTGCCCTGCCGGTATTCCGGGCAGGGGCG